>Ga0209087_1002157_pt1 | contig 11184 bp, 11 predicted proteins | sample S_130805_EF_Meta_FD_187321 | JGI IMG/M metagenome (GOLD analysis project Ga0209087, IMG submission 187321) | Freshwater microbial communities from Lake Simoncouche, Canada to study carbon cycling - S_130805_EF_MetaG (SPAdes) (version 2) | ecosystem: Environmental > Aquatic > Freshwater > Lake ...
CAGAGGGACCATTCGCGCTGTAGCGGGGGGCGAGCCAAGCGACTCAGATAACCCACTTCTTTAATTCATCATAATGAGCTGCGATAGCAAAGATATGCTGGAGCCTTTGGAGCAAGGCTATCTATGATGGCAAGCCACCAATCCTTTGTTCCCACTAGCCTCTAAACGCGGTCGCTCTGCCCGACAAAGCTCTGTCGCCTTGAGGCAACGCGGGTGAAAGGCACATCCAGATGGAGGAGAAAGTGGAGATGGTAATTCACCGCGAATAAGCTTGAACGTCACGCCAATGTTTCCAGAAAGCGAAAGCTTTGGAACGCTATCTAGCAATGCTTGCGTATAAGGGTGCTGAGGCCTTGAATAAAGCGTTTCTGCTTCTGCTAGCTCAACAATGCGCCCCAGATACATAACGGCAACCCGATCACTGACATGGCGGACAACGGAAAGATCATGGCTAATGAAGATCGTCGTCAGACCAAATTCCTGACGCAACTCAAGAAACAGATTAAGGATTTGCGCCTGAATTGAAACGTCCAGCGATGCCACGGGTTCATCGCAGATCAGCACTTCTGGCCGCATGGCCAAGGCGCGCGCGATGGCAATACGTTGACGCTGTCCGCCGGAAAACTGATGTGGGAAACGCGTAGCATAATCGGGATCCAGCCCGACCTTTGCGAGCCATTCTACCGCAAAGCTGGTGGCTTCGCTGCGAGTGATGAGGCCATGGGTGATCGGCCCTTCGGTGATGGTTTCACCCACGCGCCTCCGTGGATTGAGTGACGCAAAGGGATCCTGAAACACGGTCTGAATACGCGTTGTAGTCTTGCGCCCAGCCTGCATCGGGGGCACGCCACTCAGGCGTATTGCGCCTTCGCTTGGCTCGAGAATGCCCGCCAGCATACGGCCAAGGGTTGATTTGCCGCAGCCGGATTCTCCAACCAAACCAAGCGTCTCGCCACGATGTACGGCAAGCGTCACATCAGTCACCGCCAAAACTGGCCGGCGGTCCAGCTCGGCGCCGAATAGGCCGGCGATGCGGTCGCCCAGCGTCACATGCGGGCTGAAACGGCGCGAGACATTCTCAGCTGTCAAAATCTCAGTCATGCGGGAGCCGGCAGTGGATGATGGCAAAAGGCTCCGTGGTGCTGATCACCGACCGCTGGCGGTTCCGAACGGCAAAGATCAGCAGCATGCGCGCAACGCGGGGCAAAGGGACAGCCAGGCGTCATATGAAGCGGCGAGGGTGTGCTACCCGGAATCTGCCTGAGTTTCTGTCCCGGATCAGCCATGGCGGGTAGGCTATCCAGCAGCCCGCGCGTGTAAGGATGCAAGGGTGCCCGCAATACATCTGAAACTGGACCGAATTCTACAATGCGGCCCAGATAAAGCACGATCACGCGATCGGCCAGGGAAGACACAATGGCCAGATCATGGCTGATCCAAATCAGCGCCGTGCCGCTTTCCTGCGCGAGTGTCTTCATCTCAGCCAGGATTTGCGCCTGGATGGAAACATCCAGTGCTGTCGTCGGTTCATCTGCGATGATCAATTCTGGTTCATGCAGCAGCGCGATGGCGATCGCCACACGTTGGCGCATGCCGCCGGAAAATTCATGCGGATAGGCGTTCAGTCGTATTGCAGCATCGGGAATGCCTACCCGCGCGAGGCTTCGTTCGGCCAGCGCTAAGGCCGCCCCCTGACCTGTGCCACCATGCGCCTGCACAGCCATCGCCATCTGCTGACCGATGGTCAAAACTGGGTTCAAGGTAGCCGCTGGGTCCTGAAAAATCATCGCGATCCGCTTACCGCGCAGCTTGCGCATTTCAGCTTGCGACCGCCCCACTAATTCCTGCCCCTGAAACATCACGGAACCACCTGCGATCCGTCCTGGTGGGTCAAGCAGCCCTATCAAGGAAAAGCCAGTCACCGATTTGCCGGAACCAGATTCACCCACAAGGCCAAGTATTTCGCCACGTTCAAGCGTGAATGATATGCCATCCACCGCCTTGATCGTGCCGGCGCGGGTCTCGAAATGCGTGCGCAGATCGCGCACCTGAAGCAGCGCCTTGGTCATCGGCGCAGCCTTGGATTGAACTGGTCGCGCAATTGATCGCCCACGATATTGATAGCTACAATCAGTAGAATCAGCGCAATTCCGGGATAGACCGAAATCCAGGTCCGTCCACTCATCATATACTGGAAGCCATTGGCGATCAGCATGCCGAGCGAAGGCTCGGTCGGCGGCAGGCCAAGGCCCAGAAAGGAAAGTGTCGCTTCCAGCGAAATCGCGTTTGCAATCTGCACCGTGCCAACGACAATCAAGGGCGGCATACAATTTGGCAGCAAATGCCGGAGCACAATACTGCGCCCAGGTAGCGGCGTGGCGCGTACGGCTTCGATATAATCCTTCTGCCGTTCTGCTGTTGCAGCGCCATAAGCCGTGCGTGCGAAATAGGCATACTGCGCAGTGACCAAGGCGATGATCAGCGGCACCCTGCCTTGACCCAGCATCGCCACCAGCACAAGCGCGAGCAGAATGGCAGGGAAGGACAATTGAAGATCAACAAGCCGCATGATCCCCTGTTCGATCTTGCCGCCGATATTTGCAGCCATGATGCCAAGGCTAGTGCCTATGCCAAAGGCGACCGTACCGGCAGCAACCCCCATCTGCAAGGAAATGCGCAGACCATAAAGAATGGCCGAGAACAAATCCCGCCCCTGCGCATCCGTTCCAAGCCAATGAACATAGCCGCCAGACCCAACAAAACCCGGCGGGCGGCGCGCGTCTCGCAGGTTGAGATTGGCGAGATCATAAGGATCCTGGGGCGTGATCAGCGGCGCGGCGAGTGCAGCCGCCACAATCAGCAGCACCACCGCAAGCGCCAAGGTAGCTATCCAGTTTTCCCGATATTCTCGCCAAAACTGCGCCATCACACACGCCTTCCCCGCCTGAGGCGCGGGTCCAGCACGGCATAGGTCAGGTCAACCACCAGGTTGATGGTGACAAACAGAAACGCCACCAAGATCAGATAACCGACCATAACTGGCCGATCGAGCGATGTGATCGAATCAATGATCAGCTTGCCAACACCTGGCCATGAAAAGATCGTCTCAGTCACCACGGCAAAAGCAAGCGTGGAGCCGAATTCTAGGCCGAAGACGGTCACCAAGGGAATGGAAATTAGGCGCAGCACATGCCGCCGCAGAATGGTGAAATCGGTAAGCCCCGCGGCGCGTGCGAATTTCACCGTATCGGTAAGCATAATCTCACGCGTGCCAGCACGCGACAGGCGGATCAGCATGGCAAGCTTGAACAGGCTGAGATTAAGCGCCGGAAGTAACAGGAAGCGCAGCCCATCCCAAGTGAGGAATGACCATCCAACACCAAAGATTTCTATCGTTGGTCCGCGATCACCAGCGGGTAGCCAATCAAGATTGACCGCGAATGTCAGGATAAGGATCAGTCCCACCCAGAAGGTCGGCACCGAAAACCCCAAAACAGATACCGCCATGATGGTCTTGGAGACAGGGCTTTCCGGCCGATAGCCAGCATAAATGCCAAGCGGGATGCCGATGAAGGCACCGATCAGCACGGACGTTAGCGCCAATTCCAATGTTGCCGGCAGGCGGCTCAGTACCAAGTGCAGCACCGGGATATTCAGCACAAAGCTCCGCCCCAGATCGCCCTGCAACAGCCGGCCCAGAAAGGCCAGATATTGCCGCCAAAGTGGCTGATCCAGGCCGTAATGGCGAATGGTCGCTTCCCGGATATCCTGGGTCGCATCCGGGGAAATCAGCACGTCAATCGGATTCCCGATGGCATAGACGCCAAGAAAGACAAGCGCCGACATGGCCAGCATGACGAAGCCAGACTGAATGACGCGTTGAATGATATACCCAAGCATTGCTTGCGATTATCGGGCATTTGACAGCAAGCGCAAGCTATTCCTAGAATCCTTAAGACAGAAGGCTGATGGGAGATTTGGACATGCGTTGGAATTACCGCCGCTTTGCTTTGGCGACAGTCGGCATGGCCTGCATGGCCAGTGTGGCTTCTGCTCAGACCCTCACCATGGGCGTGATTGCAGGGCCGGAGAGCATTGACCCGCATTTCACCGCAACAGGCACCCATTCGGAAGCGCTGAAGCATGTTTTTGATACGCTGACGCATTCAGGCGATAATCTGCAGATCGAACCAGGTCTTGCGGAATCCTGGCGTATTGTGGATCCCACCACTTGGGAATTTCGCCTGCGCCGCGGGGTGAAATTCCATGATGGGTCGGACATGACCGCGGAAGATGTGGCGGCTTCCATCCGCCGCATGCAGCAATTGTCCGGTCCGAATCCAACGCGCATTTATGTGCGCCGTGTGCAGGAAATCCGCATCATTGATCCGCACACCATTCAGATCATCACGGATGGCCCGGCGCCGACGCTGCCCAATGATTTCATCCGGCTCTTCATCACCTCTGCCCGCGCTACCGCCGGCCTGACGCCGGAAAATTCCAATGAGGTTTTCAATAGCGGTCGCGCGGCAATCGGCACCGGGCCTTATCGGTTTTCCTCCTGGACCCCGCGAGAGCAATTCGCGGTGGAACGCAGCGATAATTACTGGGGCAGTCGTCCCGCTTGGGGTCGCGTGGTACGGCGTGAAATCTCCAACCCCGCCGCACGCGTGGCGCAGCTTCGCACCGGCCAGGTTGATATGATTGTGCGCGTGCCGGCCGCCGATGTCTCGACCCTTGAACGCGACCGCAACATTACTGTGCTGAAGGCGGAAACGGTCTATGTCTTCAACCTTGCCCTGGACCAGCGCGAACCGACGCCACAAGTCACGGCCCGCGATGGGTCGCGCTTGGCCGCGAACCCTTATCGCGACGCGCGTGTGCGGGAGGCGATTGACCTTGCCATTGACCGCCGCGCATTGGCGGAAATCGCCATGGAAGGGCTTGGGTCGCCGGTCAGCCAAATGGTCACGCCGGGTATCTTCGGCTTCAATCCGGCGCTGACCATCCCGACCACCAACATTAATCGCGCGCGGCAGCTTTTGACTGAAGCGGGCTATCCCAATGGTTTTCGCATGGTGCTGAACTTCACCAATAACCGCCTGCCTGGTGATGCCGGTGTTGGCGCGGCCATGACACAAATGCTGGCGCGCATTGGCCTTGAAGTACAGGCGGCCGGTCAGCCGGCGGCGGTGATCTTCCCGGCCCGCGCGCGGGGCGAGCTTTCCAATATCATGGCCGGTTGGGGCACCCTAACCGGTGAGGCGAATTACTATTACGCCGCCAATGCGCATTCCAATAACGCGCAGCTTCGCCTTGGTGCCTTCAATTGGATTGGCTTTTCCGATCCAGAAATTGATCGCCTGATCCAGGCCGCCAATGTGGAACTGGATGACAAGAAGCGCGAAGCCCTGCTGCAACAGGTTGGCGCGCTTTGGAATGAAAAGCGCGTTGTCATTCCCTTGGCCGCGGTCGCTTCCGCCTGGGCCATGCGGCGTGATCGCGTAACACTCCGCGTTGGCCGCAGTGATGAGGAAACCTATGCCTGGGATATAAGCCCAGTCAGTCGCTAAGCGCGAAGCCCCGGGTCATGCGCATCGCGGATATGAACTGGATGCAGGTGGAGGCTTACCTCCGCCATGATGATCGCTGCGTATTGCCTTTTGGCAGCACCGAACAGCATGCGCAGCTTTCACTTTGTGTGGATGCGATCCTGGCCGAAAAAGTGGCTGTGGAGGCAGCGGAGCCTCTCGGCATTCCAGTCTATCCCGCCATGCCTTTTGGTCTTGCGCCCTATTTCGCGTCCTTTCCGGGTAGTATTTCGCTGAAGGTGGAAACGCTTTTGGCGGTGGCGCAAGACTTGATCGAAAGCGTGGCGCGTGCTGGCTTTCGTCGCATCCTGATTGTCAATGGCCATGGCGGCAATGCGCCTGTGGGCGCGCTGGCCTTGCAGATGATGACTGAAAATCCTGCGCTTTCGATCAAATTCCATAATTGGTACAATCAGCCACGGACTTGGGAAACCGCCATGGCCATTGATCGTTCCGGCAGCCACGGCAATTGGATGGAAAACTTCCCCTGGACGCGGCTCGCCAATGCGCCATCGCCAAGTGGTGCCAAGCCCGGGGTAGATACTGCGCTGATGAAGGCAAGCCCGCCTGCCAAGGTACGGGACATGCTGGGCGATGGTTCCTTCGGCGGAGAATGGCGCAAGCCGGATGAGGATATGCTGCGGCTTTGGCAAGCTGGTGTCGCAGAAACCCGCGCTGCGTTGGAGGGGCCATGGCCGACCCGCTAGTCATTTGGGGTGCCGGCGCCATTGGCGGCACGCTTGGTGCGCATCTGGCGCGTATGGGGCATGAGGTGCTGCTGGTGGATACCGTGGCCGAGCATGTCGAAGCCTGTGGCACCAAGGGCTTGACCATATCCGGCCCGGTTACCGAATTCACGCAAATCATTCCCGCTGTCACGCCGGATGAACTCACGGGCCGCTATTCGCGCATTGTGCTCGCGGTCAAGGCGCAAGCCACCAAAGCCGCTTTGCCCATTCTGGCGCCCCATCTCGCGCCGGATGGCTTTGTCTTTTCGGCGCAGAATGGCTTGAATGAATTGGAAATCGCTGAAGCCGTCGGGGCCGAGCGCACCATGGGCTGCTTTATCAATTTTGGCGCGGATTGGCATGCGCCGGGTGAGATTCTCTTCGGCAATCGCGGCGCCTTCGTGGTGGGTGAGATTGATGGCACCATCCGTGATCGCACCCGCGCGATGCATGCCATCTGCCAATCTTTCGAACCGGATGCGATTTTAACCACCGATATCTGGTCTTATCTGTGGGGTAAGATGGCCTATGGCGCCATGCTATTCGCCACCGCGCTGAACCATGATTCCATGAGTGAGAATTTCGCAGATACGCGCCGTATGCCCGTTTGGCTCGCTTTGGGGCGAGAAGTTGCGGCAACCGCGCTTGCCCGCGGTGTGACACCGCGCGGCTTCGGATCCTTTGACCCCATGGCCTTCGCGCCGGGGCGCTCTGATGCGGATGGGATCAAGGTGGTTGAATGGCTGCGCGATTACACCGCCGTTGGTGCGAAGACGCATTCCGGCATCTGGCGTGACCTGGCCGTGCGCAAACGCAAGACCGAAGCCGAGGCGCAGCTGATGATCATGCCAAAGCTTGCGGCGCAGAAGGGCATCGCGACACCGGCTCTGACTGCTTTGGGTCGCCTGATCAAGGATATTGAAGAAGGCCGCCGGGAACAGTCGCCGGAAAGTTTCAACGCCCTACTGGATGCCATTGCTTGACTGACGCTGTCCTGGAAAAGCTGCTCTCTGAACGGGCGCAATTCATTGCGCGGCTTGCGGAACTTGTCGCCTGTCCCTCGGTTTCAACCGATCCGGCCTATGCGGATGGCATGGCGGCGGCGCGGCGCTGGCTGATCACACGCCTGAGCGCGCTTGGCTTTCAGGATGCGCAGGAAATTGCCGCGGGCGGGCATCCGGCTGTCACCGCGCGCTGGCATGGCGCGGGGCCTGATGCGCCGGTTTTGCTGGTGTATGGCCATTATGATGTGCAGCCGCCCGATCCCGTGGATGACTGGGCCTCTCCGCCTTTTCAGCTTACGGCCCGCGATGGTCGGCTTTATGCGCGCGGGGTTTCGGACGATAAGGGGCCGTTCCTTTTGGCGGTTGAAACGCTTGGCGCTTTTCTGGCCGTTGAAGGCAGGCTGCCCGTCAACGTGACGCTGCTGTTGGAAGGTGAGGAGGAATGCGGTTCGGCGACACTCGGCGCCTTGCTGTCCCGCCATGGCGCCTTGCTTGCGGCAGATGCGGTGCTTTCAGCCGATGGCGCGCGCTGGCGGGCGGATTTGCCGACAATGACGGTGGGCACGCGCGGCAATACCGGCATGGAAATCACGCTGCGTAGCGCGGCCAAGGATCTGCATTCCGGCCGTTATGGCGGCGTGGCTCCCAATGCGCTGCATGCCATGGCAAGCCTGATCGCGACATTGCATGATGCGGATGGGCAGGTTGCGGTGGAAGGCTTTTGGGCCAGCGCCAGCGCAGCTTCGCCCGAACAACGCGCGGAATTGGCGCGTATTCCCTTCAATGTGGCGCAGCATGACAATTCCATCGGGATCTCGCCGAGCCATCTTGCGCCGGCGGATTTCCTGGAACGGCTTTGGCTGCGCCCGACGCTTGATGTGAATGGCATGTGGGGCGGCTATACCGGTGCGGGCGGCAAGACCGTCATTCCCGCCCTGGCTCATGCGAAACTCTCGATGCGCCTTGTGCCCGGCCAAGACCCGGCGCTTGCGCGTGAAGCCGTGGCCAAACATCTGCGCACCCATTGTCCCAAGGGCGCTGAGCTTTCCATCACCAACACGCGCGATGGCACTTATGCCTATTCGCTGCCTGATTCGCATCCCTTGTTGCTGGCGGCAGAGGCAGCGCTGGAACGCACCACTGGCCGGAGGCCACTGCGCGTTCGCATGGGGGCAACGCTGCCGCTTGCTGATATTGCGCGCAATGTCGCGGGCATTGATACCGTCATGTTTTCCTTCGCGACCGCCGATGAGGATTTTCATGCCCCCAATGAGAACTGGCGCGAATCCTCAATCGCCGAGGGCTTTGCCGCCTGGGTTGCGCTGATTCGTGAATTGAATGGCGTCACACGCGCTGCTTTCTCTCCTGCCAAGTAAGGACCCCGCCATGGATATCCGCTTTGACAATGTCACCGTCGCTGTCACGGGTGCAGGGCATGGTTTTGGCCAGGCCATTGCGCGCGCCTTCGCAGCCCTTGGTGCGCGGGTCTTCGCCTGCGATATTTCAGCCGTTGAATTGGCGGAAACGGCCAAGGCGCCAGGCACCATCACTACCGATGCCTTTGATCTGACTGCGAAGGGCGCAGCCGCCGGCTGGATCAAGCGCATTGAAGATGCCACTGGCGGTCCAATTGAGATTCTGATTTCCAATGCCGGTGGCGTACGCGGCCAAGTGATGCGCCCAATCGAGGAAGTAAGCGATGAGGATTGGCACGCCATCATTGATATTAACCTGCATGCTGCCTTTGCGCTGGCGCGTGCCTCGGCACCTGGCATGAAGAAAGCCAAGAAGGGGCGCATCGTCACCATCAGCTCCGGCGCGGGCTTGAAGGCAAGCCTGACCGGCATTCAGGCTTATGGCTCTGGCAAGCATGGCCTGGTTGGGCTGACACGGCAGCTGGCCCGCGAATTTGGGCCCTATGGCATTACGGTGAATTCTGTGGCGCCTGGGTTTGTGCTTTCCAACCCATCCAGCATCAAGCAATTTGAAAGCTATGGTGATGAAGGTCAGAAGGCGCTGATCGGTCGGCTTGCGATGCGCCGACTTGGGTCGGTTGAAGATATTGCCAATGCCGTGCTGTTTTTTGCCAGCCCCTATGCCGGCTGGGTGACCGGGCAGGTACTGCCGGTTGATGGCGGCAATGCGTGATATCTGTTGATTGGTCGGTCAAGGTCCCTGCAGGTCAGCCTGCGGGCTTAGGCGATAGGATAAAGGGCCAGATGGCGTTGAAGCCACTTGCATCAAGCCCCAATGGTGCAAACCTGAAGGGCCTAGGTTTGCACCTAAGTCATTGAATTCAGGGCGCTATGGTGCAAACTGCAACCCATATTTTTATTCTGACGCTAGAGGGGTCGGGCGCGTTTGCTCCCCGCATACAAAATCGCCAGGAAGGAACCATGGCCTCGACTTCGCTCTGGCCGCAGCCACAGCAACTTCTCAAGATTGACAGGAATCGACGACATTTAGATTCCATAGCGCAACGGGCTTTAGTGTAACAAAGCGCCAAAAACTGGCACCTCATTGATGCGATGAAATCCGGTATTGACAGCGCCGCCATCGGGTGATGCCGTCGTCCATCCCGCAACATCAGTAGGTCACGGTGCAGGACACGGTCCTCCGCGAAAAGCTGCGCAAAATTGAGGCGCTGTTCGCAGGTGCGGCGACGCCCGGTGAGCGCGATGCGGCAGAGGCCGCGATGCTGCGTGTCAGGGCGCGCCTCGCTGAGATCCAGCGCAGCGAACAGCCGGTCGAGATGCAATTCTCGATCCAGGATCAATGGGCGCAACATCTGTTCATCGCCCTATGCCGCCAGTACGGGCTACGCCCTTATCGCCGTCCGCGGCAGAAGCGCAGCACGATCATGGTGCGTATGCCACGCGCCTTTTCGGACCAAATCCTATGGCCGGAATTCCTACAGCTGAACGAGGTCCTGCAAGCACATCTCCTGGACATTACCCTCAAGCTGATTCGTGATCATTTGCATGCTGATGCGGGCGATGCTGAGGAGATGGCGGAAAAGGGTTGACGACGCGCGCCAGCGATTTGCGCGCGCAAAGTGGCGGCGACCCCGCGGCTCGGCAGTTTGTCGCAAATGTCGCTTACGCGCGCGCGAGCAGACAGGTGGCAATAGGCACATCAGATTTGTGAAAAAGGGGGCGTTTTGGCTTTCCCTTCTCACACGCGCGCAAGCGACAAAATCGACATTCAGGGGCGAGGGTCGGCCCTAGGCGCTGGGCGATCACGCGCTGGCCGATTAGCCTTAGTGCGGTACCCCGAATCGGATCCCTGTTGGAGTCGTCCGTGACAGCCACCCCTGAACCGCCTCCCGAGGGCTGGACGCTACCCGAGGCGGCGGCAGCGCTGTTTCCTGACGCTTGGTCTGCGGCATGGTTTCCAGACGATCTTACCGCCGCGCGCGCCCGGCCGGGCATAGAGCGTGCGCCATCGCCCTGGTCGCAGGTGCCGCTCGACATGGTTGCCTCGGTCACGCGTGCCGTGATGGCGGGCAGCGCCATCCCTGCTGGCCTGGAGACCGTGGTTGAGGCCTGCCGCTCCTATGAGGCCGAGACCAAACAACGAATCGCAGCCGCCCAGGTGCACCGTGCTGAGCAGCGCGCGGCGTTGCCAGGGTTGCTGGCGGCGCGGCTGGCTGGCGGTGCCTTCACGGCGCGTGGCGTTTCTCCCCGTGACCCGCTGCGGCCTGTGGATATCCCTGCCCTGGCCTGGGGGACGGCCGAGATCGCCTTGGGCTGGGAGGGGACGACTTGGCAACGCGGCTCCAAGCCCTACCGCAGCCATAGCTCGCCGCCACCGGCGCCAGGTTCGGTGACCCTGCCGGGCGGGGTCACGTTACTTGGCGTG
>Ga0209087_1002164_pt1 | contig 11165 bp, 10 predicted proteins | sample S_130805_EF_Meta_FD_187321 | JGI IMG/M metagenome (GOLD analysis project Ga0209087, IMG submission 187321) | Freshwater microbial communities from Lake Simoncouche, Canada to study carbon cycling - S_130805_EF_MetaG (SPAdes) (version 2) | ecosystem: Environmental > Aquatic > Freshwater > Lake ...
CATGCTGCTTCCCATACAAAAAGTTGGTTTTCCAGCTTTCCGTATAGTGTTCCTTTAAACTTTATAAGTTCCATTACATGATAGTAAAAAAAATGGTGAGCCTGTTAAGGCGCACTATTGGGAGTCTGGCTCCTCATCCATTGAGGATTCGCAGTACTCGCACTCATCGCAGAGGTAATACTTGCGTATGTTCTGCAGATAAATCGGAGCAGTGTTGGCTCTGACTACCTTGAAGTGTGTGCATCCAAGTGCAGTGCACTGGACCTTAATGCTTATTGTCTCCTGGTATTTAGCCAGGAAGCGGTTGTAAAGCATCTGCGCGTAAGCATCTGAGTTGCGACCGATCATCCTGTTTTCTTACTATCTGTGTAACAGATTAAAGATTCGTTTTAATAATGGAACCGATAGGTGAAACTCCTACAGATATGGAAGATCATATTTTACGCGTATGGTGCTTATATATGTCTGTTCAAACAGTTAAACAAGCAGCATATTTAATGCGTCATGATTATCACAATTCAGAATGTTATAAAAAATATCTGAAAGAGTCACAAGAAGTTCTGAAAGAAAAAAAGAAAAAGTTAATAGAGGTAATTAAAAGAACGACTTTAGCTCGCCAGTACGAGTCCCCTTTACATGAACATCCATCGGATTAGCAATCGGAGGAGCAAATTCTGCAATATCCTGGCGATAAAACAGATAAAAATCAAGTTCACTAAAAATTCTTGCAGATGAAAAACCAATAACACGAGCATTCAGATCAGCAATATCAGACTCAACAGTATTAGGATTATTACGACCAAACATCATATAGTAAGAACGCATAATAAGCTTCACATCATCATCATTTTGGCGGTCGATACGATGCTTATTGCCAGACATAAGAAATACTTGGTCTTGAATAGCTTGTTGAATATAATCAATGTTTGATTTGCTGAAGAAGGCAGTATTCAAAGGAGTTGCATGATGAACATTGCCAATCAGTTGTTGGCGAATATCAGATCCAAGAAAAACAGGCTTTTCTTCATATAAAGAATACTGCCTTGCAGAAAGTTCCTGAAGAGCAGGATCTAGCATATTAGGAACACGGCCATTGCGCTTAGTGTTAGGGAATTGCTGATTAGTAGATGTTAGGTTATATCTATTCTCGACAGATTCAGGACGTACAAAGTTCATTTATTATGTAGGTATTATAATTTCTAGGTCTCCATTAACAGCCCTGGAAGTAAAACTTACGTCCTCATAGTTTCATATAATGAAGCATGAAGAACTTCAGTAACTTCTAGTGTCAATGAAATGTGTCCACCTTCCAACTGAATATAATTCTCATACTCATCCAGGATACTGACATTAAAAACACTTATGTTAGTTGGTTGTCTCAAATAATACTGCTTAGTTATCGTATTCCCACCATTGTCGTATACGATATCATTCTTTGGAACATTCACAATTACTTTAGCAAATGCAGCCGTCTGTGTGCTATCTGGCTGGTTATGTTCTACAACTCTCCAATCTGGATTTAATGAAAGAAATACATAATTTGTATCATTTACATCTGGAATTGAATCAGCAGCATGACTAGTTGCATATTTTGTCTCTTTAATCTGATACCCCAAATTAAACCCTAATCCCCAGTTGTTATCGCGAGTTGAATATACACTATCTGCAAAGTTAAAAGAAACTAAAAGAGGAGTTTCAAAACCAGTCGTAGGAGGAGCACCAAGAAGCAAACGCCGTGGCTGATTAAAATATGTGTAACCACCTGCAGGCGGATTTACCTTTGTAAAGCAAGATAAAGTTATCTTACCGCTAATAGTATTAAAATATACAGAGAAGCTAACATTTGAAAATGCAGCGTTAAGTTGATTAAAAATTTCAAATAAAAAATCATTTGTCTGTAATGTATTTAAAGTATAATTCCCTTCAGTGATTACAACTCTTGCTGATTGAACTAAGGAATTACTATTGGGAGCATTTTGAACATTAACAATTAATGATGTGTTTCCGCGAATTTCAGAAAATGTATACCAGGTGTTTGGAATTTCTAAACTTGATAATCGAACAGAAATAACATTTTTGATTGGGGTAAGCAACTTGAATAAAAAGTTGGAAGGATTATCTCCTTGGTCTGAACGAAATCTGGAATCAATAGATATTACATGAATTTGAACATTCTTATCATAACGAACACCTGTTGTTGATGCATGAACATCTTTCTCTGGCGGAGGAACTAAAGCAGCTACCTGATGACTTCCTTGTTCTCTTTGAAATTCATGTTGGTCTTCTAATTCATCTGGATGATTATCATGTCCGTCGACATGGTCATCGTATTCAACAAAATTAGCGGTCAAAAGTTCTTTTGCATTAGGAGCAAACTCTTTGCGAGCTTCTTCATCATTCTCTGCTAAGAGTTCTAGATATGTTTTTGCCTCCATTACTTCTTCTTTGAATAGATTCCTGAAAACGTTTCAAGGTCATCCAACCAGAGCTGTTCAGGCGTCTTCTTCTCGAGGTCAGAAATCTTTCCACGCAGAGATTCCAGGTCAGCCTGATGCTTTCGAGCGTTGGTAGTTGTAATAGACTTGATTGGAAGATCCATTAGATAATCATATGAATCAGAAATTTTCACAAAGTATTTCTCAAGCAGAGTATCACATTCCTCCCGGGTCTTACGACGAAGGTCGGGAAGAGGAGTATCAAGACTTTGCTGCTCGATAAACTTTACTACATTCTCATGAAATGGTAGTTTGGCCTTCATCTGTGCTAGACAATGAGCACGACGCTTCTTGTAGAGATCAAGGCGAATTACAGAAAACTCATCCAGAATCTCATGAAGAGTTTCATACTTGTTGATGATGCACTCAGAGTTGAATGCATGCATGTTAGTCAGCTTAATCTTGCTTGTAAGGGACTTCTCAATTAGCTTAGTATGTTCAGGAGTTCCGGTAAGTTTGATTGTAATAGACACATGCGTATCGGTAGATGTATCGGAATAGTCCTTAATAATTCCCTCAGTTAGTTGCTTATCTAGCCACTCCTTGTAATCAGATGTCCAGGTCTCTACTGGCAGTTCTGTGATTGTCATGGTATCCTTGTTGATTGTCCAGTTGCCCTTGACAGTGAAGTCAGTTCCTGTCTTTTCAATAGTTCCAGTAAAACCACGATACCAGGGATCCAGATTAATGTCTTCAAGTTTCACCTCTTTCTTAAGCCAGCGTTGAATACCAACTAGAAGGTTGGATGGATTGCATTGGGGGATATAAGTTGAATAACCCGTGCCAATACCACGAGCACCATTGACTAGAAGCATAGGTAGAATTGGTGCATACCACTCAGGCTCGACTGGTAGACCATCATCATCACGATACTTCAAGCATTCTAGATCATCAGTTGGAACTAATGAGCCGATATACGGTTGCAGATAGGTGTGAATATAACGGGGCGATGCTGCATCATTTCCACCCTGAAGACGAGTGCCAAATTGCCCTTGAGGCACAAGCCATGCCAGATTGTTTGACCCGACATAATCCTGGGCCATGCCAATAATAGCGTCATTCAATGATGCTTCGCCATGATGGTAACCAGAATGCTCTGAGACATATCCAGCAAATTGTGCAACTCGAATCTCAGACTTCAAATTCCTCTTCAAAGCAGAGAATAGAATCTTGCGTTGAGATGTCTTCAGGCCATCCATCACATTAGGAATCGAACGTTCCAAATTGTAGTTTGAAAAGTGAATCAGGTCCTTGTTAACAAAGTCTTCGTAGGATACATGTCCATTATCCAGAATGTTTGAACGAGAATACGTCTGAAGCCACTCCTTACGTTTATCAGACATAGACTTATTGAAAGCTAGTTGAATGGAATCGTCTGATTTTTCAGAATACATGTACTTCATAACATTCATTGTCTTGAAATATTCCTTTGCTTCATCACGGGTTGAAGTGCCCAATCCCTTGTAATACTTGACCTTCCACGAAGGATTTTCTTTGCGCCACTCCTCGTAGTCATACTGAGAGTAGAATGAGAGTGTTTTAGATGCCTTAGTTGCCTTGACAATTGGAGTTGCCATGTAAGTAATAAACCCAGGAATCTCAATTAGCTGATGCCAGAGTTCATGAAACATATTAATAAGCAGGCCACGAATGTGAGAGCCATCATAATCCTGGTCAGTCATGATAAGGATAGAACCATAACGCAATGATTTAACATCAGTGTATTTCTTGCCAGACTCCAGGCCGATAATCTTCTTCATGTTTGCAATTTCCTCAGTTGCTTCAATCTTTTTAGAGGTCATATCCTTGACATTTAGCAGCTTACCACGCAGAGGAAATACTCCGTATAGTTTGCGTTGTTCCTGGGATAGACCGGATAGAGCCATTGCTTTAGCTGAGTCTCCCTCAGTAAGAATCAGCGTGCACTCGTGGCTACGAGTTGTGCCAGCCAGTACAGCATCATCTAGTTTCGGGATACCAGTAATCTTACTAGTCTTCTTGCCATCAGTCTTCTTCAGGTCCTTTGCATCCTTAACATTCTGAGCCTCAAGAACCTTGTCTATAATTCCAAGCTTTAGAACCTTCTTGAGGAAATCCTCAGAAAGTCTGCAGGAAGTCTTAGATGTCAGAACTTCTTTGGTTTGAGAGCTGAATGCAGGATTCTCTACAAAGCAGTGAATAAATACAGCCAATGAATCACGAACCAGCGCTGGCTTGACCTTAATCTTCTTCTTGGTTTCGATATAATTTACAATATGAGAAACAACCTGATTCGTAATTTCATCCACGTGTTTGCCAGACCGAGTCCAGATGCCATTGACAAAGGATACATTGAACGCCTTGTCTGTGGGAGAGTCACTAAGTGCTACATGCCAGTGAAGTTGGGGATTGTCTGTGATAATGGTTGCATCTTTAGGAAGATACCAACTAGCATAACTTGTGAGATCGCGAAATCTGATGGGTGTATCGCACCATGTAATCTTAACATCCTTTCCGACTGTCATTGCCAGGTCGTAAACCCGCCGCTGGACAACCTGAAGAATTGCTTCAGGGATTGATTCAGACCAACCAAATTTAGTAAAGTCTGGTGTCCAGATAATCTCGACATAAGACTTAGTCTTGCATGGTTTTACGGAAGGTGTTCCGATCTTGGACATGTTGTTTTCGAAGACCTGGTTGTATTTTAGGTTGCGTTTGGCATCTACGATAGTAAGTTCAAATTTCTTCGAGAAGATATTGACTAGCTTGACGCCGTAACCATTCTTGCCACCAACCAGCTTCTTTTCATCCTTGTCATAGTTTGTAGAAGTCAGCAGCTCACCAAAGATGAGTTGAGGAATGTATACGTCATAATCAGGATGCTTTTCTACATCAATAGACTCACCATCATTGCGAATAGTGAATGTATTTCCATCGGAAGAGATATTGATGTTCTTTACTGGGTTCGTGGACTTGCGTTCACGTAGACGAACAACATGGTCATGGGCATTTACTAGAAGCTCATCAATAAGCTTGTAGAATCCAGGATTGAAGTTCAGGGTCTTTGCAGCAAAGGAATCTCCCTCTACTACATAGTGTTCCTCCGTGGAGTTCTCAATGCTCCCAATATAAGTATCGGGAAGGCTGAGAATGTGCTCACGGTGGGTATGCTTACGGTATGTTTGAGATAGAGACATCTTGTTGAGGTTAGGAGGAATGACAACATGTAAATTCGTTTTTGAATAGACATAGAAAAATTGCCCGAAGGCGTATTAGACAAAGGTCACGATCTTGTGTAGCGGAGCGGGGGTCCTGGTGATCACCTTTTTTGGTGGTGGTGGCAGGATGCCAAATGCTTCAAGAAGCATCTCGCTTGGAGAGCGGTGTCCCTCAAGTGAGACAAGGACCTTTTGGGCCTTGATGACGTTGACCTCAAGATATGGAATTACCTTGAGGTAGCCATTGTCGGTGGCTATCTGCAAGACCAGCTCTGCGATCCGCAAGTCTTCGCGGGCGGCAGCAATGGTGGTCATGGTGGTTAGTAATACGTATATCACTATATAAAAACTTTCCATTTTTAAAAAATTGCCCGAAGGCATATTACTTGCGCATAACCTGCGCATATATCTTGGGATGCGTCTCATGCAGCAAAGCCATTCCATTGACTAGCTTGGCTCTGAATGCAGAGCTCTCAACCAGGCGCTTGATGATGAACTCTCGAAAGTCGTCCTCATCATCACCGGCGGTTTCTGCTTGAAAGAGGTCACCTGCAGTTTCCTGCGGTTCATAGTCTCTCAGTGTCCAGCACATTGTGAATGTGAAGATGACGAGTCCGCAGAGCAGACCTGCCATAAACGGAAGGGCGGCAATGCTTAGGTCCTCGTGCATTTTTGTTGGTGAAATAAATCTGGAATTTAACAAATCCATTTTGAGAAAAATGTGTCTTTTCGACAAGAAAAATGTGTCTTTTCGGACACGTATCAGAACTTGTAGGTCAGCACAGTTGGGTTAATCATGGCAGCCACAATTGCTGTGACAAATGCCAGAATCAGCAGTTGCGCTGTCTTGTATGCCATCCACGAAAGGGGGGCATAGATGATCTTGATGATGAGAGTTGTAGCACGATCAATCGCACGCAGAATCTCCCAGGCAAAGACTGCCAGCATAAAGACCACAAAGCAGGTCAAAGCCAAGATGGCCGTGAACTCTACGTTGTTTGAGGTTGCAATGCGGTGAAGGATGCCTTCCATCTTGAAATGTTACTACAAGTGTTATCAACAGAAAAATTCCATTTTTACGTTAATCACATAAATCTATTAAATGCCTCCGAAAAAACTGAAAAAAGTTGAGCCGGTGAAAGATACTCCTGTGATATTTTTCTTAAAAATCTGTGAGACTGCAGGTGATCGTATTTTACCAGTTGGAGATGTTGTTTCGTATTCTGACATTCTTCACTCTGTAGAAGTTTCTAATACTGTTCAGCGGTTTGATAATGATCTACTAAAACCAATTCTGGAAAAAATTTCATGTGTAACTGAATATTCCGAGCATATAGCATGCTTTTGGTGCTGTCATAAATTTAATGGCAGCAGATTTGTATCTCCTATTTCTTATGAGGCTTATAAGAATATTTACACATGTGAAGGTAATTTTTGCTCGCCTGAATGTGCTTTAGCAAATCTGTATTCGGAACAAACTATTTCTGATGGTACTCGTTGGAATAGGCATTCTTTGCTAAATTACCTGTATGGCCCGTTATATAAGGATAGTATTTCTCCTGCTCCTCCTCGCACTCTTTTGAGATTATTTGGCGGTCCCCTGGATATTGAACAGTTTCGAAATTACATAATAACCACAAATGATATTATCTTATCATCTCTTCCTCCGATCCGTATGATATTTCCTACTATGAATATTCAGGGACCTCTGAGAGATATCAAAAAGTATGTATCTTTATCTAATGATGTTGTTGAAAAGGCATCGGAATCTTTGCGTCTGAAGCGTTCTAAGCCTGTTCATGTTAATATTCCAACCTTGGATATGTGTATTCAATCTAAACAGTGATTGATTAATAATTCCAAATGAATCAGCAAATTGTTGAATTGCTAAAAACACAGATGATGCTGAGTTCTGGCGGAGGAGCAAAATCATTTATTATTGTGTCTCTTTTTGAGCGTCTTGTTCAATCTTTCCCTCAGTGGTCTGGTTTCTTGTTCGCGGGATGTAGACGTAAGCAGACTAAACCCGAAAATCTGCCTCCCCCTAACAAGGAAATTAGTGCAGAGATCCTTTTTGAACGAAATAAGGAAGATAAGAAATCAACTCCGACATTTTTCCAGAATCGTATGGATGCTGTAATCCATTCAGTATCCAAGGTTCATTCTATCCGACACCTCCTGGCAATTACTCATCATGATTATGTTCCCCATGAATTTGATTCAATTAGCATTGATAATGACCTATACTTTCAGCTACTAGAAATCAAACATTCTGAAGGAACTATTGAAGCCCTAAAGTTTAAGATATTCTGCTATGAGCATGAGAACATGTTTCTTCAGAATTATGTTGAGAGCTGCTCAACTGATTACGATCGCCATATGTTGAATAAGCTTGGTACCAACAAGTATTTCTTCAATATGATGGTTCAAACGAAGAATAGAGGAATTCAGAACCCTCTACCAACATCATACATCATGTTTACCAAGCATAAATTTGTTACCTCACGAACTTTTGATAATGTATTTTTTGAGCAGAGACAACATGTTAGAGATCACACTGAGTTCTTTCTGAAGCGTAAGGACTGGTATGATGCAAAGGGAATTCCTCATACTCTTGGGTTTATGTTTCATGGGCCGCCTGGTTGTGGAAAGACATCAACGATTAAGGCGATTGCAAATGTTGGTAAGCGCCATATCATCAACATCCACCTATCTGAGATTAAGTCTAAGGAGCAGCTAACTCATCTGTTCTTTAATGATGAGATCAATGTGCTGGATAATGGTAAGACTGAACGCTATATTATTCCAGTAAATGAGCGAATGTATGTGATTGAAGATATTGATGCAATGGGTGATATTGTTTTGCGCCGAGAGCTAAAGAAGCCTGAAGTAAAGAAAGAGATCAAGATGGATGAGTTTGGTAATATTAAAGAGGAGGAGACAAATCCGATTGATCTGTCATTTTTGCTCAACCTTCTGGATGGAACTTTAGAGTCAAATGGACGTATTATTGCAATTTCAACTAACTTTCCTGAGCGTATTGATAGTGCACTGATTCGTCCAGGACGAATTGACATGATTGTAAATTTTAAGAAGTGTTCGGCCGAAATTATTCATGACATGGTTTGTAGTTTTTATGATATTAGTAGTATTGTGATTGATAATGCTGCATTAAACGGAAAGTGGTCACCAGCAGAGGTGAATCAGATTTTGTTCCGCAATTTTAAAGATATTAACCTTGCTTTGAAGGAGCTTGTGGAATTAGAGCCAAATGATTTATATGGGTTTAAAAAATCGGCCTAAGCCGTATTACTCATCATCTGAGTTGTCCTTGGGTTGTCCCGCATGTTGTGGGATAGGAGCAGCTGCTTGAGCCATTTTTGCGAACATCTCAGACGTTGTCTTGCGAATTGCAGACAATGTCTGATACACTACTGGCCTAAAGCCAGGAATGGTCATGGCATATGCCCCTGCGATGAACCCTGCGGTTACGTAAGTCACGAAAGTCACGGAGATCATTTTGTTGCATAATATTCTATAAAATCATACTAATCCGTTTTTCTGGCGTTGGTCTCTCGACCAGAGGGAGAACGACAAGTTTTTCTAAGCTTCCAGTGCTTTTAAACATAGTTTGGTAATGATTTCAATATACTTCCATACTGTCTCTTTAGTCTCAGGAGACATTCCCTGGATATACTGCTTAATTTTTTCAACTATATCTAGATTAACATCGTTACGAGTAGTGTAATCTTGACCGAGAAAGAATGATTCATCTCTGGCTTGAATTTTAGCACCAAATGGTTCTACAATTTCAGTCTTTACAAAATTGACAACAAGCAATGGGTTTGCTGTTTTCATTAATGAAAGTGTTGTGATGAATACAGGAAAATCTTCATCTTCTGGATACATTTGTTTTAGTTCGCCCAAGAAGGAAGTGAATTGATTGAAGAAGGCATCAATCAGAACTTTCTTGGACATTTGTTATTATTAAGTACGAGTAATACCAGAAAATTCGTTTTTACGCTGAGACTGAAGAGATTCTAGTCTTTTGCTTATATCATCATTTGCACCTGTTTTAGATTTAAGGGTGTTCTCGGAACTTGTAGGCTCGCGTGCAAGTTCAGGAGTTTGACTCATACCACCAATAAATGTATAAAGACTGTTTCCATCCGCTGCAAATGCATTTGGTGTATCCCACATTGAGTAAGCTTCAGATAAGCGTCCAGAGCCTTCAAATCCCCAGGCAGAAATATCTCCAGTAGGAGCCGAACCCGTGGGTGCCCCATCTGGGCCCTTAGTTGGGCGTTCATTACGAGCACTTGTAGGCTTGCTGATATATCCAAAAATTTGCTGTCCAACTATCACATCCTTGGTATCTGGAACATATAGGGTCGGCACTTTCTTCAGAAATTCTGGGATCTGATTACGAGCAAGAGATTCAACCAGGACAAACTTGTATAATCCAGTTTTATTGAGACCTTTTAGAGTTTCAATAATTTGCTTACTATGAGGGCAACGCTCACTGTAAAAAATATATGGCTGCGACATTCGTTGTTTCAAGCAAGGAAAAAACGGATTGAGATGATAACGAAACTATTGTTATAAAACAATGGCGACCTTTTCAGTTCCTAAAAAGAATGCTATCCACCTGACTTCTGAATTTCGTAACTTCCCACTCACATTTGTGAACGCTATGCGTCGTGTAATGCTGAGTGAGATTCCTATCGTAGTTGTGCGTGATGTCCAGATCCTGGAGAACACAACACAAATGCCGCACGAGATGCTGAAGCACCGCATGGAACTTCTGCCAATTGATGCAATTCATACTGACTCTTCCATCATTCGTGATTCAACTATACAACTTCGAATGCATGGTCAGACTGAGGATACGCTTATTACAACTGATGACTTCGAAGTTCAGTCCGGCCGTGAACACCTAATCATGCGTGATCGTGATCTTAAGACGCCTTTGCTGTTTCTTCGTATTCGCAAAGGCGAGCAGGTATATGTAAAGGCTAAACTAGCAGTTGAAAAGGGTTCCCAGGTCTGTACTGCAAGCATGGCATATCACGTTGACCCCGAACGAGCAGAAAAAGATAAGAAGAAATATGTTGAGGGTGGAGGAGACCCTCGTGTGTTTGATAACTTCTATATTCAGAAGTCTTACTCAATTGATGAAATTGGACGTCCAAATTGGATTGATGTTTCTGTTGAGAGTGTTGGTGTCTTGCAAGCAAAAGATATTGTAAAGCTGGCAGTAGCTGAGATTAAACAGCAAGTTGATTCATGGATGACCAATGCTTTAGAGAAGATCACTCGGGAATCAGAGAAAGATGTATACAATGTAAAGCTTGACCAGGGAGGCCATACTGTTGGTGCCTTGCTTCAAGAGATTATATATCACTCACGAGATGTAAACTTCGTCTCGTATGATATTCCTCATCCCATGAAGCCAACCATGGTTCTTCGTTGG
>Ga0209087_1002165_pt1 | contig 11162 bp, 8 predicted proteins | sample S_130805_EF_Meta_FD_187321 | JGI IMG/M metagenome (GOLD analysis project Ga0209087, IMG submission 187321) | Freshwater microbial communities from Lake Simoncouche, Canada to study carbon cycling - S_130805_EF_MetaG (SPAdes) (version 2) | ecosystem: Environmental > Aquatic > Freshwater > Lake ...
TACGAGGGCTTTATTTTTTTTATTGAAAAATAACTTTAATTTTGTAAGTGAAGAATTTGACTTTAACAGAGGAGAATTGTTTATTAACTTAAAAAAAGAATTATGCCTGTAATAGCACCATTAGCATTAGGAGTGGTTTCAAAAGGATACGGAATGTATCAAGCCTATCAAGGAGAGCAAGATGCAAGAAACCAACTAAATAGATTAAACCAACAACCCGTTCCCAAGTACAATGTAAATTCAGCAATAGCAAGACTTTACGGAGGAGCTGCTAATGAGGTAGCACGACCTGTTGGATATACGGGAGCTGAAACAAATGCTTTCAATCAAAATATGGGTAGAGGCTTAAATACCCAAAGGGCTAATGCTATGAATTTTAGCGGAGGAAGTGGAAACAGAGCTATCAATAGTGTGTTAGGGGGAAACCAACTAAATGCTTACAATACCTTTGCGGGTCAAGATGCTGCTTTAGCACGACAATATAGAAATGCTGCTTACTCAAGGTTAATGGGAGCGGGTAATACTATGCAGAGTATTGACAATCAAAATACGCAAACAGCTTTACAGAGAAGATTAATGCAAGAACAAATGTTAGGTAATGCAATATCATCAAATAAAGCCTACCAAACAAATACTTTAAATTCACTTGGTAGCGACCTTATGAGTGCAGGTGCAATGGGAATTGACGGATATGGAGGGGGGGGAACAGAAGGACTTGATAATAATTTAGCGGGTTATAATAGTGTAGGTCTTACTAATAATCGTTTTAGTATTCCTGCAAGGCGAACAGGTTATGATGCAATAAGATTAGGGAGAAGATAATGGCAGAAGAAACAGCAGGTATAGGCGAAGCAGGTGCATTAGTAAATAGAGCTACTGCCCCTCAAGACATGGCTATTACAAAGGGTATTATCCAAAGTCAAAACAATGCCCTTAAAAAAGCACAAATGGAGGCAAAGAAACTTGCAGCTATTGATGCTATAAAAGAAAAACAAGGAAAGTATCTAAGCCAAGTGGGAATTGGCAAATATAAAAATCAATCTGTATTAGATAAAGTTAAAGAAAAGGCTAAAGAAACATCGGCTAAAATATATGATGCAGGAGGTAATCAACAAGCAATATATGAAGCAATAGGTGATTATGAAGGTTATGAAAGAGATGCTAGTATTTTAGATAATTACCTTGAAGATTTTAATTACAAAAAAGGATTTTTAAGATTAGAAGGTGCTAAAAAAGCTATCGAAAATAACAAAACAGAAGATTGGATTAATAAACAACATGAATTAGTAAAACCATTAATAAAAGATGAAAATGGAATGTTGGAAAATCCACAAGTAGAAGAACTTCAATTAGGAACAGAATTTGAACAAGCAGCAAGACTAACTCCTCGAACTTTTTTAGAACAAAAAGAAATAGGTAATAGTAAGTCAATATTTGTTATGCAAGCATCTGATGAAGCAGTTCAGAAAACAGCCAATGATTTATTAAAAAACGAAAGATATTTAAGGTATCTTCCTTTTGATAAAAATTTTCAAAAATATTACGATAACAACAAAGGTACTTACGAAACCTTGCCAAAACTAATGACTAATTTTACATTTGAAAATGTAAGGGATGCTGCAAGAAAACAAGACCAAATACAATCAATTTACAGCCAACAAGCAGCTCTTCAAAAAACAACAGATAAAACAACAAATGAAATAACAACTAACATTACTAATAAAACTAATAATGTTTACACTTTTACTCCCGATGCTAATGGAGAAATAGTAATAGGGACTAAAGATAAAAATATGCCTACAAAAAGTTTTGATAACGAATATGGTACAACATTTACCCCTAAACGTATATTAAAAAATAATGGAAATAATACTTTTGATGTATTAGTTAAAATAGATAAAGTGGGAGATGCAGAAAGAAATAGCTCTATAATTGCTAAAGACGAAGGGCAAGAAATGATTCTTACAGTTCCTAAAGCAGAATTACAAGCAGCATTTAATTTGCAAGATGAAAGATATTATAAAGGACTTGTACTAGACCAACTAAAATCTCCTAAAGTAGTTGCACCAAGCGGAGCGAAGAAAGCGGAGGGAGCGAAGGGAAAGAAAGACAAAAATGTTAAATTTGATAAAAACGACCCATTATAATTATGCCTGATAGAAAAGAACTTTTACAAGACTTTTATGCTAAATATGCACCCGACCAAGAGTTAACAGACGAAAGGTTAAATGCTATTAATACAAAATATGGGGATGATAATAAAAAATTGTTATCTGATTTTTACGCCAAGTATGCTCCCGAACAAGAACTATCTGATGAAAGATATTTTGCAATAGAAAACAAGTATAACTTAAAAAAAAAAGAACCTACTATACCCCCTCTTGGACAAGCTTTCAAACTTGGTGGCGAAAGTACTCCCCTATTACCATTAACATCACAATCAAAATTGGGGGAGAAGCCAAAAGAGCCATTAATCAATCCTAAAATACAACCAAAAACAGATTTATTAGGTAAAGAAAAGCCTATTGAAAATGTTAAAACATATAGTCCATTTACTTCAACAGTAGAAGAATTAAGAGAATATTTTCACAATGAAAGTATTGGTAAGATTACTCAAAATATGTTAGATAAAAATACTCGTTATAATTATCTTAAAACAAAAAAAGAAGCTTATGATAGGGGGTATTCTGATGATAAATCTTTAAATGGTAAAACTGCTGAACAAAAATATTTTGATGATAGAGAAACATATTTGGTTGATAAATATTTAGACCAAAATGATAAAGAAGAAGTTCAATCATTAGCTAAATTTAAAGACCTAAGAAAATTAGGTAAAGAAAAAGAAGCCAATGTTGAATTAGAAAAATACTTAAATGCTAGGTCTGCTTACAGAAAAAGTATTGATGACCAAATTGTAGAAATAAAAGCTACATTACCAAATATTACAGACCCTACTGAAAGGACATTAGCTGAAAGAGATATTCAAGAATTAGAAATATTAAAAAAACCCGTTTACAATCCCGAACAAGCGTTAGTAGATTTTAATAAAGAAAATTCTAATGAAATATCTAATGTATCAAAACCTTCTGAAAGTCCTAAAGAAAAACTTCGTAAATATACAAATGCCTTATATACAAGCGTTTTATCTCGTAGAGAAAAATTAGGTTTAACAGATGATATGAATGGTCTTCAACGATTTATGGCTGAAAGAGATATATTGAGCAATTTTGAAGGCGAAGCATTTACACAAAAAAAACAAGATTTAGACGAATTACACGCTGACGAATTAAAGTTAAGAAACGCTACTAAAATTTACGAATTAAACAGAACTCCATACGAGAAAGATAATGCTTTAGGTGTTTTTGCTAAATCTTTTCAAAATGAAATAATTCCATATAAAACAGGTGTAAAAGGTGTTGATAATGTAATTGCAGGAAATATTCAAACTATTATTAACGATGCAGAAATAGTTAATTCAGCCACAAAAGAACAATTAGCTTTAGCAAAACAATACGATAAAAAATATGAATTTTTAAGTCCTAAATGGGCTGCTCAAACAATTGCCCCTACCGCAGCTATAATATATGAAATGATTCCTGCTGCAATTGCTACGGAAGGAATTGCTGCTATTTCGGGTTTAGGTAAACTCAATAAAGCTATTAATCTTTTAGCGGAAGAAGGTAAACTTACCGAAGCGGGAGCAGCTTATTTTAATAGTATTCAAAATTCCAAAATTGGAATGGGATTATTAAAAGCATCTGCTAGTGGTGTTAAATATGGTATTGAAAGTCAAGCTTTAAGTATATTAGCTCCACAAATTAAAGACGAAATGGGTTTTGCTAGTGGGTTATTTGCGGGAGGAGTAGGTAGTGCATTAGGAAGTTTGACGGGCAAAGCTTTAGAAGGAAGTATAAAAAGTATTGCAAGGTTATTTGGGAATAAATCAACCGATGCGATAAGAGCTATTGAAAGCTATGGAACAATGATAGCTAAGGCAAAAGATTTTAGCAATAAAGTTGTTGGAGAAACTGCGGAAGAATATTTAGAGCAATTAGCAGGTATTTATAAGCAATCTGAAAATTACAATAATTTTATAACAGAACTTAGAAAACACTATGAAACAACTGATGCGATAGAAGAATTTGCTACTATTTTTATAATGTCAGTAGGCGCACCTGCGGGTTCAACATTAGGAAGAGGTTTAATTCAATCAAGTACAAAGCTTTACAATAATCTAAATAAAGCTGAAAGAAAAATTGCTGACGAAATTGCTGACGAATTGCATACGGAAGAGCGCACAGCACAATCAGATGCAATTAATAGTGTAGTACCTACTCAAAATCAAGTAACACAAGAAGATTTAATAGTTACCCCCCAAGCCCCTCAAGAGATTACTACTGAACCAACATCTACCGAAGGAGTTGAGGCTATTAGTATAGAAGAGCAACAAGCAATTGACGAAGCTATTCCTAATTTAGCAGAACCTTTAAAGAAAGAAATAAAAGGATTAACTACTATTGAAAACTTAATGTCAGAAGGCGTATTAGAATACGTTGATGAACAAACGGGAGAACCTTGCATAAAGCATGGAATTAGAGGTAACTCATTCAAAAGAGGTAGTAAGTGGGAAATTGTTAAAGACTTAAAAGGATATAAAACTCACGAGCAGGGGGGTGTTGATTTGACTATTGGCAGCGATGGGATAAAAATAAAAAATGGCAAAACAGATTATTACGCAAAAAATGGTTTGTTAATGCCTAATAATTAATAAATTTGTAAACATAAAAATAAAAAAAATAACATGGCAGCACCAAAAAAACCATTAGTAAATTGGTTTAGTAGAACCAAAGAAAAATCATCAGAAGAATCTGATTCGACTTTTAACAAAAAGAAAAAAGTAACAGCACCCGAAAGTAAACTCTCAAGGGGATTTACTAAAACCGATTCTATGGCTGTTTCTGTAAAGAAGCCAAATGATAGCACTTCTGTTACAAGTAGGTATAATAGTGTTGTTAAAAATAAAATACCTAATGCAAGTGGAGGTGGCGGTACAACTTCTAATGTAACAAAAAGACAATTTGGTGAAAGTGGTAGGTCTATGTCAAGTTCTGATTCTTCAAGTTACAACAAAAATAGAAATCCCTCTGTTGCAAGAAGAGGAGTATCTGAAAGTATAAAATCAAATCTTAATTCTGTTACTAAAGATTACACCAAACCTGTAAAAACAACTAAAGATACTTTGACTGAAAGTTATTCTAAAAAAACAACACCAAAACTTAAAAAGAAATAATTATGTATAAGAGTGTTTCTGTTGAAGCCGAGAGTGATGAGATTATTCTTAAAAACGAAAATGGCGACCACGTTATAATACCTGCTAACAAAAGAAAGTGGGTACAAAAAAAACTTGACGAAGGTTGCCATAAATGTATTGATGCTTTGGTAGAAACACTCCCTATATCTTCTCAGTATGCGGAAGAAGGTGGCTTGTATGAAAAAGACAAACCCCCCGTTGAGAGTAAATCTTCTGAATACGAAAAGATAATAAAAAAGAAAGGTAAGTTAGATTACGAACAAGCTATTTCTTACATTAAAGAAAAGGGATTAAAGGGAAGAGATTTACACCAATTTTTACTTAACAATGTTAAGAACGGATGGAAACTCCCAAGAACAGAAATGTGGGAGAAATTAGTAACAGACCCTAATTACAAAGTACCTATTACGGAAGATGAAATAAAAAATTACCAACAGTACCAACAAACATCTTCAAAGCTACAAGCAGACCCTACATTTAATGAGCTAAAAGAATACTTAATTAAAGGTGGCTATCAACCAAATACTAAATATGGTGCAGGTCAAGTTACGGGGCAAAGAATTATAGACGATGCTAAAAGGCAAAAAGTCAATGTAGTGGAATTACCCGATGGAACTTATCAAATGATGGATGATATAAATACATTTACAGATACCGACCAATCATTCGGGAAACCAAGAATTATACATCCACTAGCAACTTACGACAGAACACCTTACACTAGAGGACAAGATATTGTAAATCATTATAATATGGTTATACCTCCTACATATTCTAATAGAGTTCCAACGGAACAAGAACTAGCGGATTATAGCGCAGGAAATACTTATGTAGCAGGACTAACACCTGAATATAAAAAAGTTTACATTGATAAATACTTTGAGCCTAATAACCCAAATACAACATACTACGGAACAAAAGAAGGTAGTGCAGGGGGAGAGGAAGAAATAAATAGGTACAAAGAAGCTATGAATGTAGCAAACGAAATTGAAAGATATAAGAAATCGGGAGAAGCATTTAAAGACCAAACTAAAAGACTTAAAGCTGAGGAAAGAAAAGAAACTTGGAAAGGTATTGGTACAGGAGCATTAATGGGAGCAGCAGGGGTAGCAGGAGTAGCAGCATTACCTTTATTAGCACCTTTAATAGTAGGAGGAGCAGTAGTAAATCGTGTTTTATCAGGAGGAGCTGCAAACAACCCACATACAGGTAGAGATAACAAAAGTAAAAGCGGTAATTTTTAACTAACATGGCTTGTATATATAAAATAAACGGAAAGACATTTAATACAACGGAAGAAATTCAGAACTATGTAAGTAGTGATGAATTTGTTTCGGTATTAGCGAAGGGAAATTCAGGAATATCAAAAGAAGTAAGAAACTTAATTTTAAATAAAGATGAAAAAACCACCAATGAAGCACCCAAAGCAGGTAGTGAAAGTAAGTCATCTGAACCAAGTAAATCTGATAAGAATTACCAAGAAGCGCAAGAGGTAAATGCTATTGTTTCTAAAGAAAATCCTGAGGCAAGTGTATTAATACAACCTAAAGGAGAAGATTTAAGTTTAACAGCAGTTTATGTAGGAAAAGAGAAGCGAGGTAAAGGCATAGGCAGTAAAGTTCTTGAAAGTGTAAAGAAACAAGCAGATAAATTAGGCAAGAAGGTTGTTTTAGATGCTACCAATGAATTGGATAGTGAAACAGATTTAGAAAAACTTGATAATTTCTATAAGAAAAATGGTTTTTTAAAAATAGGAGAAAACAAATATGAATACGACCCAAAAGCAAAAGATAGTTCAGGAGATATTGGCAGTAGAACCGATGATTCAGGAACAAAGAAATCAGATATTGCAGCAGTTACTAATAAGGGACAATCAGATAAAAATGTTGATTCAGCCGAAGAAGTAACAGAAGGGGGTGTAAAAGCCCCCGAAGTTACCGAACCTGCATTAAGAGATGTAGAGAGTACGGCTAAAGCGTTGGAAGATGAATTAAATAAAAACCCTAAAATAGCAGAGCAATTGCTCAATGCAAAAAATGTAGATAAATTCAATCAATTAACAGACCCCCAAAAAAAGCATTTAGAAAGAATAAACAAAATGTCTGCTGATGAAGTAGTAGATAAATTAAATGAACTAAGATTTACGCCAGATAATTTGCCATTACAGTATGAATTATCAAGACATAATTTTGATTTGTCGGTAGATGAAAATGGGGAATGGGTAAGTACAAAAACAGAAAGAAAAGAAGGCGATTTGGACTTTGATGAACTTATGGATAGGTGGTATTTAATAATAACCCCAATTTCCGAATCCTACCACAAAGCCAAAGCAGACGGAAGTAATCCTGAATTAGTCGAAGCAATAGAATCCCTACTATCTAAAGAACAAATTAAAAATAAAGAAAATGCCATACAAAAGCCAAGCACAAATGAAGAAGTTTCACGTAATGGAGAAACAAGGAAAAATCAGCCCGAAAGTAGTCAAGGAGTTCGACAAGGCGAGCAAGGGCAAGAAGCTACCCCTCAAGTTAAAGAAGCCAATGTAAAAGCCATTGAAGAGGCTATAACAAAAAAATCGGGTACGATTAAAAACGAGATTATAAAAGAAGCAGCAGACCCAACGGAAGTTAAGAAAATACTTGATAACTTAGATGCAATAAAATCTAAATTAGCGGGGTTTACAACTAAAGATGGAGATAGAATATTTTCAGAAGAATGTAAGTGGGGATAGATTTAATCACATTTTAACTTGTATTTTCAGAAAACGGCTGTACCTTTGTTTTAACGGTTCGCAGATTTGCGATAGTTATTTGCTTAATAGCATATTGCTGTCGAGTAGAAAAATGGTAGTAAAAGTGGGAAATAATCGCACTTGAACGTACCAAATAATTACGCAAATGTGCTGTTAGCGGTCGTTGCATTTCTTTGCAACTCTCGCAGGTGTCGTTTCCCGTTGTCGGCATGGTATATTATGGATTTACAGGTTGGTCTTGTTGGGGAAATTGGTCTTCATGCAAACGCTGTTGTTGGTCTTTCCGCAAATCGTCAAAATAGCGTTGTCTATTATCCTTCAAATAATAATAATTTGAAATTTCACGAACAAAATTATTATCCTCCTCTGCACTCGGTAAGAAAAACCCATTAATTGCAGAATTATTCAATTCTTTATACCCAATATCAGAAGCCATAGCTTGCACTAAGTCAAGTAAACATAAATGACAAGCCTCTCTGTCAAACGGAACTCTTTTATGTTCTTTTATAAATTCGCTATATAGACTTTTTATGTATTGGTTGTCATAAAAAACAACAGGTATTTGATTAACTGCAACATTAAATGTATGGCTAACTCCTTTTAAATGTCTGTCGCCATATACAGCAATAAAAATGGAAAATTTATTATGATATTCTCTATCTTTTTTTGATTTCCTATCTTGTAATCGTTGCCCTACAATAACGGCTATAATAGGACTTAATAAAAGCCCTAATAAATTTAGAATGTCTTCCCATGAAAATCCACTATTGGCAGATTGTATGTCTTGGATGGTCTGTGTTGCTATATATGTCGTGTCTGTCATTAGTCTTTACGTTACTCTTTATTGTCTACCCACCTCATTGGTATTCTACTGTGGGGGCTTTATTTTCTTAGTGCTTTTGCAATGAACGCTAACGCAGGGCTATGCGCTCGTTTTAATGGCGTCATAGCCTATGTTAAAACAACTTCTAAAAATATCAATAAAAAATTCTAAATTTGCTCTATAAATAAGTTATACATTTGTACCATGAGTGAATATTACAAATTACCACAAGAAGCTTTAAATATTATAACATCTTTAGCTTCACTAGAATACGAACAAGTAGCATTTTATAAAAGACTTGCTCAACAAAGCAATTCTTTAGGCTATTTAAGAGCAGAAAAATATTTTATGCAAGAAAGTATCGAAGAAAGCCAACACTTCGATAAATGGCTTAATTACGTTAACGGAAGGGGTAATGATTTTACTATCCCTGAATCCCCAAAACAAGACGACAGCCACGCAAATCTTTTTGAACTAATTGAAGCAGCATTAGAAAAAGAAGTAGAAGTTTCTAAATACTATGCTAAAATGGCTGTTAAACTATTTGAAATAGACCAATTAGCATATCAAGAAACATTAGATTTTTTAAAGATACAAAATGAAGCAGTAGCAATATATACAGATTACTGTGCAACTTTAGAAGGTATTACCGAGAAAGGCGATTTCTTAACAGCAGAACATAGTCTTTTTAAAAGAAATAATTAAGAAATAACAGCATTATGGCTTGTACAATAAAATACACTAAGGTAGGGGAAACACAAGAAGTAGAATATACAGAAGCAGAATTTGTAGCTTTATTGGCAGAGGGAGAACTTGATGCTTTAAGAAAATCGGGTAAAATTGATTTGTCTGATGTTAAAGACTTTATCAAAGAGATTAGTGTTAAAGATGACAATGCTGCAAAAAATATGGGTTTTGATAGTGCCGAACAAGCTATCAAACAAATAAATAATGCCACAGGAAATAACTATATGGAGTGGGGCGAAATACCCCCTGCCGAAAAGGGTTTAGTTTCAGCCGTATTATCTGCGTTAAATCAAAAAGCGGATAAAGAAACCGCTATTGCTGCTGCGAGTAAATACATTGCCAATTTAGTAGAGGAGGGGAAACTTGAAGAGGATTACGCTAATGATTTATTGAATACGGTATCTTCTAACTTTAGTCCTAAATTTGAGAAAAAAGGTAGCCTTGCTGCTAATTTTTTATTAGCTGAAAAAGCAAAAGAAGCTCAAATGAAAGATAAAAAAATCGTTATGACCGAATTGAAAGCTTTGAAAAAGCAGATGGAAGATTGGTATAAAGGTTTTAAAGAAGGCGTAAGAACGGGTAAAATAAACGAAAAAAACTATCAAAAAGAACTAAGTGCTATAAAAGCCGAATGGTTAAAAGCAATTGCAAAAAACAAAGAAATAGGCAAAACGGGTAGAAAGAAATTAGCAGCGATAGCGAGAGCATTTGACAACGCTACCTCCGACAAGGCGGGTATGCGAAAGGGTATTCCTACCAAGAGCAAAATGGATAAGCTATTTGAATACTTGAATAAGTTTGCTAATGATGCTCAATACGAAACAAAAGTTAATGAAGCTAAGAAGCTTGCAAAAAATGTAAATAAGAAAAGATTTGTTTCTCCTTATACATCAATAGCTAAAAAGTTTGCTAATATTGATATTAAAAGTTTAGGATATAAAATAAACGATTATATAGAAGCATTAAAAGATATTTCAGGAAATACTCCAAATTTTACAAAAATTGAAAGTATGTTAGATGATATTATCAATAATCACTCTAAAAAAGAATCTCCTTTTGATGAAGTTAAATCTTTTGATAAACTAATAGAAAAATGGAACGAACTTAAAAAAGTAGAAGTTAATACTGCGGAGGATTATTTAGATTTTAAAAGCAAAAAAAATGCACTTATAAAGATACTTGAAGGTTTAATAGAGAACGAAACAAACCCCAATTTCATAAAAGAATATGAAAACAAATTATCTGAAATAAAAGAAGAAGATAGTAAACTAAATAAGGACATAGAAAAACAAGTTAATACTTTAAAAGATAGTTTAGCAGATAACATAGTATCATCAACAGAAGAAATTAATATTAATGATTTAAGAAGGGGGCAAGCAAAAGCTATTAAACAACTATTAAAATATAAAAAACAGCTAATAACTAAAGCCCTTAATGTTTCTGAAATTGACGAGTTAAACAATGCAATTGAAAATTATTTAGATAATGGATATTTTGATTTACAGACAATTAATGATTTAACAAACAAA
>Ga0209087_1002167_pt1 | contig 11137 bp, 22 predicted proteins | sample S_130805_EF_Meta_FD_187321 | JGI IMG/M metagenome (GOLD analysis project Ga0209087, IMG submission 187321) | Freshwater microbial communities from Lake Simoncouche, Canada to study carbon cycling - S_130805_EF_MetaG (SPAdes) (version 2) | ecosystem: Environmental > Aquatic > Freshwater > Lake ...
GCTTGGAGAGCCAACTGTTGTTGAACTTGTTGCATCTCTTGGGCTTGTGGGTCAGGTTTACTCATCTGATCCAAAGCACCAATCAACTCATATCTGTTTGTCAAACTAGAATTGTTCAAGATACCTTTAAGGATCAAAGGAAGAACAGGAGTGTTAGGGCCAAGAGTCTGTAAGAGTCCAATGAACTGTTGCTGTTCATACTCTCTCGCAATAATACCCAAGGTAGCAGTAGGCATGAACTTCATGTCTACAGAAGGATATCTCTCAGGGTCAAACTGCATATACCTGAAAGCCGCTTTCTGAATAAACGGAATCAAGAAGTCTTCTTGGAAGTTCACCAAGGTACGCTTGTATTTCTTGATAATCGTAGCAACCGCCATGCTCATACCCGCACCATCACGATTACCTTGACTAACCATCCCTTGACTGTCCAAAGTACCTGTAGCCTGAAGGAGCATACGCTCGAACTCTTTAGCAGTATTTAGGTTATTCAGACTGGTCTCACCGAACTTGAACGGATAGAGAATCTCTGCGGGATTACCATTGACCATAAAGGCTTTGCCTGGCTTTACCTCAAATCTAGCACCTCTAGGCAGTCTAGTGGCATCCATGCCCATCATAGGACTTGTAGTCAATGCTAAAGAGTCCAAATGTGAACGAACTTGGGCATCAATAGCCTTTTGCATATTGTAGGATTTCTCTACAGTACCTCTACCCAAGAGTCGATTAGGAACTGTATCGTCTTGGTAGGCCAGAACAGGACGATCCTTCATCATGTATGGGTTTTCTTCTGCTTTGAGAAGGAGTCCATCATTGGCAATCACAACAATTGCCTCAACCATGTCGGTATAGTCCTCTGCCGCTGAGTCATCAGGGAACAACTCTTCGACTTCTACGTCTTTTTCCATCAGATATTCACGAGGAACTAGACCATAGTACGTCAATAAACGCACTTTTTCATCACGATATTGGCTAAGTTCTTGTGTTGGCTCTAAATCTGTGTCTTCATAGGTAGGAGTGATATCTACCTTGCGATAGATACCTTTCTCAATGCCTTCTACGATCTTGTGGATGCCAACATACTTCTCAATTGCCACACCCATACAGTCGTCTACGCTTGTACCATTAGGGTCAAACAAGAAGTTCTTGGGGTTTACAGGCATGATTTTTACAGCAATGCGTGTCTTTTCTACAACACCTATGGCTGCTTGACCAGTTTGACCAGGAATTGACTGAGTAGCGGGTTCAAAGACCTTTTCTGTCTTAACAACTATCTCACCAATGCCAGTTCCGTAGATTTCTGCCATCAATTCAATTTGATCAATGGCTTTACGAATTTTGTCTTGTTTGAAATCCTCCATCAGTTGAGCTTTAAGCATCTCAACGTCTAAAGGATTCCCATCTATGTCTTTAAGGTCATCTTCAATGTCAAAGAACTCACCTTGACCAAAGATAGCCTCCATGATCTCAGCGTGACGAGTCTCTACGGCTTGTTGGGTAGCGGGAGTAACGATTCTAGAGCGTTCAGAATCACGAGTTTTGTCCTCTGCCGCCCATTCACCACGGAAAATACGCTCGTATTCTAGGTAGTCATCCAAGAAATTGACGTTACGATAGTCTCGCCATCTATCACAATGATCAATAACAAAGGCTGTTAGTTCCTTGTCATTCTCTGTTGGCTCATCAAACTCGTTTTGATCCATGATAGTCCTTATACACCAGATATTACATCCATCGGTTGCCAGTCTTCAGCATCAGAGTCATCAAAATAACTGGTGACTGCTAACTGGTCAATGTATGACAAGGCATCTGGTAAGTCATCATGGACACCTTGCGATGGAAACATAAGAAGTTGGTCAACAAATGTATCCCACTCTTCCTCGCTGTTCAGGATAATTCTCCCATGCTCGAACCTTCCTTGCAACGACCAAATGATTCTATCCGCTTTTTTCCTATTTCCATGCGTCAAATCAACGATGTGACTATACACGTTATTTTTCCGCATCAAATCACTCAAATACGGCAAAACAGCATTCTTCAATGCCCCCTTCTCAATCCCAATACTCAAAGGTCTGTAATCCCTCATCTTCATCAGAATCTTAGCGGCAGTCTCCCGAATATCCCATCTCCCGTGTTCTATCTCCTTGACGTACCACTTACCATCATCCGTCACCTTCACAACAGCAATAGCAGACTCATCCAACCTCTTCTTAGAGTTAGCCGCCTGTTTGGCAACCTCCTCAAACCCCGCTAAGTCCACCGCTACGAAGTAACTCCCATGTTCAGGAATCTCCCCATATTTGACCCATTCCTCCTTAAAGACATCAGCACCCGCATTGGAGAACGAGGCTAAATACTCTTGTTTGAAAGCAAAGCTACTCAGGGTCTTCTTGGCACTCTCTATCTCTTTAGGGTCTATCAAAGGGTTATCTTGAGTTGTAAAGTGCCATGACTTCCAATCCTCATCCTCTCCAGACTCCCCCAACTTAAAGGTATCGTGAAACCAGTTCCTACCTTTAGGAGTCCCAATAAACAAGGCTCTACCCTTCTTGTCTGACAAAGAAGCCCGTATGACCTGTTCCCAAGCCTCTGGTTTGATGTCTGCTACCTCGTCTAGTACAGCATAGGTCAAAGACACTCCACGAAGCGTATCAGGTCTATCAGCACCACGAACATAGATTCTTGCTCCGTTTATCAGGGTAATGTCTAGGTTATTTACATGGGAATTCTGGATTACTTCCCTACCAAGGTCTAGCAGTAAGTCCCAGATAATCTGCCTAGACTGTCCCATCGTAGGACTAACGTAGAGAACCGCAGAGCCTTGTGGACACTTGAGTCCTTCAATCAATAGGGTAACTGCCGCCATACGAGACTTACCGCATCTACGCCCAGCAGCCACAACCTTGAACCTAGTTTTATCAGCAAAGACTGTCTGTTGCCAAGGAAGGAGAGAAAAGTTCAGATCAGCCATACTTAGCCTCTACATCTTCAGGTTGTTCATCAATAATGGTAGGTTCTTGTCCTAATCCAGTGATGTTAATCGTCACAGCACTCCTCTGACTCTTATCCTTCTCAAACAAAGAAACAGGTAGAGTCCTATCAAGACACATCTTTAAAGCCACCAATTGATGTGGATGGTCATCATTAAGCGCTATCTCTATTACCTTCTGAGCAACATCCTTACCTCCCGACCTAATCATTAACTCCTTCAACTCCTTGAGCCTCTGATGATCAGTCTTAGGCAATACCATAGGAGGGTTATCAGCAAACCTCTGTATGGTCATCTTCACACTTCCCTTGGGTCTTCCTCTTCCTCTTTTTTCCATTGGTTCTCCTTGGAATTGTCAATTTAGCTTTTTCAGAATGGGGGATGTTCCATCAATATCTCCACACACCACACCTACCCTCCCCCCCCCATCACCTCACCCTTACACGTTTACCCTCATAGGGTTTCTACCTACTCGTTTACCCTACTGTGTTTCCATACAGCTTAGGGTTTACCCTTAGTATCAAATGTCCTATTGTTCTAATGTCCTATGAATGGGACAGATGCACCTTTTTAGGGATACTTAAATGTTCTATTGTTTACCCTTATTGTTCTATCTATTAGTGTTTACCCTACCTCAACTGCTGACTTCTCTAAGTTGGGGTTGTCTGTTGTTGCGTGACCTATATTTAAAAAACTCAATTCCATATCTGGTCTGAACCCTTGATTGTGAGCGTAACTGTATAGATCAAGCACATTTTCAAAACCTCGGCAAATATTGCCTTTACCCGCCGATAACAAGATCATCCTTTGAGGGTCTGACAATGTTCTCTGAAAGTATCGGGTATTAGGCTTTGAGGGTCTTCCCATGATTTTTCCCTAAAAATTGAATTAATTAATTATTGCATACTTTAATTCTAATGGTAATCCCTATTAGGGAAATGGAGGGGTCTTATAAATCAACAACTTACGAGAGTTGGCACGATTCTATTATGCTATATATGTGAGAGGGTCAAAAAAACGCTCTCTCTTTTATCAACTTTTTACATAGGCGTAACTGATCATGACAAACACTAGAGAACAATGGCTCGCAAACGCAACTACAGAGCTTAGAAGCCTCTTTCAAGCCAATGGCGTTGACTTACCCTTAGAGGTTCGCTCAAGCTGTGGCTTCCCCTCAAAATCAGCCCTCTCGAATAAGAACCGCAGAATCGGAGAATGTTGGTCTGCTAGAGCATCAGCCGATAAACACGCTGAAATTTTCATTTCTCCCACGATCAGCGACAGCATGAGGGTTCTTGACATCTTGGCGCATGAGCTTGTCCATGCTTGTCACCCCAACGATGGACATGGGAAGCTGTTTAAACGCACTGCTACCGCCATTGGCTTAGAGGGCAAAATGACCGCCACTGTTGCGGGTGAGAAATTCAAGCTCTGGGCTTCGCCTGTTTTGGAAAGGCTTGGCATTTATCCTCATGCTGACTTGATCCCCTCAAACGCTCAAAAGAAACAGTCAACCAGAATGCTGAAATGTGTTTGCCGTGATTGCGGTTATACAGTAAGGGTTGCGGGTAAGTGGCTCAATGACATGGGTGCGCCTCATTGCCCAGATCACGGAGAGATGTCCATCTCTTAACAACTCAGAGGGAAGCTCGAAAGGGCTTTTCTGTGCGCTGTTGCACTATATCGAAAGGCTTTAATTATGTCAGCAATCACTAACCCAGTTCACATCGAACAAATGCGCCTCTTGACTTTGCGTCAAGCTCTCAAGCTCGAAATGATGGGCATGAAAAAGAGAGGCTCAAGTGCTTATGCCATCCTCAAGGGTGAGGGCTTCAAAGGAACTCGCCAACAGATATTTGACCAACTGTCAGAGCTTCGCACTCAGTGGCTCGGTGAGACTGTTTAAACAACTTCAAAGGCTTACAAATGAACACTAACAACCCAATTATTGCTTATCACTCAAAATCAGAATTAAGAGGATGGAATGAGGTCTGTCGCTATCCCTCAGACTGGGAGGGTTGGCACTCATTCGACAAAAGTATGATTCAAGAGCTTTTAAATAATGGCTCTCAAGTTGTGACCTGTGGGTGGAATATGTACCAACTTGTGAATGAGAGCGTTTAAACAGTTTCTCTTGAGCCAGTGTGACAGACTGGCTTTGGATGCACTGTTGCATTATTTTATAGGCGTAAATTATGAAACCCGATTATTCATTAGGCGATAAATTTGTTTATTCAGGCAATGACCTTTCAAAAGGCTCATTCGGTGGCTTTGCTTCGTGCTTGGGTGATGCAATGCTCAGAGCAGACAAAACCAATGCCTTGAGACTGTTTGAGGCTTTCCCTGAAATCTTTGAACTGGCTTGGGCTAACTCTACAGCCAATAAATACAAATCAACCATCAGAGAGAGCGTTTAAACATCATGCAAGACTTTAAAGAAAACCTTTACGACCTCTTAACTGCTGTTGGGTTGGGTCTTGTCCTGTGCTGTGGTTTGTTGGCTTATTTCGACATATTGACTTTTTAAAAGGTGTGAACATGAAAACAGAAAAGCTCGAAAATTTAACTTTTGCCAGTGGTGCTGAAGCTGTGGCGCATTACTACTCTCAAGGCTTTCAGACCTTCTATGACTTCGAGGGTGGACGACTCATGCGCCAAGGTGATGATGAGGTTTTGATCCGAAAACTAGGGTTTTTACTATGGGAGGCTTCTAGAATTCGGTTAATACTCCATTGAAGAAATTTCAACGGATAGGCTCACGGGTTGGGTCTATTCGGTGCAATGTCGCATCATTTCATAGGTGTTAATCATGAACAATCAAATCGCACAAACCATTTGCCAAGCGTTTGACCAACAACAATATTACTCAAAGTGTTTAAACACTGCGAGAGCCAATGCCCAAGCCATGCTATCAGGGCGGACTCACTATGTTGACGACTCGACCTTACGTTATTTCAACAGTCGCATTACTGGTGCTCAACCTTCATGCTTTGGGTTGTTCTATGTAATCACTGAATCGGTGGGAAAAGACAGCCGAAACGGTGCAAGAGGCTTTCGGACTGTTCTTTTTGACATCAATGGCAAGGTGGTCTATCGCCCTTCTCTTGAAGAATTAGAAAGCACATCGACCAAAGCTCAAAAAGCCTTTTATGAGTGGTATGAGATTTTTAACGAACATTCTTATTATCAGGAAGAACTCAAAGAAAAGGTTATCAAAACCAATCGCCAAGCTAATGATCTTGAAAAGTGTTTAAACGCATTGAATGAGGTAATCACAGCATGAGAAAGCCTCCAAGCGGGTTCAAAGCCCGATCATTTGATGAGCGAATCTGTGATCTCGACCATTTGCAATTCACGCACAAGAAACGAGCTAAACGAGGATTTTATTATTGGTCAGAGAAAAGCCCAGACCAAATATTGCACGAGTTTCATTTGTCAGATTATGCCAAATGCAGAACGTTTAAACAACTTAGGGTTCAATCATGAACAAACAAGACATTCAAACACTTGCAGAAAATGCTTTACATGAAGCCTGTAGACATATTCAGGACGAATTGGGCGTAACAGATGGTTTCAATGCCTCAATTTTCTTTAGTGGTGATCGTGAAGATGATATTTATCATATTTTACGTCAATACATAGAAGATGAGTTAATGATTAAACAATATAAAAGCGAAGAGGCGTAAAAAATGAGCTATTTATTAGGTATCGACTTTTATTATGACACGCCCAAACAAAGATTATCTATTGAAAGGATAATGAATAAATATAATGGTGAGCTAGATTGCGTTACAGACAAAAATGGCATTTTCTTATTTAAAGATAATGACTCAAGACAAAAAGCAGATCACGAGCTTTACAAAATTGGGATTATTTCCGATCCTGTGACAGACAGCGTTTAAACATATTGGACACAAAATGACACAATTACAAGCACTCACACAATGCCTAGTTTTGGCAATAACTGCATCAGACGACCACAAAGCTCAACGAGCAAGCGAATTAGCGGAACAAATAGCTAGAGGCTTATCAGTTGACCAAGTAGAAGACTGCAAGGCGCAAGCTCTTGAAATGGTGGAAGCATTATGACTTTCAGAACTTTTCTAATTGAGTTTTATCCATATCCTGATTGTGTTCATGCTGAATATGATGAAACAAGCGCAGAATCTTTAGAGGATGCGGTGGCAGAACTTAAAAAGTATCACCCAGAAGCTGAGATTTTGAACACCTACATACACACAGCGTGTTTAAACGATCTATGATTTATGCTTGCATCGCCTTAATTCTGCGAATACTTAGCGGGAAACGCTAAACTCTCAGACCCTCTCAGGAGGGTTTTTTTACGTCTATGCTACCCAACTATTCACCCATGCTAAAAAACGCCTAGAATGGGCTTTTATCGCTTTTGGTGGGCATATCCTCGCACAATCTGCGGATGGTTTCATTCAATGCGTCTATTTCATCCATTTTATTGATAGCCCAAGCCCTTCGTTGACCATGCCATCCCATCACTGGATTTCGGTGGCAATCTACACAAAGGGCAATGCAAGTGTATTGAAGCCCTTGTTTGTAGTGGTGGGCCTCGCTTGGTGGTGATGATTCACAGACTGAACATGGCAAAGACTTGACTCTTGCAAGGTGTAGCCTCTCCTTTGCGTTCAACTTGTTGTTCATTGGGTGGCTTTTACTTCCATTCGAGCAGAGTATTGTTCGGTTCTCCAAACTTCAATTCGGGCTTGAGCCGCTGTCATTAGCCATCGGTAACGCTCCTCGATTTCTACGGCCTCCCTGATGCCTTCTAGGATGCCAACATAATCCGCATGAGCATAGGCATAGGTTTCCTGTTTTCCTAGAACCTCAGTTCCAGCTTGTGACATCAGTTGTGCACGTTTTGATTTTCGATATTCATCTAAATATATCCGATCAGCTTTAGCCCTTGCATATAATGGCGCAGTATCTATTAAGTATTGAATGGCTTTTGTTGGCTCGTTCATGTTATCTCCGATAGTAATGCTCTAAAGGCTTCCAGTTTGGGTCTCGCCATCCATCTGATTCAATATCTTCTTCATATTCACTAAATTCACTCGGGAATTCGATTCCATCTTCATTGATTAACCTTATGTAACTACCTGTTGTTGCATTTTTAATTTGTACAGAATAAGGATCACAGTATTCATCTATCGCAAAATATAACTGGTCTTTATTTTCTACATAAGCAAAACCAATCCAACCATTTGGTTTGCCTTCGTGAATTACTCTAAAATAATATGCTGGCATAATTAACTCCTGTTATGTTATTTCAACTACTAAATTACCATTTGATTTAATATAATCTTTGGTTTTCTTAATATATTTCTCAAATTCTGACCTTGGTATGCTTGATTGTTGCAAATCAGCATATTGGATTAAGTCTCTCACTGCTTGGATGCCTTCACCTGATAAACCCATCTTCATTGTGTTTTGATAGCGTTCTGCTGCTTGATGTAGGGCTTCCTGTGCTTTTTGGCAAACAGGTAAAACCTCATCTTTTCCAATGTTGTTTCTAGCCATCGTTTCTGATAGGTTTAAAACGTCAACAAGGGTTCTCCAATCGTGGATTGTTCCGTTTCCCTTGGTCATGGCTTCTAGTGCTGAATATTCCATCATTCGTAGCTTATCCAGTTTGTCTCTTTGGGTGATAGAAGCGCCTTCGATAGCATGGGGTATCGGGTTTAGCAATGCCCACTGCTTGCGAATGGTTCGCTTCCTCATACGTCTTCCAACTTGTAGTTCAGTTTGTGATGTTGAAAACGCATTGCCGCCTCGATTTCTAGTTCTTTGAATTGTTCATCAGAGAATAGCCCAATGACGTTTCTTCCCTCAAACCACACCTCTTTGATTGACTCGTTATAGGTCGAGTCCTCGTCCTGTTCGTACTCATAAACGACTGTAACAATCTCGCTACCTTCGCCTGTGGTTGTGTCAAATTCCCAAGTTTTTTCCATGATATTCACTCCTGTTAAAAATTAAATGTTAATCCTGTTTTGCAATGTTTTCTATTAGGACTTACCCTAATGTCTGAATCATTCTTAAAGCGGCTTCAGGGTTGTCAATCCTTGCCAATGTACCGCCACACCAATTCTCAAAAAAGTCTGCCTGTAACTTTGTTAATCTCTTTTTAGAGTCTGTTTTGATCTCTACCAAGAAAGTATGGTTTTTATATCCCACAAGCAAATCAACAGGTAAACCAATAATCCACACAGTTGCACCAGAGGCACGAAGCACACTGACAATTTGCTCTTGGTTAGCATCTACTCTAGCGGCATATCTCATAGAAGTGTTCCATCTTTAATTCTGTTCATATATTCTCGGATTCTGTCTCTAGCACCTATGCCATAGATTCTTTCGGCTCTTTCAAGTCTGGCACGAATAAGGTCTCTGTTTTTACTGCCTTCCCAATTCCGATACAGCTCTCTTGCTTCGGCTTGCTCAAGAATTACTCTATCGCTTGGGTTCTCTGTGTTTCTTCTACTCCAAGTCACCAGTAAGCTCCAGTGCTGTGTTTATCAGATGTAGAGGGTAAGGCACACCCTCTTTCACTCTGTCTAAAAGTCTCATTGCTTCAAAGTAGTTCATTTTGACCTACATATTCATGGCAATAACAAATTCTATTTGCGTGTTTTTCCATCAATTCTTTTGAATAAAAAGTATTAGGTTTGTTTTTTATAGAACGGGCATATTGTCTTGATCTATCTTCCATGTTATGAGTTGTTGGCCTCCAATTTTTAGACGCATTTCTATATTCTCCCAATCGAATATGACCTGTTTTGGAAAAATAACGCAAACCATTTTGGATGTGTATTGAGCCAATAGCATCACTTAGCCTAACTCCCAGACCTAAACCTTGGTAATCAGGCAATATCACTGTTCTATGCCCTTTCCATGAGTTTGTTAATGTTCCGCATGGAAGAGTGATAACTGCGGCAAATCCAACAATCGTTCCTCCCCATATTGCGAACCAACATCGTGAACTTTTATTGATGTTTCCTGAGAGATAGTGATGGTGGCAAAACATTTTCCAAGTTTGGATTGAACAAGGTAATACTTCCAATTCAATTTCTGGCCGAACTGACCCCCTTCCGACAGTAAGTCGGTTTGTAGTTGTGTCAAAAACCCAATCTGGTTGCAACCATTCAATGATGTCGTAATGGCATGACGCAAAAACTATGTTTTTTAAGTCTTTTTTGTCAACATATCGTCTAATGGCATAAGCGCATGACTTTGCAACATTTCTGTCAACAACAGACGTAAATTCATCAATTACTGAATTTGTCTTTAAGCGTCTTGCCAAATCTGCTCTGAACTTCTCGCCTGTTGACAAAACATGATATGGCCTTAACCAAGAAGGAATTGAGTTAAAACCAACACCGCCTAACTTTTCTTGAGCTTCTGTTGCATCAATAAAATGTGAACAAATGGCTTTGTTTTCATCCCAAAAGAATTCCTCTTCTTTTCCAAAACTTTGAAGCAAGGATGACTTTCCACTTCCACTTGCGCCAACAATTAAACCAATACCATATTCTTTTGGCAATTCTGGCAAAAATGGAATTTCAAAACTTGTAGTTCCATTAAATTCATAATCAAATGCTTTGCTAATTTCATTAGTAATATCATCTTGCTCAACCTTAATTGATTTTCTATGTGTCATGATTTATTCCTTAATTGAGCCATTGCTAATCGGATGTGTTCAGGCATGGGGACGGCTTTTTTTCTGTCAGCATCAATCTTGGCTAAGGCAGGATCAATTTGCACTTCAACTTTGATCCCGAATCCTTCAGGAATCTCAGCCCCATCCCATCTTTGTTGGTTCAGATAGACCAAAGGTGCGGGAATGAAAGCACCATCGTCTTTTCTCCAAGCATCGGTTGTTTTCATCCACTCTATGTGTTTTATGACCTGATCTGCACAGGTATCACAATAAAACTTCTTCCATTTCACTCTACAGGCAGACTTACCGCCTTTTCTAAATGATTTAGGCCATGTTGCCCAAAACCTCTCAAAGTTGTCCATGTCCATCCTTTTTTAAATGATCCATAACAATAAACAACTTCTCCATATTTGTTAATCAGTACTTTCCCTATATATGCTAGTTCAGTTCAGTCGGGTTCT
>Ga0209087_1002169_pt1 | contig 11124 bp, 11 predicted proteins | sample S_130805_EF_Meta_FD_187321 | JGI IMG/M metagenome (GOLD analysis project Ga0209087, IMG submission 187321) | Freshwater microbial communities from Lake Simoncouche, Canada to study carbon cycling - S_130805_EF_MetaG (SPAdes) (version 2) | ecosystem: Environmental > Aquatic > Freshwater > Lake ...
AATTAATTCGTATGTTGGTGATGGACAAGGTACATTAATTGTATAAGTATAATTATATATTGCAACATAGCAATCATAAGTTCCATACCAATAATCGGTAATATAAGTAAATGGAAATGTTTGTTCACCTAAACTAATTGTACTACCAGTACAAGAATGAAAGGTAACATTTGCGGTTAATCCGCTTAAATTATCACTAAATATTGATACACCACAATCTGCCATGTTAATAAATACTCAAAAATTTTATTTTATCTTTTAACATACCCCAACATTGATAATTTTATTACCGCTAAGTTGAATAAATCTAGCACCATCGGAAATTGTATAATTGGCATTTACAGGTGGTATACTTAAGTTTTGGTCACCATATACATAATCACCTGGCTCTAAAGATGTAAAAGGTTTTGATGTGAAAATTGTCACATTGGCAGGATTTGATATCATATTAACTCCTTGACAAACATTTTGATACCATCCACCTGTTCGTAGATTATATTGATAAACCGTAGTAGGAGTAATTGATGGTGTGGTTGTTGGTGTTGGTGTCGGAGAAGATGAGGTTGGTGTTGGTGTAACCGATGACGGGGTAACAGTTGGTGTTACCGTTGGAGTAGGGGTTGACGAAGGACATAATCCAACAAAGGCAATGTTAAGAGGGGCGCTATACCCCTCAACAATCACATTTTTTGCACAAAGGTATTGAGTATTTAATGGGTCAATAGATGTAACACTAACTATATCGGTGCATCCAGTCCATTTATAATATCCTTCTTGAACATTATTATAATTTGTTATCCTGAAATAGTTACAATCAGTTGTATACATTTTAACTTACTTTAATATATCCGTAATATATTGTTTGAGATAAACCACTGTTATTGGTTATACCAAATGTAAAGGTATTTGTATTTGAACCACCTGGTGCTGAGGTACTAATACTTCCCGCAGTTCCAACTATCTGACTTGGTATTGATGTTAAAACCAAAGCGTTTCCCGCAAGATAATACCAACCATACTGAACACCTATTACAGGCACGTTTGAGTTTGATAGTGTTACTGTTGCATTCCAATTAATAATACCATTAGGAATATTTCCATTTACCCACATAACATATGATTGACCCGCAGTAACTGTAAAACTAACAGTATTTGCACCTGTAGTTAAAGTCCAGCTTCCTGAGACTGGTGACACCACATTTGTTGAATATCCACTAAATAATGTTTCTTTGGTTACTTTGTATGATTGTGTAAGTCCACTATTATCCATAACAAGATAAACACCTGAGGTGTCTCCAGTGTATAGTGGTAATGCGCTAATTTTTGTATTTGCCATTTTAATTTATTTTTTTATATTATATCTAATTCAAGATTGTTATTATTTTCTAAAGTTGCTATTGAATCATCTTCAAACAATAAAAAATATGGTGGTGAGGTTTGGGTTGGTGTTTGAGTCCGAGTGACTGTTGGTGTAGTTGTTTTAGTTGGGGTTTGAGTATTTGTCGGAGTAACTGTTGGCGTAGATGTTCGTGTTGCAGTATTAGTTGTAGTTTGAGTATTTGTTGGAGTAACTGTTGGCGTAGATGTTGTAGTTGGGGTTGGCGTTGGTATTACAAATCTTGGCACCAAATAATTGTATTGTTGTGTTATTTCAGAAAGTGATAATGCTCTGTTGTAGAAATACATATTAGCAACATGACCCCAAGGTTGACCTGACAAATCATTATTACCCCATCCCCAATGTCTAGTTCCACCTGCGCCCTCATTGATTGTACTTCCCACCTGTAAACCATTTATGTAGAATGTTTGAGATGTATTTGTTCCAACTACGGCAAACTGAACCCAAACGTCAGCTGAAGATGCGACATCATATCCTGAGCTTACGAATCCTGTTGCCCAATATCCTAATGTACTTGTTCCATTAGGGATAGTAATTGGTGTGATTTTAGGAGGGCCGCTCGTGTAAAGTAATGTTCTAAATCCAGCGGTGCTTGGCATCAATCTTGCCCAAGTAATATATGTGTATCCTGAATTCGGTAATGTAGGTCCTGTTGCGTTGTAATTAACTCTATTAGTTCCTGTTGTACAATCAAAACATTTTATACCATTAAGAACGGTGTAAGTAGCACCGATTAACGTATGATTATATCCACTTGTTATATCGTAAACTGTTGTTCCTGTACCAGGATAACTTGAACTATTGTATGCATCAAGTTGAATAACCAATCCTGAAGTTACAATATTTGCAGTAGGTGTTACAGTTGGTGTTGTAGTAGTTGTTGGAGTGTTAGTTACAGTCACACTAGATGTGTTTGTATTAGTTGGTGTCTGAGTAACCGTAGGTGTTACTGTTTGGCTAGCAGTAATACTTGGCGTTGGTGTAACTGTTTGGCTAGCAGTAATACTCGGCGTAGGTGTTTGAGTATTAGTTGTCGTTACGGTAGGTGTGTTGGTAGGTGTTTTACTTGGAGTATTAGTTGGAGTATTTGTTGGAGTCTCGGTAGGAGTAGGTGTTTGAGTTTCTGTTGTAGTTGGGGTTAATCCAATAGTTACACTTGGAGTTGGAGTTTGAGTTTCACTTGGAGTATTCGTTGGAGTTTCAGTGTTAGTTGGGGTATTAGTAGTCGTTTCAGTGTTAGTCGGTGTAGGAGTTTTTGTGTTAGTTGGCGTGTTTGTTGGAGTTTCCGTATTTGTAGGAGTCTGAGTTGGAGTGCTCGTTTCAGTATTAGTTGGTGTATTAGTAGGTGTTGGTGTTGGTGTGACTACGAAAATTTCATATGTACTTCCCGATGGTGTTCCTGATAGTTGGCTAAAATATGGTACTCCAGTGTAGTTGTCATAATCTTCATTTACTGTAACAATAGTTTGTCCTGATAAACTACCCAAATTAACAGTAACACCTGTAAATATTGTAATTGGACTTCCACTATAAACATCTAAAACATTTTCAAAAGTAACATTTATTTCTTCATTATATGGTCGATTCAATAATAATGTATAAGATGCAATTATAGAACCAGGTGTATAGTCAGCAAAAAGGGATAAGTTTAATGGTTCTGACGTAGGTGTCGGTGTATTAGTTGGACTAGTTGTTGGTGTACTAGTTGGACTAGTTGTTGGTGTAGGTGTATTTGTTGGACATGGGTAGAAAGAAGAAAACAAATCATTACATGGTACCGTCAAATATCCTAAATCAGTACAAGGTACTGAGATATATAATAAGTCGTTATTAGGTATAAAGATTCTACAATTAAGACAATTAGGGTCTAATAGGTTATATCTGTTTTTTAATACCTTGAAGTTGTGTCTGATTTGAGATGCATTCAACGGTTCAGTATACATTCTAAATGCACTAACATCACCAATCATACTACCACCAAAAATTTCTTCTAACCTTATTTGAGTTGTAAGACCTGAGTATTCAGTATGTTCTAAGTCATAATCAGTTAAACATTCAGGGTCTTGTTGATATGTAATACCACTTAACTCTGCGGGACACCCTGCAGAGAATGTTAAGTTATCGTGAAGACCTTGAGTACCACCACCAACTGAAATATTATACCCAACCCCAATTTGTTTTTCTTTTTCAACATTAAGAAGTCTTGGGATTATTTCTTCAAAATTTTCAGCAACCATAAATAATTTACCATTAACATAGAACTTAAGAGTACCTAATCTATACTTTTGTTCTACCGTCCACATGTCGTTAAATGTTACGACCTCGGTACTTGCTGGGTCATAAGGTTGTTCGTGAGTCAATGGAGGTTCAATTAAAGTAACACTTCTGTCTTCAATTGTTGCAAAATAAGTGTCTTTAACCAATAGCCCCAATCCACCTTTATCGTATAGGTCACACTTATCTAACCAATCATATCTTTGGAATACAGCATCTATTTGAGCCCAATGTTCCACATTAGGATAAGTCGTTCCACTACATTCGTCAAAGATACCTCTTGTAGAACACCATTCAGTAACTGACGTTCCTGTTTGATATGTTAATCCTGTAAGACATACTCCACTATATTCACATCCACCTGTTATTCTATATGTCTTAACGCATAGTCGTGGATTGCCAGTGTCACCACTTAATCGTAATGATAGAGCATTCGATACCTCATCATATAATGGGTCTTTTTCAGGATATTGTGCTGTTGTTGTACAATCACAAGCACAACCACAATCACAGTGTGTTATTGTACCACCTGATGGTTGATAAACTTGTAAACATTCTGATGATGTGTTTGCAGTACTAGCACAACCACAAGTGTGCATACAAGTTAAACCTGAAGTAACTCTTGTATATCCTGTGTCTTGTTTTGGCTCACCATCAGCATAATGATAAAACTTATTCTCGGCTCTTGCCCCCATATAAAAGAATGTTCCTTTATTATTCGGGTATCTGGCATTTAAACCAACTGAAGTATCTCCAGTCCATCTATATCTTAACATGAACTCCGCAGTCCATCCTAAATTAACTCTTTCAGGAAAAACTTGATAGTCATATCCAGCAATCTTATAGAATCCTTGATAGAATCCTCCGTCTAATCTTGAAAAATATCCAACGGAATTACCGTCAGTCGTATAATACATGTCGTAGTTATAGGAGTTGTCATCCCATAATCTATTATCAGTTGTTGTAAAACCAGTAATAGGATGTAATTTCATTCTCCTATCATACTTGTATCTACTAAACTTGTCTGATTCTGTTGTATATAAACCTGTGGTTATTTCAATAGTCTCACCTGACATTTGAGACACTAAACCATTATCAATTCCTGTTAATCCAACATCACATAATTCTGTAACAACAGGACAAAAGTTAGGGTCAATAAATAATGGATTCCAATAATTTTCAGAAACTATTGTATTATTATCAAAAGTACAAGCGGATGTTTGACACAGAGTTGTGGCTGAACTATTAAAGTCAAATTTGAAAGGCATTCTATTACCATCGTCCTCTCCGATTAATAAAGGAGAAAAAACTACCTCTTGGTCATAGTCTTTTTCATCAGACGCTAGACAAATATCTGTTATTTCATTAACAGGTTTTAGACCAAATTTTCTAAAATTATACTGATTTATATTTTGATATGCCATAGACTATTGATAAATACCTTATATCCTAGTATTTATAGAATAAAAAATAGAGATGATTGCAACAGATTCAGAATTTTACTCATCACCATATTATTTTTTCCTTAGAGATAAAGGAGACAAATACTCGTTATATTTCTCTGTAGAGGGAACTTTGACAGAAGCACGTAAAAAAGATGAGGTTATTCACTTCGCCAAAAAGGATGGAGAGAAAGTAAAAAATCACGTTAAAAAAATTGCTAAAGAGAAAAAAATTAAAACAACTAAAGAAGTTAAGAAAGATTTAGAAGAATTAGTTAATTTGGATGGTGCATTGTCTAATTCAAAAATACCAATTTTAGACCCTAAGTTACATCCAAAAAAGACAATGGACCAAACTGTAGCTGCCGCTAGAATTACTAATGACCCTATTTCTCGTGGTTATAGAACTTATTATGGTGAGTCTGTTGAAGAAGAAGAAGTAAATGAAATTGATTTATCAGGAGCATTTGGTTATGAAGAAACTGAAGATATGGATGGACCTGAAACTTACAAATATTTGGTTAAAAAAATGAATTTAGAACCAGATGACGCTAAGGAAAGAACAAAACAACAAGGTAAAGACCCTTCAGGTGAAAAAGATAAAAAATCAAAATACTACCACGACAAGAATTTTATAACAAGAGCAACCCTTTCCGAAATTCAAAAACAAAAAATGATTAAAGTTGTTGAAGATATTTTGATGGGTAAAAAAAATTCTGATACATCTGAAGTTGGAAAAAAAGAATCTGAAGCTTCAAGTATTTTAAAGAAAAATATTTCTTCATTAAAGAAACAAGCTGAAAAAGAAGGATTAACTGTTGCAGAATTAATTAAATTATTAAAAAGTGAATAGTAGTTTATACGATAAAGAAATTGAATTCCCTTCGGATAAAAGAAGACATATGAAAATATGTTTTAATAAAGCCGTTGGAGCAGACGCAGATACTGAAGGTTACCTTAGAAATAAAGAACTTCAAAATCAAAAATTCATTTCATATAAACAACTCAAAAGAATTAAAAACTTTTTTGATAATTTTGAAGGAAACGAAAAAGAGCTACCATTTATTTTAAATGGGGGAGTTGAAATTAAAAATTGGGTTGACAATGAGTTGAGACGAATGAGGGATTATATTAAGATGACCAAAACCAACAAAATGAATACAGGAATGCAAAATCAATTCTTGGACCCTCACGAGAAAAAAGATTTTACAAATGTAAGAGCATCTCAAAAACATTTGAAGACTACCGACAAATATGATGTTGCGGTAACTGAAAGCCTAAAAAGAATAAATGAAATAATGTCAAAACTATAAAAACATGGCAAACGAATTAACTATTGATTTAAGTCAGAATGAACCAAATGCATTGACTGCAATTGCGGAACAAGAAAGAGCAAGACTTATCCCTAGAAATGATTACAACGAAGTTGGGAATCCATATTCCGCAACTAATCAAGACGCAATGGCTGATGGAGACGCTATGGGTAGAGGTACAGGTGTTTTTCTTGACGTATATAATACTGCAGCAGGAACTATTACTGACGTTGTAGAAAGAAAAAATGAAATTAAAATTAATAAATTTAACTCATCAAAACCTTACCCTAATTTCTAATGAAACTTCAAGAGTCACTAAAAGGATTACTTTGTGAAATTGCGGCTATTGGTAACGTAAAAGATGCTATTAATCAAAAACAAGTTATCACAATTTATTATGATGGTAAAGAACCAGGTGGTAGAGGTATCCGTGAAGTTGAGCCAGTTGCTTTAGGAAAGAGTAAGGCGGGAAATTTAGTGATGAGAGGCTGGGACCGTGAAGGAGCTTCCCACTCAGCCTATAAAGGTAAAAAACCATTACCAGGATGGAGATATTTTAGATTAGATAAAATCTTATCTTTAAAACCAACAGGTGAACTTTACAATCAACCTCAACAAGGTTATAATTTCAAAGGAGATAAGAGCATGATTAGTGTTATTACAATTGCAAAATTTGATGATAATTCACCGACACTTACACCTCCAGAACAAGTAACAGTTTAATTTTAAAACATGGACCAATTAATGCAAAAACTTATGGCATCTAAAGCCATAATGGACAAAACAGAAGGACTTTCTAAAAGTAACTATAGACCACAGTCTAATCAAATGTTAACGCCAGAGTTTGATATACCTCAAGCAAAATATAATATTCCTCAAGAATTCTTACAAGAATCACCTCAACAAGGGCAAGTTATGCAACCTTATTTATCTGAAGCTCCAAGAGTTAATACAAAACCTGTAGGTAATCCAACAGTTGATGCTATTAAAAATTCTAGACTTCCTGATGAAATTAAGAAATTAATGATGGAACATCCAATTGCGCAACCTCAACAACAAACCGCAACATTATCAGATGACTTGATTGAAAGAGCATCAAGATTAATGAAAGAAAATGGGAGTAATTATTTACCAGACTCCGCAAAACCTCAAACAGTTCAGGCACCTCAATCAAAACCTCAAACACAAACTACAACATCATCTATAGATTATAAGTTAATTCAAAAGATGATTAAGGAAGCGGTTAAGGATGCTTTATTAGAAAACGGTTTAATTGCGGAGAGTACTGAAAAGTCTAATGAAATATTCAGTTTCAAAGTTGGTAAACACGTTTTTGAAGGTAAGGTAACTAAAATTAAAAAATTATCTTAACCCCTTTCTTTATTTGACATAAGTTATTATATTTTATTGAATACAATAATTTAATATGTCAAAAATCAAAATTTTAGTAGTACCATCCGACCGTACAGGTGTTGGTAAATTTAGGTCCGTAGACCCTCACGTCTTTCTTCAAAATTTATATGGAGACGATTTCCACGTAGATATCGTGTATGAACCACCATATGATGATGTCAACTTTTGGACTGATTATCAAATAGTATCATTCCATAGAAGTATTGGACCTGATTTTGATAGAGCAAACCGATTAATTCAAATGTTAAATTCGTTAGGTGTTATCACTGTTGATGATATTGACGACTATTGGATGCCAGGTAAAGAACACCCGATTCACGATGTCATTAAGTTTAATAAGATTAATGAAAAAATTGTTGCAAACCTTAAAGTTGCTAAATATGTAACAACAACCACAGGATTATTTGCAGATGAAATCAAAAAGATTAATCCTAATGTATTTGTGTTCCCTAATGCAATTAATCCAAATGAATCTCAATTTAAAGAACCAAATGCAGAATCTGATAGATTACGTTTTGGTTGGTTAGGAGGTTCATCTCACTTACACGACATTCAATTATTAGACCAATCTTTAAGTAAGATTACTCATTTGAAAGACAAATTCCAATTTGTATTGTGTGGTTTTGATACAAGAGGAACTGTAACTGAAATTAACTCAGCAACGGGAGAACATAACAAAAGAAATATTTTGCCTCATGAAACTGTTTGGGCTTCATATGAAAAAATATTTACTCAAAATTATTCAACAGTTTCTGAAGAATATAAAAAACATTTATTAAATTACAGTCAAGAAACTTACGATAATGAAAACAATGAGTCGTACTCAAGAGTATGGACAAAACCTGTTACGTCTTATGCCAAAAATTATTCAAAGTTTGACGTTTCTTTAGCACCAATTAAGAATCATATGTTTAACCGAATGAAGTCTCAATTAAAAGTAATTGAGGCTGGATTCTATAAAAAAGCAATTATTGCTTCAAACTTAGGCCCATATACGATTGATATTAAACATTGTTTAGACCACGGTAATTTTGTTGATGGTAATGGTATATTAGTTGATGAGCAAAGAAACCACTCAGATTGGGCAAAATATATTGAAAAACTTATTAAGAACCCTAACATGGCTAAGGACATGGGAGAAAGACTATATGAGACAGTTAAAGACACATACGATTTAAATGTTGTGACAAAAAGTAGAGCAGAATTTTATAAATCAATCATATGATAAACATACCTATTACCAAACTATTATTTATTGATATTGAAACCGTTGGAGTTCAACCTGATTGGGATTCATTAGTCAAAAACAACGAGGCTCTTTCGTTCCAATTTGAAAATTATTTAGATTGGTTCCAAAAAAGATTCCCTGAAGATGCGGACAAACCTGTTGGAACAATGTTTGTTAATAGGTCTGCTTTAGTACCTGAATTTGCAAGAATTGCTTGTGTCAGTGTTGCATTTGTAATGGACAATGGTGAAGTTAAGATGCAGTCATTTAGTGACCCTGATGAAGGAAAAATGTTATTAGATGTTCAAAAACTTTTATACAGAGTTGGAGAACTTGGATTTTTCTTATGTGGACATAATGTCAAAGGATTTGATATTCCGATGTTAGCAAAACGAATGATTATAAATGGAATCTTACCTCCAAAAATATTACCAGGTCACGACACTAAACCTTGGGAAGTTAAGGCGTTAGACACCAAAGAATTATGGCAATATGGTAGTTATGGTTCAATAGCTTCTTTAGAACTTATGTGTGTTTCTTTAGGTGTTGAATCTTCTAAGAATATGGAAGTTACAGGAAATAAAGTACACGAAGCATTTTGGGCAAAGAAAGACATTAAAGGTATTGTAGAATATTGTGAAAAAGATGTGTCAGTATTAATTGACGTAATAAAAAAAATAGTAGAATTAAAAAAATGAAAACATTAGACCCGAATTTACTTAGTCAAATTCAAGAACAATTTGAATCATTAAAAAATCAAATGGGTATTGAACCCGACGAAAAAAGTTACGAAGGTTTAGATAACCTTTTTGGTAATATTTCTTTTGATGAAATTCAAAAAGAAATGGAAACAGCAATGAAAACAAAAACAATAAAAATAGAAACAATCCATGAAGACGCAATTTTTCCTGGATATGCTTACCCTTCTGATTCAGGGTTTGATTTATATTCTATTGAAGAATTAGACATGGCTCCGTTATCAAGAGCGTTAGTATCAACAGGATTAAAAGTTTCTTTTGACAAAGGTTATGAGATTCAAGTTCGTCCTAAAAGTGGATTAGCAATCAACTACGGTATTACTTGTTTGAATACCCCTGGCACTGTTGACCAAGGTTATACTGGAGAGATTAAGGTGATTTTATTCAATACATCAAATGAAACATTTACAGTTAAGAAAGGAATGAAAATTGCTCAAGCAGTTTTATGTCCTGTCATGAATGGTAAATTTGTTAACCTTGAATTAGTTGAAAAAGTAGATAATAAAGACCGAGGGGACAATGGATTTGGGTCAACTGGACTAATATGATAATGTTGTTATCTTTTTGTTATAATGTCATCTATTTATAATTAAATATATATTATGAATATAAAAGAAAGAATAAATAAAAATAAAATTAATTACTCATTATTTAATTCTAATTTCACTAAAGAATCCGTTTATATTTTAGGTCTATTATGGGCGGATGGTCATATTAGACGACAACAAAGATTAACATCTATAAATTGTTTTGAGATGGATATTGACGAGGTTATACCTATTTTTAATAAAACAGGCGAGTGGATGGTTAGTAAAACTATAGAAAAAACATTTAATGGAAAAAAGGTAAAGAGTCAAAAAAGAATCTCAACATCTACATGGGGATTATTTGATATTTTAACTCAATATGATTATTTAACTAAATCTTTTTCTTCACCAAGTAAGATTTTAAATACCATACCAAATGAGTTAAAAAAATATTGGTTTAGGGGTTATTTAGATGGTGATGGTTGTATTAAATTAGGTAAACAATATGGTGTAGATATTGTCTTTGCTGGTCATTATGAACAAGATTGGAATTTTATGTCGGATTTATGTAATGAATTAGGCATAAGTTTTTCAATAAATAAAACAGTTACAAAAAAAGGTAAATATTCTCATTTTAGAGTTAACAAAAAAAATGATGTTAAAAGATTAGGAGAGTTCATTTATTCCGAGTACGATAATATTGGTTTTTCGAGAAAATATAATAAATTTTTAGAGGTAATCTCATATATTAAAAATAAAGAATCTATTTT
>Ga0209087_1002170_pt1 | contig 11123 bp, 14 predicted proteins | sample S_130805_EF_Meta_FD_187321 | JGI IMG/M metagenome (GOLD analysis project Ga0209087, IMG submission 187321) | Freshwater microbial communities from Lake Simoncouche, Canada to study carbon cycling - S_130805_EF_MetaG (SPAdes) (version 2) | ecosystem: Environmental > Aquatic > Freshwater > Lake ...
GCTCATCATTTTCTTTTAATCCTGCAGTCTTAGTTTCAAATGCCTGTTGTGCTTGTAGCTTCTCAAACTCTGCAGCAGATGTAGATAGTCTTTGAATCTCTAAGTATCTAGCATCTTCAAGTGCTATCGCATCTGTAATGGCTTTAGCATCTGCTTCTTTTTTCTTAGCTTTTTTCTCATCCTCAATAGCTTGAGTTGCATCTGAATACTTTTTATTAATAGCTGTCTCTTGAATCTTCTGAGCTTCTACTAATGCAGTAGTATCATTCTTATATTTAATAGCTGTAGCTATCTTAATAGCATAAGCAGCAGCCAAGTCATCTAGCTCTACTTGTTGAGCAGTCTTTGCAGAATCAGTTACTATCTTTCTAGCTGCTGCAATCTCTTGCATTGAGGCTTTATCTGCAGCTATATACTTATCATTAGCAGCCTTTTGTTTTTCAGCAGCTTTTTTAGCAGCCTCTTCATCAGCTTTAATATTATTTAGCTTAGCTATTTCCTTATCAGAATACCCTTGCTTTATTATCTCATTCTCTGCTATTATTTGCTTTCTTAAATCTTCTATTTTTTTAAGATCAGCTTTATCACCTAATGCTTTCTGTCCATCTAGTGCCTCCTTAGCAGTTTTCTTTCTATTGTTAGCCTCTTTTATTTTTACATTACTTAACTCCTCCTCTAACTTAGTAGTATCTTTACCTGCTGCCTTAGCCTCAGCAATCTCTCTACCCAAATCTGCAGTCAGTCTAGCAGTTCTTTCATTAGATGATGCTGTTACTTTCTCATTAGCTGCTACAGTCTTAGCTGCATTATCTTCAGCAGCATAAGTTGTAAGTCCTATCCAATCTGTAAGGTCTTTGAATCCCTGAATCAGTGCATTGATGGGTGCCATTAGTGCTTTGATTACATCATCTAATACTCCAAAAGATTTTAATACTAAAACTATAGCAGCAACAATAGCAGCTATAATAATAGGAATGTAGAATATAGGATTGATTAATATCTGAGCTCCTAGTTTTAGGAATGCTTTACCTAAAGTCCCTGCAGTATCAGTCATGCCTTTGAGTGACTTACTGATATCATCTTTATTTAATCCACCTAATGCCTTAGCAAAAGTCTTAGACTTCTCTGCTGCCTCTTCAAAGTCCAATGACATCAATGAGTCTTTAATCCCTCCAAGTCCATTGCTTACCTGTTCAAACTTAGAGCCTGTAGCAAATACTGCCACTGCCTCATTAGCATCCTTAATCCTATCACTAAGTACACCTGCCTGTTGAGCAAGTGCAGCCATTTGTGCAGGATCAGTAGCACTGGCTATAGATCCCTTTAATTCTCTTAACTCAGCTTTCATCTGAGCTATGCCTTGTATCTTAAGTGGTATTACTACTTCATTCATATACTCTGATTTCTAGGGTGTTGTTACTTAAGTGTGAATCGTGATAAGCTGCAGTAGGGCTATGTAGGTTGGTAGTACTTATCTGAATAGAATTAGCATCCTTTCTTTCTGCCAATACTATGCTATTAGCCACTACATTGCTAAGCATTACATAAGTCTTGCTAGCAGTGAATGCACCTGTAAGTGTACCAAAATATACACCTGTTGCTGATCGAGTCCATATTATAGGTCCTATAGTATTCTCTAGCTCTATGACTGTAGGTGCTGAGGTACTACTCTGACTAATCAAAGCTATGTACTTAGTGTAGGTAGGTAGGATGTCACTCACTGCTCTACCATTCAGAGTGTTAGTGATAGTCATATTAGTAGTAGCTATGCCATCAGTCTCTATGCTTAGATTATCTCCTACTATCATGGCTTTTACTCCATCACCTACTACATTACCTGAGCCTAAGATTATAGAGTCATTGTTATTAGTAGTGACATTAGTCTTATCATTATAAGTTTGCATGATAGATTGAATCTGCTCACCATTACCTGGTCCTACAGGAGTACCTGGTCCACCAAAGAATGGAGGTAGGTCTATCTCAGTCTCTAGGCTAATCAGCTCCACCTTAGTAGGCTGTAAATTATTAGCATTGTAATCTATAATCTTATTAATACTCCACCATGAATTGTCTATCCTTATCTTATCATTCAGCTCCATGTGTTGGATGTCTACCTCATAGAGTAGGAAATAGGCAGTCAATAGCTTGCCTCCATTAATCTGTGCTACTGTTCTCCTCCAATAACTATTGTATAGATTGTTGTTAGTGTTCTGAGCTACTTGATAGTAGTAGTATTGACAAGGTGCAAAGTTAATATCAAATGTAGGATTAAATGGATCAGCTCCTCCAAAGTGTGAGAGATAGGGATAGAGTCCATTTGTATCTGTTGTACTATCATACCCTGAATTTATCACTACATTCTGAGCAGTTACCTGCCCATTATCAAATAAGATTCTTAGATTAGTCTTAGGTGCTGCACCATTTAGTAATGGTAGGAATGCACCGAATACTGTAGGCTGTACAGGAGTAGGTGAGAAGATAAGCTCTTTGACATCTATGCCTTTCACATACTCATTCTCAAAGGTTATTTCTGCCTGCCCATATATTTCTCTAGTGACATCAGTATAGACTGTATTAGGTGAATCAGTATCTGCCTTATAACTGAGTCTTAGTTTCTTATTGTTAAGCTCAGGGATAAAAATCATAGATTGCTCTTTGTCTTTCATCAGCTTGTTGGTCCAATCTACTCCCTTACCTGAATCATAATACTCATCTCTATGCAATAGGATTAGATTGTTCTCATTATTAGGATCACTTGTAGCATAAAGATTGTACATCATAAAGATGCTCTTAATAAAATCTGATTGCTTAATCTTCTCAGGGATAAAGGTATTCATGGTAGTGATGCCACTGTTCAATGGGATGTTATCAGATGGGCGGATTGTTAGGTCTATGGATGTGAGGTCTAGGATTAATTTAGGCGCAGTTGTTGGTGATGATAATGGAGAATTATTCCAATAGGCAAAACCTACTAAACCTACTATTGTACCATTTGAATTAGTTTCATAAACATCTACCCCTGCTTGTACTATCTGTATATCACCTACATCTATTCCACCTGTACCATCAGTAGTACCATTGAATGTAAATACTTGATTAAAAGTTCCTATTTGTTGTACTCCAGGTGCATATACAGTTGCAGAGCTAGGCAACAATATAGGAGTTCCTAAACATTTTACATTTTGTGAAGTACCAATATTTACTAAAAAATAAGGTTGGTAGTTAATTGTTTTACCTCCATCATTATATTTCATGTTTTGTGATGGATCAATACTAATACTACCCTGCACTGTAGCAGTATATACATAAGAATTACCTGAGCCTGCACCTACCCATTGAGGAGTAGTGTATTCTCCATTAGCAGCATTAAATATATTAGCAGGGTCTGATATCTGAGTCCATCCTGTAGTAACTAGTGCATCTAAATCAGTTTGAGCAGCCCAAGTTTGAGCGTATACACTATAAGTTTTAGTATAATTCCATCCACTATTGCTAGCCTCCACCTTAGCATCCTGCCAATCCACTATATTCTGATCACCATTGTATGGAATCAGTAGCTTATCAAAGTTAGCATCAGCTAATCCTGCCCAAGTATAAGTATATCCTGCTGTAGCAAAGATTCTATCAAAGTAAGTCTGAGCATAGATAGCAGGCTTAAACCAATTAAACTGATATTGATCATCTATGTTGAATGGCATCACATACTTATAGCCATTAGCTACACTATTATCAAAGGTATCAATCACTACACTAGGATCTACATAGTGATCTAAGTCTGAGAAATCTAAGTCATTCAGATACTTATTAGAGATGTCAGTAAAGAATGTACCCCTATCCTCTTTAATCAATACCTCATACTCCACCATCTGCTCATAAGCTCCTGTCACTTGTGACTTCTTTATGTTAGTGAGCTGAAGAGTAGCATTAATCATAACAGGGATACCATTCTCAATGACATCACAGCTAGTGATTGTATTGATATTGAAAGTACCTGCTTGAATGTTTACATCATAATAATGATTGAGCAGAGTATTGTTGTTGCTGTTGCCTACTAAAGTAATGGTCTTAGAGAACGAGCCTGTTCTTTTAGATATATCTCTAATATCCCCTACACTAAAATTTAGAGGGAATGATGTACCCTCTTTGACATCTAGGTATCCTGTGCTAAGTTGTATTCTAACCATTGATAGGATCTTGTTGTGCTAGCTTAATAGTTACTGATTGCTTAATTAGTTTCTTATTCTTTTGGCTGAATACTTCAAAGCTAGTAGCCTCTACTACACAGGCACAAAAGTAATTCTCTGAAGAGTAATATACTTGAGGAGATGTCAGTAGCTCTTGAAATCTTTTAGCATCATACTCAGCCATCCAATTAGTATTTAAGTCTAAGGTCTTAGTGACATTAGTGTTATAAGTTCTGAATCCTTTTTGTAGAGAAACTCCTACCCACTGGCTATTATCTACCTGTCCATCTATATGCTGATTGTACTGCTCTCTAGTAATCTGCCCTTTCTCATAGGTCCTTAATTGAAAGTTAAAGGATTGCCATGATCCCATTCTATCTAAATAGATAAGCTGTTGGTCATTAATTTTGCATCTATTGTCATATTTAAAGTAGTAAGAGTAATTACCTGTAGGTCCATCACTATATATAGATACATAATAGTCCTCAGTAACATTTCCAGTAGGTCCTACAAAAACAGCCCAAATGCCATCACTAGCAGGATTAAATGAGGCATTGTCTAATAGATTGTCATTCATGTCATACCACTCTACTTCATAATTATAAGCTGCATACACTCTAAGGTTGTAATAGAATTGAGCGTTAAAGAATGCACTAGGAGCTACTGATCCATCTGTAGGTAGATTGCTAGTCATTAGATATCCAAAGGGATTTGCTAAGCCTAAATAATTATAACTATTAAATGGCAAACTTTCATAAATAGTATTAAGATAATCATTATAAGCTCCATTAAATACCTCTTGGTCCTCTATCACCTCATCATTTAATACCTGAGTCTTTCTTAAATCTGCATAGGTAATAGTGCCATTTATGCTAGTAACAGTAAGAGTAGAAAATAAAACATTAACAGTTAAAGTATTTGCTGTAGCAGATATAACAGTATGCAATCCCTCAAGTGCAGGATTAGCTAATCCACCATCATCCTGAGTAATCACTACCTGATCACCTGCCACAAATGGCTGAGTAGGATTTTTCACTATTGTTACATTGCCACCTGTATTTGTTAAAGTTGCAGTATAGTAAATGTTATCTATATACTCATACCCTAAATCTACATCATATTGATACCATGATTCTGAGGTGTCGTAAGATACTCCATAATAAAAACCTGTCTCATTATAAGTCACCAACGATTGCATTAGCAGTGATATATCCTGCTCACCATACCCTGTACTCCATGCAGGTAGCACTCTATATTGAGCCACTAAAGTAGCACTAGTATGAGAGCCTGCTGCAGGGTAGATACTAAAGATATATCTGAAGCCTGGCTCATTCTTATTAGTATTATCTATGATATACTTAATAGGATTATAAGCAGGCATCAGTTGCTGAGGCTGTGCTATGATAGTAGTGCTAGGCATTATTCTCCTCTAAGAGACTTTAACTCTTCATATAAAGCAAGGAGCTGAGCCTCTTTGTCAGCAATTAGTTCCTCTTGAGTAGGTCCTTCTACTTCAATAAAAACAACTTCAACAAGTCCATTCTTGTCGTAAATTTCATTTCTTAATTGTGTCATATTATGCTGCTGTTAAATTTATTGCACATAGATTACTTGTTGATGATGATAGAGTAGCTGTACCAAGTGTAGATGGTGCAGAACCAAAAGTTGCTGATGCAACGACACTAGAGTAAGCTGTACCAAAAGCATTAGTAGATATGGGTGTCATTTGAGCAGCATCAAGTACACTTACTGAAGCACTCGCACTTGAATAACAACCCAACCAATAAACTGTACCTGCTGTAAATGTATAAGATGTAGTAAATGTTTTAACTCCTGTTGTGCTACAATCAAGGTTAGTACTTTCTATTAATTTAGAACTAGGTACACCATTTAAATCAGAATATACAAGTATTCTTATATTTGCTGCAGTAGCTCCTGCTACATTAAGTTGAAGATTTGAAATTGTTATTGAATTTGCAGAGATAAAGGGATATAATGAAATACTATTAGCACTTGTAGATGAGGAACTATTAGCTGTTGTAGCATTTGTACGAACACTATAAGACCTAGCTGATACAGGCTTTGTTAATACATGAACTCCTCCACCTCCACTTGCTATCACTAAGTCACCACTGCCTAAAATTGTAGTGCCGTTAATAGTCTTTATGTTAGTAGCACTTACTAGAGTAGCTTGTACTGCTAAGTCACCACTGCCTAGCAATGTAGTGCTGTTAACCGTTTTGATATTAGTACCACTTACTAGAGTAGCTTGTAGCCCACTCTTTATGTTTGCACCTGTAACTGACTTTGTTAAATAGTTACCTCCTCCTGCAGCTTCACTAATCTCTACTAAGTCAGTATCAGCTAATGCTGCACCCTTTGCTGTTAATTGACTAATCTTTTTATTTGCCATTATATATATTTATTTATTGTGTTACTCTTTCATACAAGCTATCCTCAGTGAATCTGCTATCTCCTATCTCAGTGATTCTGTCATCACTAAAGGCAGGACCTGTAGTAGCTAGTAGCCATGCCTCCATCCAATTTGCATTGACTGTAGTATCCTGACCTAACTCTTTTACTATGTCCTGGAGATAGTCAGTAGATGTAGATGGATCACCTCCTACTGCAGTTAATATATCTGCCATTATATCAGTAGAGGTATCCCAAGTAGATACTCCATAAAGTCCTGCTATAAAGTTTATATAGCTATTATTATAAGCCTCAATTTGAGAACTTGAATCTCCACCATAAAGAGTATCTGCTATTTCTTTTAATATATCACTTGCCATAACTATATTACATTAAGGTTGCTTTTTGTTTAGAACGAATAGTAAGAGTCATCGGTATAATACTCCTGCCTGATGTAAGTGGTAGCATATCGGATAGCATCCATAGCATCATCATACAGCTTGACAGGCTCATCCATAATCTGATCACCAATTTTCTTCCACTTATAGTTCTCATACTCTTTCATTATCTGCTTATCCTCCTGACAGAATACTCCAAAGGTCTTAATGTTATCTATGCCTTTCTTAACTACCTTATTCGCATTATGCACATCATACCCTGCAGTATTCATCTCGGCAATTATCTCAGGTCTAGAGTAGTCTGCCATGATCTCTATATTCTTATCTACATTCAAGCTATCCATCTTCTCTATCAGCTGAGTAGTGGTAAGGTAGCTCTCATAGATAATCTTTTCAATGAAGATATCATTGTCACAGTAATAGACTCTCACTAGAGCTGTAGGGTGATTGTATCCAAAGTCTAAGCCATAAACATACTTAACGAACTTAGTTGGCCTATGAGCTATAAAAGTCCAATTAGAATAGATGTTACTCTTAGAGATAGCTTTCTCCCCTAATGCATATATCTGATACATTGCCTCATCAGTTCTCTTCAAGTCCTCTATCTGCTTTTTAATGCTATCAGGTAGGAATGGATTATCCCTGTAGGTAGACTTAATCAGTATGCTCTCCTCAGTTGGTAGGTCATAGAGCCAGGAGGATGACTCAGAGGGATTATAGTCAAAGATTAGCTTGTCTTCAGTTCTCATGTTCAGCTGAGTAAAGTCATCATAAAATAACTCATTGGCTTCATTGCACCATGCCACATCTCTCTTTCTACCCCTTATCTTCTGCTCATCATCTACACTAAAGAACTCTACTATAGATCCATTAGGGAATGAGTAGATATGCTCTGACTTATTGTGATTGCTAACCTCATAGATATCCATGCTCTTCATGATCTCTAGAAAGTCCCTCATCACTGTAGCTCTGAGTGCAGGGAATGTCTTACGAATGATTGACACTACCTTATTCTTATTCTGATAGCAATAGACTATTAGCATCTGACAAAGGCTGTAGGTCTTAGAGGACCTTGAGCCTCCCTCATTGATAATGAATCTTAGTGCAGGATCGGTAAGAGCTGCATAGTTCTTTTGAAATATAACTGTACTATCTATCTCCATTGGCATAAGCATAAGCATAGGCTAGCATCTCCATCTGCCTAGCATCACTGATAATGGCTATCCTGTTTATCTTTATAGCTACTCCTTTCTTAGAATAGATGTAAGCCTCCACAGCTAAGCACATCATTTCAATCCTTTGCACTAGTGATGATGTTAACTTTGATTTCAGAGATATCCTTACCATTGGTAGTGATGTCTGATTTCTCGGTTAGGTTGTTTAGTCTCTGAGTGATGGATGGATTAAACTGTCCTACCATACCTCCACTGATTTGGTCATTTCTGATTTCTCTCTTTATGTACGAACAGATTGTCCTATATTCAGAATATCTGTTATCAGTATTATCAAAATAATGGTGTACATCTGAGTAATTCTTATAGCAGAATATCTCAAATCCCTCATTAGTTAAAGGCACTCTCAAAGGCTCTGCCACCATCTCTGCAGTCTTTTGTGATAGCACCCATTTATGTCTAGGATTAGCTAGAGTATAAGCTCTATACTCCTCAAATATCTCCATCAGCTTCTCAGGAGTCTCTATTAATTTTGTTCTACCCATTTCCTTGTCTATTGTATTGCTTAGTATAATTCTTACTTGACTTCAGCTTAGAGGTCTTACTCTTAGCATGAATACCTGGTCTCTTTACCTTAGGCTTTCTGCAGAATGATATGCTACTCTGCTTCTGTGCCATCCTCCTCAGTTACTTCAGGCTTAGGCTCAGGAATAGGTCCTTTGACTGCTTTATACTTTACTACTTTAGGCTCTGATACTGTTGGCTCTTCAAACATATAGCCTAAGCCTATAGACTCACAAAAAGTATAATTCTCAGTTGAGACATTTACATTATTACCTTTGTGAGATACTTTTACTCCAATAAATTCATCTTTAATTTTCATCTCTTAGTTGTTTTAAATCGTTTTTAATCTCTTGTATCCAATAGTGAGCAGATGTAACAGGTATCTTAAAGTATTCTGCCATTGCTCTAGCTGTACTGTATCCTTTGTCAAAGTAACATTGAAACACTATCAGCTTAATCCTATCTGTTATCCTCCCTCTATAAGTCTCTATCACTGCCATGTTGTTCTGATACTGCATATCATCTCTAATCTTATCCCACAAATCAGTATCATCATCCATCACTATTGGCATGGTACTATCTGTAGCTGTCACTCTCTCCTGTCTATTAGTTAGTGAGGTAGACCATAGTATTTGCATCTTAATAGTGTTTAATAGATATGCTTTCACCTTACCGGGATCAGTCACCTCTATATCTATATTACATAAATATAAAAAAGAGTTATTTATTACAGCATCAGCAGATATTGTAGACTTCATTCTTACTAGAAAATAGTTAGTATATTTCCTTATCTCTTTGTAGTGAGCTGATATGTAGTTGTCAAGTATAGGTCTCATACCATTGGATAAAGTCCTTATACCATATCTTTCTTCTTACACCACTACAAAAACATTCCTTATCAGGAGTACCTGTTACTCTTACCTTAATAGGCTTGAGTTTTAATAAATGAATCTTATAAGACTGTTCTTTCTCAGGTAGATTGAATACCTGTTGTATTATTACTTGCTCAGCTTCTGTAAACATTCCTGTAATATAAACGATAGTAATGCCACAATAGTTGCTTCAATAAAGGACCAGGTGCAAATTAATGTTAGCCAAAAAGATATGCATTTAATACAGGTAGCAGATGAATGTAGATACATTGCTAGAATGCTAGGCTTGAATTTGCTAAAGATTGAGTCAATCAGTAGCTGTAATGGCTCAAAGTTTACTATAAACCATGATATTGCAATATAGGTTAGTATGTTCATCTGCCAAAAATAACAAAGGCAGCCATAAGACTGCCATAAAGTTATTAGTTTTTTAGATAATTTTTCCACCATTTGAGGTAGAACTGCTCATTTACAGCCTTACCATTGGTGAATCTCCAAATGGAGCAATAAGAGACTCCGATATCCTCAGCATAATGACTGAGCTTATATCTTTGGGTGAGCTTAGACTTGGTCTCTTTAATCATAAAGTCCTTTATGCTCTCACCTTTAGAAAGGGAGATCATCACCAGGATTATCAGGTACATGAGCAGGAGCTGTTGCAGTTGCAGTCAATACTTCTATTTTCCATAGCTCTAAAGAGTTGAAATGCTTATCCTGCCATTCTCTACCTCTCAGATTGAATGATGCCTCCACCTCTTCACCTACTCTACAGCCATCTAGTAGAGATGTCTTATCTCCTGTAGCCTGCAAGCTAATGTGCTGAGGATATTTACCATCCTCTACTGTTATTACTACTTCTCTCTTAGAGAACTTCTCAGTCACCTGTACGGTATCACCTATCACTTTGATAAGTCCTTTTACTTTGTAATCATTCATATTATAGTTGTTATTAAATTATACATACCTAGTATTATCAATCCATAAATTATCAGCATCAGGATTATTGCCATTGTTTTTTCTGTCATAGCTTCTCTATTTCTTGTTTGACTTCGCTCCAATAGTACATCATTGATTCTACGCAAGTATGTAATATTTCATCAACTGCTATTAATGCAGATTGTTTAGCTAACTCATTCCAATATATTAAAATATCAGTGCCTAATTCATCATTAAACTTTTCTGATTTTTTACTTGTTTCTTTATCAGTCCATTCAATAGACTCTGCTAAATTAGCATACTTATCTACTAACTCTTTTGCTTTCTCTCTTGGTGTCATACTACTTTGTCAGGGAATGGATTAGAAACACCATACTCTAGTATAGTTAGCTCAGTAGCATATTCAACAGCTTTCTTAGCTGCATATTTAGCACTGATGCCAGGATTGTTATGTATTAGTGCTTGCATGGCTGCAATCAAAGCAGCCTCATAGAATTGAACTCTCATCTTATTTATTATTTAATTGATTAATATACTTAACATAGTACTCAGTGCAATGATGCAACCGTACCTTAATCTCCTCCT
>Ga0209087_1002173_pt1 | contig 11117 bp, 11 predicted proteins | sample S_130805_EF_Meta_FD_187321 | JGI IMG/M metagenome (GOLD analysis project Ga0209087, IMG submission 187321) | Freshwater microbial communities from Lake Simoncouche, Canada to study carbon cycling - S_130805_EF_MetaG (SPAdes) (version 2) | ecosystem: Environmental > Aquatic > Freshwater > Lake ...
GGAACCTCCATTGTTAAAAGGATATGGTAGAAGAAACGCAACAACTCTTGCTGTCGCGCCGACCACTTCATCAAGTTTTATACTTGGTCAAGTATCTCCTAGCATAGAGCCAATAGAATCTTGCTATTATGTAAAAGATTTAGCTAAAGGAAAATTTTCATACAAGAATCCTTATCTAAAAAAATTATTAAAAGAAAAAGGAAAGCATAATGATGATACATGGAAGTCGATTCTTTTACATGGAGGAAGTGTTCAACATTTGGATTTTTTAACTCAAGAAGAAAAAGACGTATTTAAAACATTTGGTGAAATATCGCAAAAAGAAATTGTAATTCAAGCAGCACAACGTCAAAAATATATTGATCAAGGACAATCTTTAAATATTATGGTTAGATCCGATACAAAGGCTAAAGAAATAAATGAACTTATGATATTTGCATGGGAACAAGGAGTAAAAGGTCTATATTATCAAAGAAGTGGAAATGCTGCACAGAATTTGGCACGAAATATTTTGAGTTGCTCTACTTGTGAAGCGTAATTATTAAAATGATAAATATTAGAACATGCCAGTTCTAATTGAAAACAAATCTGAAGATAGTGACTTATATCCAACATTATTTGGATTTCCAACTAAAAATGGATTTGCTTCTAAAAGTTTAAATTTTATATACATTATTGTCATGGTTGTCGCTGTGGCATTTGCATATCACGCTTTAAGTTTAATACTTACCGATTGGAATGTTGGTTTAATATTTCTAGCATCTTTGGCCGTTGTTGGTTTACCGTATTGTATTAAAATTATAATGTATGGTAAAGAAGTATTCGAATATAAAATGGCGGTGCTTTGTGTTTTAATTAGTCTTCTACCGACAATATTCGACTTTGTTGGTTTTTATTCGGAAACGAGTATAAAACAATCTTTAATGAATAAAAAATTTGAAGTTTTGGAGATCGTGAACTATTTTGAAAGAAGCCAGATCTTCCATAAACAGGGAAATATTGGCATTGGAAAATAATACAGATAAAAAAATAACAGAAGAAACTAAAAAATACAATTTAAATTTAAAAGAAGTCAACGATAGATTGAATAAAGTTGAAACGGATATAGAACAAAAATCAAATTCTCAAATGCGCTCATTAAACGAAAGAGTTAATAAAGCTCAACAAGCTATTACAGACGAGACTAAAGGAGTTAGAGGTAAATCAACTTCTGGAGTTGTTGGTATCGGTCCAAGAACAATAGAATTGGAAGCTGATTTGAGAAAAGAACAAGCGTCAGTTGAATTAGAGAAAAGGGAATTAGATGATAATAAAAGAAAAGAAATTGAAAAAATAAAAACATCAATTGATTTGGAAATAAAAACATTTGAGGCAAATTATTTAAAAGAAATCGAAAAAATTGAAAATGAAAAAAATAGTAAATTTCAATCTTTAAATGAGGGGATTGAACATATAAACAATTTAGTAAGTAAGGATGGATTGGTTATAGAGGCGAATAAAGCCAAAAGTTTCATGGAATTAGCTGACATTTCTGTAAAATTAAACAGTGCAATAAATGTAGTTTCTTCTAAACTCAACGTTGAGCCAAAATATATTAAATTTGAATCCGATAATGTGATTCAACTCTCTTTTGGTGCATTATTTAAAGGGGAAATTACAGCTATAATTTGTTTTCTTTTGGCCATTCTTTTGGAAGTTGTTGATACTATTATAGTTTACATGGTTCGTGGAGTTAGATTAGAAAAAAAGAAAAAGTACGAAGAACCTGTAAATAATATTAGAGAAAGAATTTATTACTAATTTGAAGGAGTAGGTGTAAACAGGGGCGGGACGGTGGGTCGATTATAGAATCGAACTGTTTACAAAAAAATATATTTGACATGTCAACATTTTCTGTTAAGATAAAAATCTCATAATTTTTATGGTAAATCCAAAATCACAAATAAATCTGAAGCAAAAAGCTCTTCATTTAAAACACAAAGGTTATTCGGTTTCGGAAGCAGCAACAATGTTGATGCTCCCCAAATCAACAGTTTGGGATTGGTATAATGATAGAAAGAGGAATAGTAATAATCAACCAATTTCTTATGTTAAGAAATCTCCTGAAAAGAAACATGAATTTGATGATATAACTGATTTTCTACAAAACTTAGCACCCATTCATTGTGAATATCAAAAAAAACCAAAAATTTCACATTCAGCAAATAAATTGGCTCTTGTTATTGGTGATACCCACTTTGGATGTGAAGATCAAATAACTATAGATTTGTTTTTAAAAACTGTAGAGGAACTATCTCCAGAATTGATTGTACTCAATGGTGATATGATGGATTTTTTAGCCGTATCTAAATATCCGAAAGACATTAGATATTCTTATAGTCTTTCTGAAGAAAGGAAGAGGTATCATGTTTTTCTAAAAACATTACATGAAATAACATCTTCATATGGTAGTATGATATTAGAAACTAATGGTAATCATAGTGGATCTGGTGTTGAAAGTAGATGGATGCGTTATTTGTCAAATCAATTGGGTCAAATAGGTGATCTGAATGATGCTATAGAAGCACTTTCATATGAAAACATATTCTTACCCAAGAAAGAATGGAGTAGAGTTAAATTGGTAGAACACGTTCAAATTGGTGATGATTTTTTTATTATGCATGGAGACGTTGTTAGAAAACGTGGAGGAATGTCTGGAATGGGTATGATGGATAAATTAAACACTTCAGTAATGATGAATCATACTCATCGTGGAGGAATGTCGGTGAAAAGACTACCAGGTATTGGGACAAAAAAAGACAAATTCATAAAATGCTATGAAAATTTTTGCGCCTGTTCACTATCCCCCGTATACGCTAGTGCTCCAGATTGGGCTAATGGTTTTTCAATAGTCAATTATTCGGATTCTAATATCGCTGTTGAATTATGCGTTGTAGAAAATAATTCAGTTGCAATTTCAACTTTGGGGAAAACTTTAAGTATTAAAGATCGATAATTCTCCTATATCCTTTGTGTTTTTTCCTTTTACCGTGAAAAACTTTATTTAAACTACCATCATCTAAATTATTTTTAATACAAAATAATTTCATATTAGTAAAAGTTACAATTTCTCCGTTGGGTGCTAATAAGGAAAATGTTTTTTCTTGATTTTTTGAAATTTTAGCTCTAGTTTCTTTGCTATGTGTTTTTCCTAGCATAGGCGGATTCTTTTTTTGAGAAATTGACATTTTTCTTTTAGATTCTTCGGTATGTTTTCTTCCCAATAAAGACTTTGATATTTTTTTTCTAGTTTCTTCAGATAATGTTGTATTTTTTTTCCAAGTATTTTTTCCTTTAAGCGATTTTGATAATTTTTTTCTAGTATCAATTGACATTTTTTTTCCTTTTAAAGCATTTGACATTTTTCTTCTAGATTCTTCGGTATGTTTTTTACCTTTAAAAACACTAGGCATTCCCTTTTTTGAATTTGATATTTTTCTTTTAGTTTCTTCGCTTATTACTCTTTTTTTTCTAGAAATTGATAAATTTTTTCTATGTTCCTCTGTAAAAATCTTACTTTTTTGTGATTTTGACATTTTTTCTCTACTTTCTTGTGATGCTTTTATGCCAACATTCCAAGGAACTCTTCCTTTTAAAGATTTTGATATTTTATCTTTAGTTTCATCTGAACAAATTTTTTTTCCCAAAGTTGCATCTACAATTTCCACATTATATCCAAAATTTTTATTTAAACTTTTCAATTCATTTATCCAATATCCTTCTTTGAAAAAAAGTTCTTCGGGTGAACATGTTTCTATTATTTCAAATATAAAATTCGATTCACCGTATTTGTTCCACGAATATTGTAAATATTGATTGTTGTGTTTATTGGATTTTAATTCTATAATATGTTTTTTTATCCTATTACGAATATCTATCGATTGACCAACATAACATTTTCCATTTACAATATTTTTAATCTTATATATACCACATGTTTTAATTGTCATAAAATTATTTATATTTACAGGAAACATTATACGCTTGAATTATTTTAGTTTTCCATCGCTAAATAATAACATGGCAAACAAAAATAAAGAAGATTTGAAATTATTGTTTCAAAACGGCGACACTCCGGATCAAGATGCTTTTGGAGATTTGATTGATAGTTGTTTCAATAATTCAGTTTCTGGTAATTGTATTTTTAATGACAATGTTGAAGTATCTGGTAATTTTGTCTGTGAAAATATTCTTCTTTCAAATCAAAACGGTAATCAATATCGTTTGATTGTTACAAATAGTGGAGAACTTTCTGCCTCTATTATAACTTGATTTCTTTAAAAAATCTTATAAAATATGAATATGAAAATATTCATTCAGATCGCTTCATTTTGCGATCCGCAACTTCCACTAACTATAGAAGATTGCATTAAAAACGCTAAAAAACCAGAAAATCTCGTATTTTCTATTTCTAGACAATATAATCCAGATGATTCTTCTGATAGTCTTGAAAAATACAAAGACGATAAAAGATTCAAGGTAATCAATATTCTTCATACTGAATCAAAGGGCGTGTGTTGGGCAAGAAATCTTGTTCAACAACAATATGATGGAGAAAAATACACTCTTCAGATTGATTCGCATATGCGTTTCGTTCCAAATTGGGACGAAAAAATGATCAAAATGTTGAAAGATTTGCAGAAAAAGGGACACGAAAAACCTCTTCTTACTGGTTACGTTCCTTCATTTAATCCAGATAATGATCCCGCTGAAAGAATCAAAGAACCTTGGAGAATGGTATTTGATCGCTTTATTCCAGAAGGAGCCGTTTTTTTCTTACCTGAAACTATTCCAAATTGGAAAAATTTGGAATCCCCTGTTACCGCAAGATTTTATTCCGCTCATTTTTGTTTCACTCTTGGTGAATTTTCAAAGGAGGTTCAACATAACCCCGAATATTATTTTCATGGAGAAGAAATCTCAATCGCTGTACGCGCATTCACTCATGGCTATGATTTATTTCATCCTCATGAAGTTTTGATTTGGCATGAGTATACGAGAAAGGGTAGAACCAAACAGTGGGATATCGATAAAGAGTGGGTTATTAGAAATAACCATTCGCATCTTATAAATAGAAAACTATTTGGAATGGATGATTTGACTCAAGAAGGGCATGATGGTAAATATGGTTTTGGTGATATTAGAACTCTGAGAGACTACGAAGAATATAGTGGTCTAATGTTCTCTGAAAGATCAGTTCAGCAATATACATTGGACAAAAAAGATGCACCAAACCCGTCGATTAAAGAGTTGGGTGGAGAAGTGGAATGGAGAAAGCAATTTGCAAGAGTGTTCAAGCACTGCATTGATCTTCAATATGCAAGCGTTCCAGAAAAAGATTATAATTTTTGGGTTGTCGCATTCCATGACGATTCTGGTGAAACATTATATCGCAAAGACGCTGACAAGGATGAAATTGCGAGAATGTTTAATGATCCAGATAAATATTGTAAGGTTTGGAGAGAGTTTCAAACTACAAAAAAAGTAACAAATTGGGTAGTTTGGCCACATTCTGAATCAAAAGGATGGTGTGAGAGAATTACAGGGAGATTATGAACGATGTTTGTTTTTTAATTTATAAAAATGAATTTAATTTTCACAACACTAAGTTTAGGAATACCATATACTCAAGATTATTGCCTAAAACTCATTAATGACGTTCTTAAAAAAACAGATCATTCCATTTGTATAACTACGGATTGTAGGGATATAATAATAGACAAATATCCAAATGAATCTAGAATAATTATAAAAGAAATCAAAAGAGAAGATTTAAAAATAAGAATAAACACAGATTGGGGTGTTGGTTATTCCGATGATTTCAATTTCAACATGAGATACATGTGTCTGGATGAGGTGAAAGAAATGGAAGACCATGTGATCATTTTTACTGATTGCGATAATTCTTTGGATTGGTGGGATGAGAACGAAATACAGAAATGGTTAAATGTTAAAATAGAGGAAGGATTTGATTTTTTTGCACCAAGAAACAACTTGAAACTTTGTCATTTTTTAGAAGAGTATAAAAAAGAAAACAATAAAAAACACGGAATATTTTGGCATAAATTGTTTAATTACGATTTAATCGAAAATCCAAAAAAAGAATGGGATAATGCCCCACTTCCAGCTGAATATCTTTTGATTTTTTACAATAGAAATAAAAAACTTATAAAATTCTACGAACAATGGAAATGGTTCCATGATTATCTTGTAGAACGTGATAAATCATATGGAACTTGGGCTGAAGGATTTGAAATAGGTGTATCCTCCCATGTTGCAGGAATGATCCCATTCGATATTGGTTGGTGTCACGATATATGGAAAAAGGCTATAATGCCAAACGGTTATAAATTAGGACATCCAACCGAAAAATGAAATTGTGTATAAACTTTGAAAAACCACATACTCATTGGATTCCTTTAATAGTGTATGATAATTTTTTTTCTTGGTTTAAAGAAGAATATTCTGAACACGAAATAGAATTCGAGAATTCTAGTGAAAAATATAATGGTAATCCTAGTGGACCATTTTCTCCACATGTCATGGTTATTAAAAATAAAGAAAATGGAAAATACATACTGATTTCTTATTGGGATAGAGCAATTGAATTCACTTGGGATGCAAATGGTTGGGAACGTGAAAAAATGGTGGATTTGATAACTTCTTCTGGTGTTCACGAAAAAATTAATGTTACCCCCTTTTCATATACTTGCTATTCTTTGGAATTTGAAAACAATTGTGAAAAGAATATAAAGAATTTCAAAGATAAGAAAAAAAACAGTCTTTTGTTTAGAGGCTTTCTATATAATCATAGAAAAATAATGCAAAATCACAAACCTGATATTTTTTCAGAAAAAAGATTAAACATTCAAGATTATTTTAATGAATTGAATGATAACAAAATATGTTTGAGTTTAAATGGTGCTGCTGAAGTATGTAATAGGGATATGGAAATTTTGGCTTGCGGATCTCTTTTACTTAGGCCGAGGCTCGATCAAATTTTTCATGATCCATTATTGGAAAATCATCATTATATTTCTGTTGAGAAAGTCGAAGATCCTAAAAATCAAATTGATTTGTTGATTGAAAAATATAATTCAATAAAAGACGATGATGATTATTTGGAAAATATTTCAAATAACGGACATGATTGGTTTTTGAAAAATGCTACGGTGAAATCCAATGTTGATATTTTGAAAAAAATTGTAAATATTGAAAAATTAAAATAAAGGAAATAAAAATATATGCCTGGAAGTTGGGGATACTTTAAAAATCAAATTCATGAATATTTAACAAAAAATTTTTCACCAGATGACACAGTATTGGATATTGGTTGCGGTCAAGGTGATTATTATGAAATGTTAAAGGATCATTTCAAGAGGATTGATGCTGTTGAAATTTGGGAACCATATATACATGAATATAAATTAAAGGAAAAATATACAAATTTATACAATTTAAATATCGTGGATTTTGATTTTGATTATTATGATATCATTATAATGGGAGATATTTTGGAACATTTGAGTAGGGGAGACTCGATCACATTGCTTAATCGAATACATAAAAAATGTAAACAGATTTTAGTCGTATTACCATATTATCTTCCCCAAGAAAAGGTGTTTGGAAATGTATATGAAAGACATTTGCAACCAGACATAGATGATTCGGTGATGGAAAAATATTTTCCGATGTTAAAATTACACGAATTCCATGGCAAAGAGGCGAAACTTAGAATAGATGTCGGGGAAAACGTATATTATTATTGTGTTTTTGTTAAAAAATAAAAAAAAAATGAAAGAAATATATAAAGCCATATATAATTTTAAATTGGATAGGAAATATTGGAAATATCAAAATTTAACAGGGGAAGATTACGATATAAGAAGATCAAAACCAGCACCCTATTTGAAAAAAGCAATTGAAATTGCGAAAATATTGAATTTGAAAACAGTTGTCGAAATTGGATCAATGCGATATGCTGTAACAAAAAAATGTTTAGATTACTTTTACTCATCAAATGATCCTTTTCTTTCACCATCTTGTTGCTGCGATGGTCACGGTGGATTTTTTTGGGCAAATGAGGGTTTTGAAACGTATACTGTGGATATAGATTTGAATTGTAAAACGAACATGGAGTGGTGTTACTCGAATCTTGAAATGGAAATTCCTAAAAATTTACATATTGAGATTCCAATAGATGGTATAGAATTTTTAAAAAAATTTGATAAAAAAATAGATGTTCTTTTCTTGGATGGTTGGGATGTTGGTAGTGATTTATATGCAGAAAAACACTTGGAAGCATACCAAGCGGCTAAAGACAAGTTTTCCCATCAACACTTGGTTTTAATTGACGATACAGATTATTTAACTTTTAAAGGTGGTAAAGATAAAATACTATCTCCTTTTTTAATAGAAGAAGGATATATACCATTGTTCAATGGAAGACAAACTCTCTTTTTAAAAAAATGAAAAAAGCTATTCTCAGTCTAACCACGATACCTAATAGATTGAATAATCAGGATTTAAATGGTGGATTATATCCAGTTATTAAGAAAATTGCCAATTTATCATATGAAAATTATCAAATTCATTTAAATATTCCTCATTTTAATAATAAAACAAATGAAGAATATATCATACCGAGTTGGTTAAATGATTTCAATGATGAAAAATTGAAAGTTTTTAGGACAGAAGACTATGGTTCAATAACAAAATTGATACCAACATTGGAAAGATTGACAGATGGTGAAGATGTCATTATAACTTTGGATGATGATTTGGAATATATGGATGGATTTATCGAATACCACTTGAAAAAAAGAGAAGAGTATCCCGATTATGCAATTGGTTTCGCTGGAATTGGTGCAATAGATGGTAGTTGTCATTTTTGTACAACTGTAAATAAAGATGTCAGAGTGAAAATTTTGGAAGGATATAAGACGGTTTCATATAAAAGATCGTTTTTTGATGATGATTTTAAAAATTTTTCAATTGGAAATTGGAATGACGATATGATAATTTCGGCTTATTTGGGAATGAAAAATATTAAAAAGATCGTAGTTTCATATGAAAAAGACGATGATTTTACACCTAGAGTTGAATCATTTCCAATAGTAGGCCATTTACCAAATGAAAGAGGTGGTTGTTGGTTGTTTAGAAATGAATCTGTACCAGACAACCATGAAATTTATTATAAATTAGGATATTTGGAAAAATGAGCAACGTAACAATTGTAACTGGTCTTTGGGACATTGGTAGAGGGGAACTGAGTGAGGGATGGTCTAGAAACTTTGGCCATTATCTCTCCAAGTTTTCGGAACTTTTAAAAATTGAAAATAATATGATAATATTTGGAGAACAAGAATTGGAAGATTTTGTTTTTCAACACAGAAATAAAGAAAATACTCAATTTATCTTTAGAAGCAAGGATTGGTTCAAAGGTGAATTTTATGAAAGAATTCAAAATATTAGAAACAATTCAAATTGGTATAATCAAGCAGGATGGTTAAAAAACTCGACTCAAGCAAAATTAGAATTATATAATCCACTTGTAACATCCAAGGTGTTTTTACTAAACGATGCAAATATTTTAGATCGTTTCAATTCAAAGTATTTGTATTGGCTTGATGCTGGAATTACGAATACGGTTCACTCTGGATATTTCACACATGACAAAGTTCAGGATAAACTACCAAAAGTTTTCGATAAATTTGGATTTGTCGCTTTTCCTTACGATGCGAACAACGAAATACATGGTTTCTCTTATCCTAAAATAAACGATTATGCTGGAAAAGATGTAAAACTCGTTTGTAGAGGTGGATTGTTTGGAGGACCGAAAGATATAATAGGGGAAATCAATACAATATATCATGGTGTTCTTTCAAATACATTGAACGATGGATACATGGGAACAGAAGAATCCGTTTTCAGTATCATGCTCTATAGATACTGTGGAATGATTGATTATGTTAAAATAGAATCCAATGGGCTTATCTCAAAATTCTGTGAGGATTTAAAAAATGATAGATTTGAAGTGAAAAATATTCTTCCAAAAAAAACTGGAGAATTTTCCAAAAAAATTGATATCGAAAAAGTTGGGCTTTATGTGATCAGTTTTAATAGCCCTGAACAATTTGAAACTTTGATCAAGTCTATGTTGGAATATGATGTTAATTTTATAGATAAACCAAGAAAGTTTTTATTGGACAATTCAGTTGATCTTTCCACAACTCCTCGTTATGTGGAACTATGTGAACAATATGGATTCGAACATATCAAGAAGAATAATATTGGAATTTGTGGAGGAAGGCAATTTGTCTCAGATCATTTTCATAATTCCGATTTGGAGCTAATGATTTGGAGCGAGGATGACTTTTTCTTTCAAAATAAACCAAATGAAACGTGTAAAAATGGTTTTAATAGATATTGTTCGAATTTGTATCAAAAATGTTTAGAAATCGTAAAAAAAGAAAATTTTGATTTTTTGAAATTAAATTTTACAGAATTTTACGGAGATTCTTCAACCGCGTGGGCTTGGTATAATGTTTCCCAAGGTGTTAGAGCAGAACTTTGGCCAGAAAATCCAAGATTACCAATACAGGGTCTAGATCCAAATGCCCCCTTAACGGAATTTAAAAATATTAAATCACATAAAGAATTGCCTTATGTTACAGGAAATATATACTATTCTAATTGGACACATTTTGTAACAAAAGAAGGAAACAGAAAAATGTTCCAAGAAACCAAATGGGCAAACCCTTTTGAAAATACTTGGATGTCATATATTTATCAAGAAACGATAAAGGGTAATATAAATCCTGCACTATTGTTATTGACACCAGTTGAACATAATCGGTTTCATCATTATTCCGCTGGATTGAGAAAAGAAAATTAACTAATTATTTTTTTAATTTTGATAGATTACATTTATTCTTAATATATTGAATATTGATGTAATAATACAGTTTTTTTAGGATCAAGGTGGAGGAAATACATCCAAATCCAATCCACCAAATGTTATAACTTGATCTGAGTTAACAAATTTAATTATGGAACCATCATCAAATGGATTCATA
>Ga0209087_1002174_pt1 | contig 11115 bp, 10 predicted proteins | sample S_130805_EF_Meta_FD_187321 | JGI IMG/M metagenome (GOLD analysis project Ga0209087, IMG submission 187321) | Freshwater microbial communities from Lake Simoncouche, Canada to study carbon cycling - S_130805_EF_MetaG (SPAdes) (version 2) | ecosystem: Environmental > Aquatic > Freshwater > Lake ...
TGATCCAAGATTGCCAGATCATCGATGCGCTTTTCGTTAGCTAAGCGACCAACATAACCAACGATAAATTTCTCTTTTCCACCAGTGATGTTCTTGCGGAGTGATTCATCTCGTCGTGACGGATCGAAATTGACAAGGTCTACTCCGCGCTTCCAAATTCGAACATTGCGAACTCCATTACTTTCAAGATCTCGACTTGCCCACTTTGATGGAGCGAGAGTGATATCGGATGCTTGGTGAATTCTTGAAACCCACTTCTTCAAAGTGGTGTGTGCAATCGTTAGTCCATAGTGACGAGCAAATCCTGCAATATCTGTTTGATAGACAGAGACAGTTGGAATCCCCATCTTCTTTGCAATGCGCGCAACGTAATGTCCAAGAAAGATTGGTGATGCTAAATGAATAACATCGGGTGCGAATCCTTCAAGAAGTGGCTCAAGGAATTTGCGGGGGACTCCCATGGGAATTAACTTCTTCATTGCAATGCTAGGAACGTGCTTGATCTTGTAATCCAAGTATCGAGTGGGGGCGCCTTCGCTCTCGGGAGCGATGATCAAAACTTCATGGCCTTGAGACTTGCAGTACTCAAGGAGCCTGAGAACTGAGTTGGTCACGCCATTGACCTGGGGCAGAAATGCCTCGGTGACGACTGCGATACGTAGCTTCACAGGTGTCTCTGACTCAATCATGGTTGCAGAGTGAGCGATGAAGCCATCTGAGAGTGCGCCGAGAGGTTACGTGTTCCTGAATAGAAGGTGAAGTATTAGTTGAGGGTTCTACGCTTCACAAAGCACCTACCCGCCAGTAACATATGGCCTATGAAGATTGCTGTCTGCGTCAAGCAGGTCCCTGATTCATGGGCTGAGAAGAAGATGGTCAATGGAGTACTCGATCGCGAGAACGTTGATGCAGTTCTTAATGACCTTGATGAGTATGCGGTGGAGGAAGCCCTTCGCATCGCTGAAGCTCATGGCGGCAATGAAGAAGGTGGCGCACACACAGTCACTGTGATCTCAATGGGGCCAGATCGCGCAACTGAGGCGGTGCGTAAAGCACTTTCCATGGGAGCAGATGATGCAATTTTGGTCAGCGATAGCGCACTCGCCGGTTCTGATGCTCTTGCAACATCTGCCGTTCTTGCCAAAGTAATCGCAGATGGTGGCTATGACATTGTTTTGTGTGGCACTGAATCTACCGATGCTCGCATGAGCGTTGTGCCGGCGATGATCAGCGCTCGCCTTGGGTGGGCGCAATTAACCTTTGCATCAAAGGTCACCGTGGACCCAGCCGGAAAAGTTTCCATCACTCGCGTGACAGAAGCAGGCGTTGATGAAATCTCTGCAGCATTTCCTGTGGTGATTAGCGTTGTTGAAAAGATTAATGAACCTCGCTACCCATCCTTTAAGGGAATCATGGCTGCAAAGAAGAAGGTCATTGATCAAAAAGATTTAGCAGCAGTGGGCGCATCAGCACAGAGTGCGTGGTCACAAGTCAATGATGCAACACCACGTCCTGCGCGTGCTGCTGGTATCAAAGTCAATGATGAAGGCAATGGCGGTCAAGACCTCGTGAACTTCCTAGCAGAGAAGAAGTTGATATGAGCACTGTATTTATCCTTGCTGATTTTTCAGGCGATAAGGCAACTAAGACCACAGCAGAGCTTGCAACAGCAGGTGCCCGCATTGGAGCTGTCACTGCAGTAGTTCTTGCAGGCAGCGGAAAAGGGGCAGCACTTGCTGCAACAGTCAATCAAGGACCTATTGCAACAGTGCTTGTTATTGAATCTGATGACTTTGTCTCACACGGTGTTGCAGCATCAGCAGATGCTCTAGCAAACCTTGTGAAAGAGAAGTCACCCGCGGCACTGCTTATTGCATCTCACGCCTTTGGTAAGGAAGTTGCAGCGCGCGTTGCAGTACTTGCTGATTCAGGAATCATCACTGACGCTGTCGATGTTGCAGCAGATGGCACAGCAACACAATTAGTCTTTGGTGGATCTACCACCGTGCACTCCAAGGTTTCACATGGCGTTCCTGTCATTACCGTGCGCCCCAATAGCGTGGAGGCAGATTTCTCTGCATCATCTCCCGCAATCGAAAGTGGCACGGCAACAATTAGCGCTGATGCGAAGAAGGCAACAGTTTCTTCATCACAACCTCCTGTAAAGGGTGGACGTCCAGAACTGACCGAAGCCAATGTTGTTGTCTCTGGTGGTCGTGGAACCGATGGAAACTTCGCTCCCGTTGAAGCATTTGCAGATTCACTGGGCGCCGCAGTCGGTGCATCACGAGCTGCAACAGATGCCGGGTGGTATCCACATTCACATCAGGTTGGACAGACTGGAAAGACTGTCAGCCCACAGCTCTATGTCGCATGCGGTATCTCTGGTGCGATTCAACATCGCGCAGGAATGCAGACCTCTAAGACAATCATCGTGGTCAATAAAGATCCCGAAGCACCGCTCTTTGATATCGCTGATTTCGGCGTAGTCGGAGACCTCTTTAACGTGCTTCCAAAGGCCACAGAAGGCGTGGTTGCTCTCAAGAACTAGACTGCTCCCATGAGCGTCTATCTCGACCATGCGGCTACTACGCCGATGTTCGATGTTGCCATTGATGCGATGAACACTTCACTTCGCAAACTTGGTAACCCTTCTTCCCTTCACACCGAAGGTCGTTCAACGCGCAAAGATGTCGAAGATGCGCGCGAGAAGATTGCCAAGGCCGTTGATTGCCTTGCAAGTGAAATTATCTTTACAGGATCTGGCACGGAAGCTAATAACGCCGCAATCAAGGGTCTGTTCTGGCATAGCGATAAGAAAGTCATTCTCATCTCAAGCATCGAGCACCACGCCGTTCTCGACCCAGCGCATTGGCTTGTAGAACATGAAGGCGCCCAGCTCATTGAGATTCCCGTCAATACAGATGGAGTCATTGACCTGGACTTTATGAAGAAAGTTATTGCAGATCGCAGATCAGAGATTGCACTGATCTCAGTGATGCATAGCAATAACGAGACAGGGGTTATCCAACCTATTGCAGATGTTGTGAAGATTGCAGGCGATATTCCTGTTCATTGTGATGCCGTGCAGAGCTTTACTAAGGTGCCACTATCTTTTAAAGAACTTGGTCTCTTTGCGATGACCATAAGCGGCCATAAAGTTGGTGGTCCACTCGGAATTGGCGCGCTGATTTTGCGTCGCGCCGTTGAAATCCCAGCTTTGCTTCATGGTGGGGGACAAGAGCGCGATATTCGAAGTGGCACGCTGAATGCTCCATCGATTGTGGCACTTGCAGCAGCCGTTGAAGCAAAGCTCTATGACGCAGGCAAAGTTGCAGCACTTCGTGATTCATTTGAAAGCGGTGTTCTTGCATCCCGTCCTGATGCGGTCATTAATGGCAAGAGCGCACCGCGCCTTCCCGGAATTTCCAACATTACATTTCCAGGAACACAAAGTGATTCACTCTTGCTCCTGATGGATTCACAGAAAGTTTCCTGTTCCACAGGTGCTGCCTGCACAGCAGGAGTTCATCGCCCCAGCCATGTCTTGATGGCGATGGGCCTTACAGATGTGGTCTCACAATCATCACTGCGTTTCTCATTCGGTTCAACGAATACAAAAAGTGATGTTGATTATGCACTTTCAGTCTTGCCTGATGTGATTGAGCGCGGGCTAGCAGCGCATGCGGTGGGCAAGAAGTGAAGATCATTGCAGCCATGAGCGGTGGTGTTGATTCAGCAGTTGCAGCAGCACGCGCAGTTGAGGCGGGGCATGAAGTTATTGGTGTGCACCTAGCTCTATCTTCTAACCCGCAGAAGTACCGCAGTGGTGCTCGTGGATGTTGCACCATTGAAGATTCTCATGATGCACGCCGTGCCGCAGATGTGATTGGTATTCCCTTCTATATCTGGGATATGGCAGATGAATTTCATGAAGGTGTTGTTGAAAACTTTATGAGTGAATACAAGGCAGGCCGCACACCAAATCCATGCCTTCGTTGCAATGAGAAGATTAAATTTGCTGCAGTTCTAGATCGTGCAAAGGCGATGGGATTCGATGGCGTTGTTACCGGCCACTATGCGCGCACTCAAGAATCATCTGATGGCCGCACACTCCATCGCGCAGTTGATCCACTCAAAGATCAGTCCTATGTGTTGGCAGTTCTTAATCGTGAACAGATCAACGGCGCAATATTTCCACTGGGTGATACAGAGAAAGTTGATATTCGCATTGAGGCAGAATCTCGCGGACTTGCTGTTGCTCAAAAGCCTGATAGCCATGACATCTGCTTTGTTCCATCGGGAGACAATGCAGGGTGGCTTCGCGATCGTATGGGCAGTGAAGTGGGCCCAATCGTGGATCAAGATGGCAATAAGTTGGGTGAACATAAGGGTGCTTACACATACACAATCGGCCAGCGCAAAGGTTTAGGCCTCACCATCCCAAGTGAAGATGGTTCACCTCGCTTTGTCTTAAAGATTGAACCTGTCACCAACACAGTTGTCGTAGGTGCACGAGAAGATTTAGCTGTGACTTCTATGCGCGGTGAACGACCTATCTTCTGTGGTCCAGAAGTAGGTGCTGCGCCTCTTCGCGGCTTCGTTCAGGTGCGCGCACATGGTGCAGCACTTGATTGCACCTATTACATGGATGGCCAAGAGTTAGTGGCAGAACTTGATGCACCTCTTCTTGGTCTTGCAACAGGGCAGGCAATGGTTATCTATGACGGCGATCGTGTTGTTGGTTCGGCAACAATCTGCGAGACAGCATGACAAACCAAGCACGCCATCGCATTATTGAACTCACTCAAGAGATTCGCGATCATCAATTTAAATATTATGTTCTAGATAGCCCATCTATCACTGATGCTGCATTCGACACATTACTGAAAGAGTTAGAGGCACTTGAGGCCAAGCACCCAGAGCTTCTTGAACCAGATTCGCCTTCCCTTGGTGTTGGTGGAGGATTTGCAACCACTTTTGATCAGCATGATCACATCGAGAAGATGATGAGCCTTGATAACGTCTTTGATAGTGAAGAACTTGCAACCTGGTTCGATCGCGTGGAGAAGGATTCTGCCAACCCTGAGTATTTATGTGAACTTAAAGTAGATGGCCTTGCTATCAATCTGCTCTATGAGAACGGACAACTCACTCGCGCACTCACTCGCGGTAATGGTGTGACAGGTGAAGATGTGACGCTAAATGTGAAGACCATTAAGGGACTTCCTCACACCTTAACGGGCAAGACAATTCCATCTCTGATTGAAGTACGCGGTGAAGTCTTCTTACCTGTTGCAGCCTTTAACCAACTCAATGAAGAGTTGGAAGAAGCTGGCAAGCCACTCTTTGCTAATCCGCGAAATTGTGCAGCCGGTTCTCTTCGACAGAAAGATCCTCGCGTTACAGCCTCACGCGCACTCGATGTCGTTGTCCACGGCGTTGGTGCAAGTGAAGGTATTTCATTTACTTCACAATCTGATGCCTACGCGCAACTCAAATCGCTGGGTTTGCCAACATCAAACCGCTTTAAGGTCTGCAAGAGTCGTGCAGAAGTCCTTGATTTCATTGAGAACTACAACCTTCATCGTCACGATGTTGAACACGAGATTGATGGCGTTGTCATCAAAGTGGATTCGATTGCTGAACAGAAGAAGCTCGGCTTTACATCGCGCGCACCTAAGTGGGCTATCGCCTATAAGTATCCACCTGAAGAAGTCACTACCAAGTTACTTGATATCAAAGTCAGCGTTGGTCGTACAGGACGTGTGACACCTTTCGCATTTATGGAGCCCGTCAAAGTTGCAGGCTCGACCGTCACCAATGCAACGCTACATAACCAAGAAGAGATTGAACGCAAAGGCGTATTAATTGGCGATACCGTCATAATTCGTAAAGCTGGAGATGTCATCCCTGAAGTTTTAGGGCCAGTTCTTGATAAGCGCACAGGCACAGAGAAGGCATTTGTGATGCCAACACAGTGCCCTGAGTGTGCTTCCGATCTTCGCGCAATCACTGAAGGCGATGTTGATATTCGCTGTCCTAATACCCGAAGTTGCCCCGCACAACTTCGCGAGCGTATTTACTACATAGGCTCGCGCGCAGCCCTTGATATTGATGTGCTTGGATATGAAGCAGCAGTTGCAATGCTGCAAGATGCCATCATCACCGATGAAGCAGATATCTTTTCACTGACCGAACACACATTAATGAAGTCATCCTTCTTTACCAAGAAAGATGGCAGCAAGGGTAAGAATCTTGAGAAGTTACTGGAAGCTTTGGAAGAGGCTAAGAACCGACCACTGTGGCGCACCATTGTGGCTCTCTCTATTCGCCACGTGGGTCCTACTGCGGCGCAAGCACTTGCTACCCATTTGGGAAGTATGGATGCAATTTCCAAAGCATCTGTTGCAGATCTTGCTGATATCGATGGTCTGGGTGATGTCATCGCTCAATCTGTTGTTGAGTGGTTTCAAGTTGATTGGCATCGCAACATCATCAAGAAGTGGTCTGATGCAGGTGTTGCCATGGTGAATGCAACAGGTGAAGCGATGCCACAAACACTTGCAGGCCTTACCTTTGTTGTCACAGGCGGTCTTGAGGGATTCACGCGCGATTCCATCGCTGAAACGATTACGGCATATGGTGGAAAGCCAACATCATCTGTTTCAAAGAAGACCGATTATGTATTGGTAGGTAGTGACCCGGGATCAAAGCTGGCAAAAGCTCAAGAGTTAGGCGTCACAATCATCGATGAAGCGCGCTTTTTAGAACTTCTTGCAGGTAAGTAGTAATCTTCACTCATGATGAATCTCGCTGAAGAAGCAACCCGCGAACTTCCAGTTCCACCATATGCATTCGGTCTCATTGCATTCGGAGTCTTTGCATTCCTTCTGTATATCGTTCTTCGCTTCGATAAGTAGATCACCTTGCGCGTAGGGCTTTACGGCGGCACATTCGACCCCATTCATAATGGGCATATTCATGTTATCCAGGAGTTAATCTCCCGAAAGATTGTGGATCACCTACTTGTACTTCCCGCAGGGCAACCTCGACTTCGCGATAACGAGCCACATGCAACAGGCGCCCAGCGCCGCGCAATGTGTCAGTTAGCGGTGAGTGAACTCCCTGCAGAAATCAAGAAGTGCGTTGAAGTAAATCCGATTGAAGTATTACGCGAAGGTCCTAGCTACACCATCGATACCGTTGAGGCTGTGGCGCAGAACTATGAAGGTGACACCATTGTTCTGATTGTCGGCACTGATGCCTATGAAAAGATTGATCAATGGCATCGCGCTGATGAGCTCAAAGAGATGGTTGAGTTTGTCGTAATCGATCGCCCTGAATTTCCAGGACAACACAACACAAGCGTGGATGCGATTGCAGTCTCTGCAACTGATATCCGAGCACACACATCTGATGCAGTACCGGCGGCAGTCGCCGCCTATATAAAGGAGCACAACCTCTATGCCAGCAAGTAAAGCCTGCGTCGATCGCACACAGATTGCAGCACGCGCTGCAGTTGATAAGTTCGGTACTGAACTCGTTGCACTCGACCTCTCAGATCAGAGCGTGCTCAGTGAGGTATTCCTTATTGTTACTGCAACCAATGCAAAGATGATTGGCAGTATCGCAGATGAGGTTGAAGAGCAGCTTCGCCTTGTGGGGGATAAGCCACTACGTCGTGAAGGCACTGCCGAATGGGTGCTCATTGATTACTCAGATCTCGTCATTCATATTCAATCGACTGAGCTTCGTCGTTACTACATGCTCGATCGCTTATGGAATGACTGCCCACAGATTGAACTCGATATCGTTAAAGAGGAAGCAGCACGTGGGTAATCAGATCATCCTGTGGCGTCATGGGCAGACCGAATGGAATGTGGCCAATAAGTTTCAGGGCCACACAGATATTCCCCTCAATGATGTGGGAAAGTTTCAAGCAACCCATGCTGCACCGATGATTGCTGCGATGGATCCCACAATGATCATTGCCAGTGACTTAGTGCGCGCACAGAGCACAGCGCATGAATTAGTGAAGTTGACTGGACTTGAAGTACTGACTGACCCACGACTTCGCGAAACAAATTGTGGAAACTGGGAAGGTCTGACCGGAGATGAAATTCGAAAAGTAGATCTTGCTAATTTACGTGAATGGTCGATGGGTGGAGATAACCCAGCTGGCACAGTAGGTGAGCGTCGCAGTGAAGTCGGAGCACGTGGAGTTGCTGCAATTACAGAAGCTCTCGCTGGCAAAGATAATCAACGACTTGTCGTTGCAACCCATGGTGGGACATCTCGAACAATTATTGGTTCTTTCCTTGATTTGCCAATTCCATACTGGTCTCGCGTTGGTGGTTTATCTAATGCACAATGGTCGATTCTTGAAGAATCGCCAAAAGGTTGGTTACTGGTCGAACATAACGCCGGATCTATTCCAGAGCCTGTCTATGGCGAAGAATCCGGCGCAGTCATACCTGATTCAGTACGGTAAAGTTCGCTTTTTAACAGCGGGGATATGGCGCAATTGGTAGCGCGCTTCCATGGCATGGAAGAGGTTAGGGGTTCGATTCCCCTTATCTCCACGTGAGTACAGAACGCGAACACGCGGCATACGACTTTGCATACGTGCAAGAGAAGTGGCTGCCGATTTGGGATCAACTCGAGCCATTTAAATCTGGTCGAGCAGATGATGCACGCCCTAAGAAGTATGTGCTCGATATGTTCCCTTATCCATCAGGTGACTTACATATGGGCCATGCAGAGGCATATGCACTCGGTGATGTGATTGCTCGTTACTGGATTCAAAAAGGATTTAACGTCATGCACCCGATTGGTTGGGATGCATTTGGGCTACCTGCTGAAAATGCTGCAATCAAGCGCAATGAAGATCCACGTATTTGGACCTATGAAAACATTGCAACCCAGAAAGCTTCGATGCGACGTTATGCATGTTCCTTCGACTGGGATCGCGTATTTAACACATGCGATCCTGAGTACTACAAGTGGAACCAGTGGCTCTTCACCAAACTTCATGATCGCGGCTTGGCATATCGCAAAGACTCAGCAGTCAACTGGTGCCCAGGGTGTCAGACAGTATTGGCAAATGAGCAGGTAGTTGCAGGACTCTGCGAACGCTGTGATTCAGCTGTTACGAAGAAGAAGCTCAATCAGTGGTATTTCAAGATTACAGATTACGCAGATCGCTTACTTGATGACATGTCAGAGCTTGAAGGCAAGTGGCCTGAAAAGGTATTGCTCATGCAGCGCAACTGGATTGGTCGCTCACAAGGTGCCAATGTGAACTTTGTTATCGAAGGTCGCGCAGAACCCGTCACTATCTACACAACACGTCCGGATACTTTATACGGTGCAACATTTATGGTCGTTGCTGCCGACTCAGCACTTGCTGCAGAACTTGCATCTGGCACACCAGTTGAAGCAGAATTCAAAACTTATCTAGAGAAGATTAAGGCAGCATCTGATATCGATCGCCTTGCAACAGATCGCCCTAAATCAGGCGTTGATTTAAAGCGCTTTGCAATCAATCCAGTAAACGGAGAAAAACTTCCTATCTGGGCATCAGATTATGTATTAGCTGATTACGGAACTGGCGCGATCATGGCTGTTCCAGCCCACGATCAGCGCGACCTCGACTTTGCAAAGGCGATGGGACTTTCTGTTCGTGTTGTTGTTGAGACAGGCGAAGAAGATCCAAGTGAAACAGGTATTGCCACAACAGGTGATGGAAAGCTCGTTAATTCAGGATCCCTTGATGGCTTAACAAAGAGCGATGCAATTGCAGCAATTAATAAGCAACTTGAGGCAGATGGACTCGGAAAGTCAGCACGTAACTATCGTCTGCGCGATTGGCTTGTCTCTCGTCAGCGTTATTGGGGCACACCTATTCCTATCGTTCACTGCGACAAGTGCGGTGAAGTAGCTGTTCCAGATTCAGAACTTCCATTGCTCTTGCCTGATGCAAAGGGCTTAGATCTCAAGCCAAAGGGACAATCACCTCTTGCTGCAGCAACTGAGTGGGTAAATACCAAGTGCCCAAAGTGTGCAGGCCCTGCGATGCGCGATACCGACACGATGGATACCTTTGTTGACTCTTCTTGGTACTACTTGCGTTACCCATCATCGACTAATGCAACAGAACCATTTAATCGCGCAGAGATTGATACCTGGCTACCGGTTGATCAATATGTGGGTGGCGTTACCCATGCAATCTTGCACTTGCTCTACTCACGCTTTTTTACCAAGGTCTTGCATGATATGAAGATGCTCTCCTTTACCGAACCTTTCACACGCCTTCTTAACCAAGGAATGGTTGTTATGGATGGCTCTGCGATGTCTAAATCTCGCGGCAACCTCGTGCGCCTCTCTGATGAATTAGAAAACCATGGCGTGGATGCAATCCGTCTATCAATGGTCTTCTCAGGTCCACCGGAAGATGATGTGGATTGGTCTGATGTTTCACCATCAGGATCTGTAAAGTTCTTAAGCCGAGCATGGCGTTTATCAGGTGATGTGACATCTGCCCCTGGTGTTGATTTCAGCAAGGGTGAACTCTCACTTCGTAAGGCAACACATAAAGCGCTGCACGATGCAGGATTTGCAGTGGAGTCATTTAGATTTAACGTTGCCATCGCTCGTGTGATGGAGCTTGTGAATGCAACACGTAAGGCAATTGATTCTGGTTGTGGAGCAGCAGACCCTGCAGTGCGTGAGGCAACAGAGGCCACAGCAATCATGTTGTCTCTCGTTGCTCCCTTCACAGCTGAGGAAATGTGGGAGCGCTTAGGTCATAAGCCCGCTATCGCACTTGCTGGCTGGCCTGCAGTAGATCCGGCCCTGCTTGTGGATGACGAAGTAGAAGCTGTTATTCAGATCAACGGCAAGATTTTTGGACGAATTAATGTCTCACCAACTATTTCTGATGCAGATTTTGAAGTAGCAGCCCTTGCTCTGCCTGAAATTGTCGCAGAGCTCAAGGGTGCAACGCCTAAGAAAGTTATTGCTCGCGCTCCCAAGCTTGTCAATATCGTTCTGTAATCAACAGCCCGCAGATTTTCACACTTTAACCATCGATTCATCCTGCACCATCCGCGG
>Ga0209087_1002176_pt1 | contig 11105 bp, 6 predicted proteins | sample S_130805_EF_Meta_FD_187321 | JGI IMG/M metagenome (GOLD analysis project Ga0209087, IMG submission 187321) | Freshwater microbial communities from Lake Simoncouche, Canada to study carbon cycling - S_130805_EF_MetaG (SPAdes) (version 2) | ecosystem: Environmental > Aquatic > Freshwater > Lake ...
CCAATGAAAACATTTGAGGACGGGTTAGTACTATTTTTACAGGACGGTTTAATTTTTTAGCAGCAATCAAAGCAGCAGGCACATTGGCCCAACTTCTTAAACCACTACCAAATCCACCACCTACATTTTCTGCAATCACACGCACATTTTTATCTAGTAAACCAAAAGTACGGGCCACCGTAGTTTGTGTACTTTTAGGTCCTTGTGTTTTATCATACAGTGTGACTTTATCATCCCCTTCCCAAAAAGCAATGGTAGCATGCATTTCCATTGGCAGATGCACTTCTGCTGGAATCCTATACTCCGCTTCAATAAATGCTTGTGCCTCTTTAAATTTATTTTCGGCTCCTCTTTTATACGCCACTGTTCCTTTTAATTTAGCAGGATCTTTTCTTACCAAATCAAAATTAGTTTCAAAAGCTTGTGATTCATATTCGGCGCGTACTAAACGAATGGCAGCATTCGCGTTTTCTATACTATCCGCTACAATGAGCGCAATGGGTTGACCAAAAAATTTAACTTGATTGTCATATAATACTTTATGCCCGCGCCATTCAAAAACATTTTTAGGACGCTCTGCGGCATTGGTTAAATAACCAGGTACTGTTGGACAGTTTGCATAATAAATCACATCTAAGACACCAGGGGATGCCAATGCTTTTGCAGTATCTATATTTTTAATAGTGCCTTTTGCAATGCTACTTGTTACAAATACTCCGTAAGCCATATTCGGCAAATTGAATTCTGCAGTGTATTTTGCTTTGCCTGTTACTTTATCAGCGCCGTCTACTCTTTCGTCTTCGAAGTTAAGTTGAGAAAGATTGTTCTTAGATAAATGCGTATTGTTCATAAAAGAAAATTAAAAGGATTAAATTTTAGCGCCAGATTTTGCGACTTCAACAATTGCATCCACAATATTTTGATAGGCCCCGCATCTGCAAATATTGGTGTCCATATAAGCTTGTATACTTGTTCTGCTTGTCGCTTTGCCCTCTCTAACGCAAGCCACTGCAGACATGATTTGTCCCGAAGTACAATAGCCACATTGAAACGCATCATTTTTTAAGAACGCAGCCTGCATTGGATGCAACTGATCTCCTTTAGCAAGCCCTTCAATGGTCGTGATTTGACTATTCTGATGGTTCAGGGCCAATTGAGTACATGATTTTAAACGTTTGCCATTTACATGAATCGTACAAGCGCCACATTGCCCCATCTCGCATCCCTTTTTAGTACCCGTATACCCAATTTGTTCTCTCAATAAATTGAGCATGGTTGTTCTTGCATCAATTTCAACTGCAACAGGTTTGCCATTCAGTATAAACTTTAATTTTTCTTTTGCAATAGGCATCGGCACTATCGCATCTGCAGCAAAAGTCTTCACTAAAACAGACGGGGTAAAATAAAGTGCTGCAACTGAAGCGGACTTTTTTAAAAAGCCCCTTCTTGCATCGCTAAATTGACATGGATTCATATACATCGATTTGATGTAATTTACCAAAAAAGGCAGCGTATTCAAAAAAAAGATGGACAATCGGCCGAAGTAAAATAGTCTGTGCTGTTACAATTTCTCAGCCAATTTGCCAGGTTTGGCATAAGCGTATCGATCAATCAGGCTTGTATTGTAATAAGCGTCTAAACCATTGCTACAAATGCTCCCCGCTTGGTCAAGATGCAAAAAACCATCTGTTGTTGGCTGAAGGGAAGGATCCATCAATACTTGTTCTAATTGACCAATCACTAAAAAAGTGGAGTTTAACGTAATAGGCACGATCTCTTTTAGGGAAAGCAAGTATTTGATGGGGCTCTCTTTCACAAAGGGCACATTAACACCATCTATGTATTCTTCCGTCAATCCTACTTCTGTAAACTCATTGACTTCGTCAGGATATTTGGCACTTGTTTGATGCGCTTGAGCTAAAAATGAAGCATGTATATGGTTGACCGTATAAACTCCGTTTGATTTTATATTGGACAAAGTATGCGGAGCAGCAGCAATAGGTCGGTTGATATACCCTATTAAAGCAGGATCAGAACCAATATGCACCATGCTACTGAACATGCCTAAATTAGGCACGCCCTGCGCATTGATTGTGCCAATTAAACTGGCCGATTTAAATCCAGTCAAGCTATTGATAAAATTAGCCCTATAAAATCTTTCCCAAGACTGCCATTCAGCAGGAGTGAATTGTTGCATATAGCATTAACAAGTGAAGGGTTAAAAAGGTTGAAGCAAACTTTAAATGCATTCAAATGATTCGACCAAAAAAGGGACTATATTACTTATAAGAAAACAAGTCTAAAGACTTTAAAGGTACCCCAGCTTTTGATTGCAAAATGCATTTAGTATAAGGATGGGTTGGAAAAAACAAAGCCGTCATTACGGTGAGACCATCATCAGCAAATAGTTCGATAGAAGTTTTATCCAATAGAATAGACAAATTCATATCAATATATGGATTTGTAAGTCTTCGCGCTACTGCTACTGCCGCAAATCCCTCGTTAAAATTAGCAATACCTGCTTTAGTTCTATCAATAAAGTATTGCCTTTTTACGGCATCATATCCAATAATTAATTTTTCATTAAACGTATTGGACAAAATAATTTCAAAATTATTTTCCAACTTAGCGTTCGAAGTTAAATCAATTCGATTCGGGATAGGATTTTTTTCAGTAGATAAAGAAAATATTTTTTCAGTAACAAAATTTTCTTTTGACATTGTCTTTGTAAATGCGGTATTTAATTCCTTTACAGGAGAAGACGCTAAATAAAAACCATCTTCCACAAATTTTGAATCCTTGTATGAATTAGCACTTGATTCATAGCTTGTATAGTATTTTATAAATTCTTGTTGTTCAATTAATCTTAATTCCCTAGGCACAGTCATGGCACTTCTCCATTTTTCAGTTGGGACCACATTCGCGTAGTTCCAATTACTCATCCAGCCAATTAAAATATTCCTATCCCCCACATTTGAAAATGTCACACCAGCATAATTATCAGGACCATAATCCATCCATTTAATATTGGTAGTATAAGGCTTAAATGTATGGCCATCAAAATCTCCTACAATATACTGTGTGGCAGAGCCACCATTAGGGCCTCCTGGATTCATACTCACTAATAAAACCCAGATTGTTTTTCCAAAATGGTTAAAAGACAATAAGTCTGGACATTCCCAAACACCACCATGTGCAAATAAATTTTTACCTATTTCGGATTCCTTAGTCCAGTTCATTAAATTAGGTGAACTATACAATTCAACATGATCAGCAACCGCTAAGCTCATGATCCATTTTTGTGTAGGCTCATGCCAAATTACTTTTGGATCTCTAAAGTCCTTTAAATTAGGGGTTTTAAGAACAGGATTCCCTGCATATTTGGTCCATGTGTTTCCTTGGTCCAAACTATACGCAATGGATTGATTTTGAAAATCTGTTCTGCCTGCTTTTTCACCCGGCATATTGTGTTGCGTATAAATAGCTACCAAGGGTGCAATACCACCTCGACCTAAACCACTGGTATTGTTTTTATCTAATACGGCAGAACCAGAAAAAATCATTCCAATTGAATCTGGATACAATGCAATAGGCTGTTCTTTCCATTCAACTAAATCGCTGCTTGTAGCATGTCCCCAATGCATTGGGCCCCAAACCGTTCCGTCTGGGTAATGCTGAAAAAATAAATGGTATTGTCCATTTAAATAAATCATCCCATTAGGATCATTCATCCAACCTTGCTTTGGGGTAAAATGAAAACGAGGTCTATACAAAGACTCGTTGGTGAGTTTCGCATCAGGTTGTACTTGACTTTGTACATTAACATGTGCCATAAAAAAAGAGAGTATCAACAAGATGCGATAAAAATGCATTGAATATATTTTAATTAGATGAAGCCTTTAATTGTTGCAGTAATTGAATCATGTCATCTTCCTTCTTTAGATTTAATTTATTAGTATTGATCAATGCATCTATTTGAGTAGCATAGATTGGTAATACTTTTTTTAGTGCTTTTAAAGAATGACTACTCCCCAATACAAGCATTTTTTTATCCACCTTGTCATAGATATAATATAAATCGTCCATTACATATTCCTTGACAGGCGCTCCGCCGTAAACAACAGTTTCTTTTATGCGCTTATGCGTATATTTTAAAAACTGAAATTGATCCCCATTGCCCAATACTTCGTAGAAAGTAGCAGGAGTATTATTTTCAACACTCGGGAATAGGCACATAAATTGTTTTGACACTTTATTATTATCCTTGTCTACACTATTTAATACAAAGGACTTGCTTTGTTGATTTACTACATACAAGCCATTTTTTTGCGTATAATATAATTTATGGTCAAAGTAAGAATAGTTTAAATTAGAATCCACCGATTCCATTCCATTCACAAAAACAACTTTGCCTAAACTAAATTTATCAAACACATAGGGTGTGCCTTGGATACCCGCACCACTTGCAGGTAAGAGTCTGCCATTGGCATCTGCAAACTGTACACTTGGAATAGCATTGCCCGTGATAGTTTGCGCAAACAAAGAAGGCGTAGTGCAAGAAAAAAAGAAGATGAAGAGGTACTTTTTCATAAGGAGGATTGAATGAAGGTGATTCGATGATAGAAGCAAGATAAAAAAAAGGGCGCACTCAATATAATTGAGGCGCCCTTTTTAACAAAATCTATAAAAATTAGTTCGTGTAACCTGGGTTTTGAACTATCAATGGATTTGCTTGAATCTCCGAGTTAGGGATAGGCAAGATAAATCTGAAGTTACCAGAAGACAATGTCAAGGCAGTACCTTGTGCATCTACTGCTAAACGAGTGATAGGCAAGTTTCTTCTTTTTGCATCAAAGAAACGGTGTCCTTCGTATGGTAATTCTTTGAAACGCTCAGTCATTACAGCAGAAATAATATCATCTTTTGTAGTGAAAGTTGCGTTGGTATAGTTGTTAATTCTAGCAGCTCTTAATGTATTCAAATCATCAGCAGCGCCAGTTAAATTAGCTGTTTCAGCTCTTGCTTCTGCACGAATTAAGTACATTTCGCCAGTTCTGAATACCTTAGCATCAGCCAACAATTCAGTTGGTGTACCATAAGTAGTTCCTGCGTATTTGTTGATTAAGATAGCACTTAAGTTTCTAGAAGAACTTGCTTTTAATAAAGGCTCTTCAAAGAAATAAGCAGCATAACGAATGTCATTCACTTGATCATAGCTATTTAACAAAGCTTGAGTAGGTCTCCAAGTAATTGTACCGATGTTTGCTGCACTTGCAGATGTTCCTCTGTATAATCCACCGATTCTACCACCAGCCGTAGTTGTTCTACTTAATTTAAATGCCATTTCGCTATTGTTTGCATCCTTCCAAATTAATGGGAAGTTTGTTTTAGAAGCTAATGGGAATGCAGCAATGTATTCAGTTGCAAAAGTAGCAGCGTTTGCATAATCTTTTGCATACAAAGCAGCTCTTGCTTGTAAAGCAGTTGCAGCATGTCTTGATGCTCTAAAGATATCTGCATTCGTTGCTGGCAATAAAGCCTTAGCAGCAACTAAATCAGCATTTAATTTTGCAAAGAACGGCGTTACAGTCATTCTAGCTACAGGAAACAAAGAAGGCGTCTCCATATAAGCAACTGCTAAAGCAGATCCATCAGCAGTATTGCTATAAAAACGATACAATTCAAAATGACAGAAAGCTCTTAAGAATAAAGCTTCTCCTTTTACTCTAGCTTTAGTCGCTTCTTGAGCAGCTGTAGTTGCTTTCACATTTGGTAAAGCTTCTAAAACTCTATTTACTCTGTCAATGATTCTGTAGTACAAAGGGAATGCAGTATAGCTATCTCTTAATGAGATATCAGTAGATGCATATTGCCATTCGTGCACAGTTGCAGCATTGTAAAACTCAGCTACTCTTACCTCATCGGCAAAAACGCTGTTCAACAAGATGCCCATTTCTACGTTCATAGCTGAGTAAGCACCAATGATACCAGACTCAACATTATCAACGGTCTTCAAAGCGACGTCTCCGCCGATGAAGTCGGTTTCTTTAACATCTATCACCTTAGAGCAAGAAGCAAAAAGGGATAACATTAAGAATGAACCTATAACCAATTTATTATTTCTCATTTTATTCATTTTTTAGTTGATTAGAAATTAATGTCTAAACCTAATGTAAACATGCTAGGGTTAGGATATTCATTCAAACTAATATTGTTATTATCTTCTGGATCTAAACCTCTCCATGGACTCCAAATTGCTAAGTTTTGACCTTGAGCATATAATCTGCCGCCAGTAAACATTGGCTTACCATTTGGACCCTTGATTGCTGGTAATTGATACGCAACAACTAAGTTTCTGAAACGTAAGAACCTTGCATCTTCTAAGTCAGAAGAAGTAAAGCCTCTGTCAAATGTAGATTTTTGGAATAATTTGATATCACCAGGAGCAGTCCATTGGTTGTCGATCAACTCTCTTGAACCTCTAACGATAGATTGGTAACCAGCAGTACCTCTTGTGATCCAGTTTCTTGTATTGTTACTTCTAACAACATCAAACTGATAAGAGAATAAACCATTAATTGAAAACGCTTTGTAACGGAATTCAAAATCCAATCCACCTTGGTGTTTAGGTAAATAGTTACCAAACTTAGCAAACTGACCTGCTTTAGCAATATCATTTGTCACATTACCATCTGGTGTTTCATATCTTGGAGCACCTGTTGCAGGATCTGCACCTAAATAATTATAGTTATAGTGTGTTCCATAAGCTAAACCTTCTCTGATCACGAATGTACCTAAGAAGAATTCATTCACTGAACCTAAGTCAAGAATTTTGTTCACGTTGTAAGAATGGTTCACACCAAGTGTTACACCAAAATCACGAGTTCTAATTACATCCACTTTAGCGTTTAATTCTAAACCTTTGTTTTGCATTTTACCAGCATTGATATACAAGCTAGAGAATCCAGTTGTACCAGACAATGGTTGGTTAACAAATAAGTCTAAAGTCTTCTCGTCATATGCATCTAAGTTGAAACGAGCACGGCCATTCCAAACACTAAAGTCGATACCAATATTTGATTTTTGAATTCTTTCAATTTGCAAATTAGGGTTACCTGGGCTACTTGGTACTAAACCACCGATGGTAGAACCAGCATAAGCTGCAGTACCAAAAGTAGGCACCTGAGGGCCTTGATAGTTGGTGATAGATTGTAAACCTGCTCCATAAGATGAAGTAGAAATAGAACCAATATTTGGAATGATACCAAATGATAATCTCAATTTCAAGTCAGAGAAAATAGTTTGCTTGCTTAAGAAACGCTCCTGTAAAGCATTCCAAGTAAAACCAGCAGACCAAGAAGTTACTTCTCTATTTTCTTTGTTTACAATTCTTGAAGTACCATCACGACGGATATTTGCATTCAAAGAGTACTTGTTGTCATATGTGTATTTTGCTGTAGCAAAATAAGAACGGATACCAAATCCAGATTTTGCACTTGATGCATTCTGAGGATAAGTAGCAGCGCCGTTTGTTGGTAAAGCTGTAGCACCTTGACCTGTTTGAGTCAAACGCTTGTCTAAGTTAAACAAAGTAAAACCTAAACCTCTTTGGAAACCTCTCACAATCTCAAAGTTAGCAGATGCCTCTATTTCAGATTTACCAAATTTTTCATTGTATAAAACAGAAGAAGTGTTGATGAATTCAGAAGTTACTGTATTCGATTCTTGCGCCACACCAGATTGGAATGACTGTAAAGAACCAACATAAGAATCTGCATTTACATAACGATTCACATAGTTACTAGAAGCATTCACACCCAAGTTATTTCTAACAGTTAAGGTTGGGAAAATCTTGTAAGCCAATAAACCATTACCTACCATTTTAATTTGATCGTAGCCTCTAGTTGTGTTTTGTAGACCTTCTAACAAGTTTGCAACTTGTCTGTAAGCCATAGAAGAACTAGCACCAAAACGTAAGCTTCCATCTAAATTGTAAGGATTCTCATAAGTTTTAGCTCTATAAGTCATTTGGAATGGATTTCTAGGAGAGTTTCCTTGAGCATCACCCTCAGCTAATTGAGACTTAGAATAACCAATAGTAGAGTTAAATTGTGCAGTAAATTTATCGGTAGAATGGTCTAAGTTAAAACGTATTGTATAACGCTTTAAAGAAGAACCTAAGTCAATACCTTGTTGATCAAAATAAGCACCAGATAAGAAGAACTTAGTTCTATCAGATCCACCACTTAAAGTTAATTCATGCGATTTTGTGATACCTTCTCTATAAAAAATATCAGCATAATCTATATCAATATTTCTCAAACTATCTAATGCATATTGCTTAGTAGCGGCAGTCATACCTGCAGGAATTACTGGATTATTCGGAGACCAGTTCCATCCTGGTGTACCAACTATTTTCTCTCTTTCCTCATAAGCTAGCATCTCAGCAGAACTCATCAAGTCCATTCTAGCAAAACTTGGTCGTTGAGTAACACCATATTGAGTTTTGTAAGTCACTACATTTTTACCAGACTTACCTCTTTTAGATGTGATAACAATTACACCCGTACCACCTCTAGCACCATAGATCGCAGCTGCAGTCGCATCCTTCAATACAGTGATAGATTCAAAATCGTCCGGGTTAAGTGTTTGCATATCAAATGCAGGAATTGGCACCCCGTCTAATACATACAAAGGCTGTGCACCAGCACCTTGAATAGATTTGATACCACGGATAGTTACCTGCGCACTAGAACCTGGTTGACCAGATCCAGAGTTAACCAACATACCTGGAACACGACCTTGGAAAGCTTGGTCGAATGAACCTACTGGTACATCGTTTACAGTTTTACCACTAATTGTAGTTACGGCACCCGCGAACTTAGATTTACTTTCACGTGCATAACCAGTAATTACAACCTCTTCCAACACCGCTTCTACAGATACTAATTCTACATTAATTGTAGTAGCAGCACCAATAGTTCTAGAAAGCTTATCGTATCCTACAATACTGAAGCTTACAGACTTCTGATCTGTAACATTAATTTGGTAATTACCATTTGCATCAGATAAAGCATTCACTTTACCAGCATTCACTGTTACGCCTCCTAATCCTTGCTTAGTTTTTTGGTCAACTATCTTTCCAGAGATCTTCTTAGACCCCTGAGCCAATACTTGAAGCGCAAAACAAAAAACAAGAGAAGACAATAAAACAACTTTTCTCATGTGATTGATTTTTATTTAGACTACGAATATAAACGAAATATTAACAAATTGTTATAATATAGGCTCAAAAAAAAGAGTAAAAATTCTATATATTATACTATTTTATACTATGTTCTATTTATAGTGTAAAAGCTGACTTTTGGGGTAAACAAAAGCGGGATAAAAGGACGGCATCATCTTACATTAAATTAGTATTAATTCTTGCCTTTTGGGCCTTCCCAGACGATAATCCTTATTGATTCGGTTTAGTTTTGCGGATGCATTTTAACAAGATTTTGGGAAATCCAATGAATGTTAGAATACAACCAATTTAGTAAGCATTTCGAAATCAAATCAAAACAAATGAAAAAAACAATCTTGTTTCTAGCAAGCTGTATGATGACCATCATCAGTTTCGCTCAAATTACCACTTCATCTATTTCTGGTGTTGTTGTAAACGAGAAAAAGGAAGTCATGGTAGGTGCATCAGTCGTTGCAACACACGTGCCAACAGGTACAACCTACAAAACAGTAACTAACAAAACAGGTGCCTATGTGTTCCCAGCAGTAAGAGTTGGTGGACCATTTACAGTAGTTGCAAGTTATGTAGGTTATAAAAACAATCAAGTAGCTGATTTAAACACCAACTTAGGTGTGGCTAGCAATATTGATTTTGTTTTATTAGCAACAGGTTCAAACTTAGCAGAGGTGGTTGTTTCAAGCAACAAAAGTGGCTTATTCTCTAAGGAAAGAACTGGTGCTTCTCAACAATTCACTAGAAGAGACTTGCAAAATATTCCAATTACTGGAGCAAGAACAATCGATGGTATTACAAAGTACAATGCCAACGGAAACGGAAATTCGTTTGGTGCGCAAGATTCTCGTTTAAACAACTTTACAATTGACGGTTCTCAGTTCAATAACAGTTTTGGTTTAGGTTCTTCTGCACAAGCAGGTGGTAGAACAGGTGCATCAGCCATTTCATTGGATGCCTTGGAGCAATTACAAGTTAACATTGCACCTTATGACATTCGTCAAAGCGGTTTTACTGGTGCTGGTATCAATGCAGTAACTAGATCTGGTACAAATGATATCGAAGGTTCTTACTATCAAACACAAAGAGACAATAGCTCAAGATATGTAGGTAATAAAGCTGCTGGTGTTCCAGTAGTCGCTTCTAAGTTTGATGAGAAAGTAAGTGGTTTCCGTTTAGGAGCACCTATTTTCAAAAACAAATTATTCATCTTTGGTAACTATGAAACATTAGAGCGTACAGAGCCGGGTACAACTTGGTTTTCTACAGGTTCTCCAAAAGCGACAGGTACTCAAATCAGTAGACCAACTTATACCGATATGGAGACTTTATCTAATTTCATGAAAGATAAGTATGCTTACAACACAGGTGCTTGGGAAGGTTATTCTAATGCAAACAAGAGTAAGAAATTCTTAGTGCGTTTAGATTGGAACATCAATGATAAGCATAAATTAACGGCACGTTATGTGCAACATGATTCTGAGGCAGAAATCAATATTTCTAACTCTAACTCAGCTGGTAATGGTAATAGAACGACTCAGCAATTATCTATGGCATATGCAAATAGTGGTTATATCATTATGGATAACACACGTTCTTATGTATTAGAATTGAACAGTAAGTTATCAAACACATTACACAATTCATTGATTGTAGGATATGACAAGCAAATTGAAGACAGAAAATATAGAAGTGCAATGTTCCCAACAATTGATATCTTAAATGGTACATCAACTTACATTTCTGTAGGTTTTGATCCATTTACACCAGGTAACAAATTAGATTACAATACTTTTCATATTACCGACAACATTACAAAATATGCTGGTAAGCATACTTTAACAGCTGGTCTTAATTTTGAAAAATA
>Ga0209087_1002182_pt1 | contig 11088 bp, 11 predicted proteins | sample S_130805_EF_Meta_FD_187321 | JGI IMG/M metagenome (GOLD analysis project Ga0209087, IMG submission 187321) | Freshwater microbial communities from Lake Simoncouche, Canada to study carbon cycling - S_130805_EF_MetaG (SPAdes) (version 2) | ecosystem: Environmental > Aquatic > Freshwater > Lake ...
CGCCGTAGAGACTGTTGAGGTTAATCTTTTTAACCAGTTGTCGCTTGTCCCAGAATGAAATTTCTTTGGCATCTTTGGCCTCCTTCTTCCGAGCCTGTAGTTCTTGTCGTTCACGATACCAACGCTCTAACAAGCCAGGTATGATACCTTTCTTTTCGTAGGTAAAGATAGTTCCGTTGGCACTGAGTATCCAAGGTTGATTTGAATCAAACATCATGTGCCATATTTCAGCACCCGAATGCACGGTCTCCTCACCACTCTGCCAGTCTATGGTGATTTCTGTGCCACGCTCTTGATTCAACACTGAGGTATATTCTAAACTGGCAAACACGCCTTCCCATGCTGCCGCAAAACTTTGTCCCTTGGCCATGTTGTCTCGAATCAACCGGTCGGTCATTACAGGACGCAGTTGTCCTACAATGGTTTCCGGCCCCATGTTGAGCGCACGAATAGCCGAGGGATAGAGACTGTTGATGTCGACACTTCCAATCCATTCGTGGACGCCTTTTTTGGGATAAGCAACATAGGCACCTGCCGCCTGTGTGTCTTCGTCTGTGAGTCTTTGTTTTCGGTTGGGCACAACCATTCCACGTTCATGTGCTTCATTGATAATTGCCTGTTCAGTTACAGCCACCGCACCCATTGTGGTTTGCAGTAGCACGGTATTGGCGTGAGCCAATTCATTAGCCAATTCCAAGAAGCGTAACTTCTTGTCCATCTTGGCGATAAGCATAGTATCTTGACGATTATATTCAATAAACGTTCGGAAGTGTTGGTTGTATAAGGAGTCTAGTGTGCCTTCAAATTGTGTCTTGCGCTCACCCAGTTCGTATTCTGATATGGCATCCAAACTATATGAATGGCGCTCTTCATATGTGTACTTGCGATACAGTTGCATATAGTCCATATGCACACGACCAATCAAGTCATAAGTTTCATTCTCAGCACCAAAGCGTTCAAACATACGCTTCTTGGGCAGTTGATTCCACAAACAAAAACGTCGTGTGTCGTCTTTGCTTAATACTCGTGTGGCTCTGTTGATGGTGTAAGGAATGTCATAGCCTTCTGAGTTCCAACCTGTTAAAATGTCTGCATCTTCGATCAAGTCCAAGAATGTCTTGATCATTTCTGCTTCGTCTTCAAACAATATGGTGTTCTCAAAGTCAGCCACAAGATCTTGTGCTGTGAGCCAGGTCATGCTCCGGGGCGGCACAGCAAGTGTTACCAGTTGATCCAACCAGTCTAGGTAGACTGAAATCGCAGTAATGGGATTAAAAGGGTCTGATACAGGTGAGAAGCCGCGATCTTTATCAAACGCCACCTCAATGTCAAAAAACGCTGTGTGAAGTTCAGGCGCATCTTGGTCCTTGTAGTTTTCTTCAAGGCATCTAAAGATTGGATTGATGTCGCTTTCATACAGCGGCTTATGGCTGTGAACGCGGACTTCCTTGCGGAACTCCTTGTTGTTTCTTGTACTAAATCTTGCGACGGGTGTGCCATAGATACTTTGGAATTTACCTCGGGGATCATCATAGTAGAAAATATAGTTGGCTGGATACTCTCTATATACTCGTTCGCCATTGCGGCGTTCTACCACGTGAATGCGATCGTGCTCACGATCAAATAGTGCGTCAATATAACTCATCTGTCTCCATTTGTGGCTGGTTGGCCATGATTCATGCTCGTTAAGCGAGCGACTCTTTGTTACTTAGCATGTGATTGTGTTGCATCACAATAAACTTTATCTAACAGTTTCAAAAAATCCGACTGCCAACTCTGTGACCATGTTTTTAAAATATCTCTATTGTGTTGTGCTTTTTGTTTCCAGATATCTATTATAGCAGGTGTTGCTTGTAATTGCAACAATTTTTCAATTTCAGAGATCATAGCATCTTGTCGTTGAACATATGATTGTTCTGTATCAAAAGCATCATAACTGTGATCTACAAAGTCATCAAAAACATCAAAGCCCATGTTTCTCAATCGATCAACTGATCCAGTGGCACCAAATAGTACCCAAGGTCTTGGTAACTGTAGCACACGCATGGTTTTTTCACTGAAACAAACTGAATCTGGGCGTTCGTAATAGGGTTCTACAACTATGCTAAATTTTGTTTCTAGCACTCTTTCAAATTGATTGTGTATATCTATAAAGTTTTTGTAAGGCACAATTTTTTCTATAGACGAATATAGATAGTCATAACTGTTTAATAAAGTTTTGTGGTAGTGATCAAATACCTCTTTAGATGTTTCAGCAGGATACCAAAGTCCTGGGCGCAAATTAATATTAAACGATACATGTCCAAGATCTAACCAACCACGATCGTACAAAATATAAAACCAATTTTGCCGAGCGACGTCGGCACGGTGCAAGAAACAATTATAATCTTGAACAATTTCACAATCCTGATTCAAATTGTCTACATAGTAGGTACCATAGAAAGATTTAGGAATAGTATGCACTGTGCAATTTTCCGGAACGGTAAATCCTGACTGCTCAGAAATTACATACACATGCCTGTACTGTTTGCACAGTTTTTGTATGTTCTGAATAGGGACTGCATCAACAAGATATCCTTGAATGATTAAATCCGGCTGTGTTAGTTTTAATCTACGGTCAAGATCTTTTATCTGTTTATTACAGTAGTTTTCAGCACTTCTCCATTGTGTATTCCAGGTGTGATCATCCATTAGCCGTTACCTTGGATAAGAAGTTTTATCAATCCAGTTGAATCAATGATACTCAAGATCAAGTAGTTGCCCAGGATACCAAAACTGCCGCGTGTGTAGGCACACCAGGCCATGATCAAGCATCCTGTGATGAATGCCGCATACAGAGGAATGAATGGCAAGTTGGGAACAGTAATGGCATAGGTCACGCTACAACCAATCGAGATAGCCCAGCCTAACATTTCCAAGCAGAAGCGAAAGGGATATTCGCGGTAGTCGGCTCGAACATAGTCCGCAACTGAACTGCGCCATTCTCGAAAGGTTTGACTCAAAGTGTCTTGCCCACAGTCTCTAATATCTGATTTAATTCGTCATGATCTCGATTGGTCTCGCCCAGTTTGGCCTTGTGAGCAATCTTGATTGCTTTCTTTAAGGTAGCAGGTTTGATTTCCAATTCTTCAGCAATGGCCTTGATGGTGTCATTGAGGCCTTCGTTTAGAGTGTCAACTTCGTGTAGCACTTGCATGCCTTCGTTGATCAGTTGTGTGAGTTTGGCTTTGGCTTCGCCGTTGAAAGTTCTATCGTATCCACTACTCATATAAATTCCTTTAAAACTAAATTGTACACATTATTGCAGATAAATGCAAATCATTTGGTAAATAAAAGTGCCGATCGCGATGCTACCAACATCCACCGGCTCTAATGCTTTAAAGGAGCAATCAGCAAATGTATTTACACTTCTATGTCTATGCCTATCTAAGAAAAGATGGCACACCTTACTATATCGGTAAAGGTAAAGATCGTCGTGCTTGGAAACACAATAAAACAGAACAATTTATAACCCCTCTGGACAAATCACGTATTGTGATTCTTGAAAAAAATTTGTCTGAAGTTGGCGCATTGGCCTTAGAAAGAAGAATGATTCTTTGGTACGGACGTAAAGATTTAGGAACAGGAATCTTACGAAACAAAACCGATGGTGGCAACGGCATATCGGGTTTGAAACAAAGTGATGCTCATATTGAAAAGAGAATATCAAAGATTAGAGGAAAATCTGCATGGAACAAAGGTATTCCACACAAAGAAGAAACTTTACAAAAAATGCGTAAACCTCGATCTGCTGAGCAGATTGCTAGTATTTCAAAAGGAAAAATTGGAAAGCCACATCCTATTTCAAAATCAACTTGTCCGCACTGTGGAAAAACTGGAGGTAACAACAATATGAAACGTTACCATTATAATAATTGCAAGAAAAATGCTCACTTTGTGGATCACGGTAGCGAATCGCTTTCCACGCCCAGCACCCGGGCACCCTCGCAACTAGTGCGGTCCTAAGGGTGTTCTTATGATTGGATGATTTGTTTCAACAACGCCAGACGGCTTTCACGCACAGGTGCTTTTGGCGGCTGTTGCTTGGCTTTTTCTTGAGCCCGGGCTTTTTCGCCCACACGCCGGACCATGGCTTGATATTCTGGACCATAGTCGGCTTCTTTAGGTGGAACATAGTCGTCCTTGGCTTCCGTCATGCCTTGCTCTTTTAAACTTTGTAAATGCTGTGCTAATGATCTGTCACCAATACCACTGGCATTATTATGTGTCCACTCACGTTCAACTGCGGTATCTCCGCTCCTACTAGTCACTGGAGAACTAAGAGAAATACGACCATGTTTTGGATGCGTCATTGATGCTCCGTACTCACCTTGGTTGTATGCCCAGCCATATTGTTTTGCCAACTCGGCAGACTCGGTCCGAACACCTTCCGCCACACCTTGCTCTTGAGGTTGAGGTTTTTTGAACACACTATATATTTTTTGTGTATCAATACCTTTTATACCATTGGCTTGTAATACATTTGCCACAAATGTCCCACAATTTTCTGCTCCTACTGAGTTAGTTGTAGGAACCGATACTGGTTTTGATAACGATACAATTTTGATATTTTGTTTAGGAAACTCTGGATCATCGGTCACATCGTTAGTGACATATACATCATTGCCTTTATGCCCACTCATTTGAATTTGTTTTCCATCTTGAGTTATAAAACCCACATGGTCATAACTCCAGCCTTTAGGTGTTTTATTACTACGAGCAAAGAATATTTTTTGTGCTGTTGTATTATTGTTCTCCGAGCCTTCCGCCACACCTTGTTCAATCACATCAACGCCAGGTTTAGTTTGCGGACTCAACATGCGTGTGATCTCGCTGGCTTTGTTTTGAATGATTTGCTTGCCAACTTCGACATTCCGTGGAGTGAGTCCACTGGCTACCTTGGCAATTTTATCAACTACAGGAAGCACTGGGCTTGGCCGGGAACCAAAGATTCCTTCATCCGTTTGCTTTTCAAACACTTGAGGTAAGTTAAAAAATTCGTTCAGTATCATTTGGCTTCTTCCACGTAGTCTGCACTGGAGTCAGGCTTGGCCGGACGTCTAGCACGATATAGATTCACTGCCATCTCGGCTTCATCTAATTCTCGAAACTTACTAGGCATGCTTCGAGCGCCTGAGTGAATGGTAAATCCTCTGCGTTGGTCACCGTGTATTTCCAATACGGAACCATCTTCAAGTGGAATAGTTTTTATAGGTGAACTAGCAGGTTCAGGAAGGGTACTAACTTGACCTTGTCCTGGACGCATCTCATCTACTTCTTGATCTTCTTCTTGAGTGTCAGGGTCTGTAGGATCATCGTCTTCGATATCCCGTACTGCTTTGTCTTTGAGATCTTGATCTACTCGGACTTTGTCTGCCAGTTGATCTAAATAGTGTGTTAGGTCTTTCTTGACCTTGCTGATCATGTCTTCTTCAATCTCGGCCATGGTCTCTGCTAAGGGCATTTGGCCCACTTCTACATCATCACCAAACATGTAGCCAGCCGGGCTTGCTTTCCGGTTGGGATCGCCGCCCAGCACAGCGCCTTGCTTGGGCATTTTGAACAGGGCCGGCATCTGTGGCACTGATTTCTGTTGTGCGTTCAAGCCTTTCCGGACTGTGGCGGGGGTAATCTTGCCCTCAATCAAGTCCAAGCGATGGAGGATGCTGTAGATGTCGTCGCTCATGCTCGTTCAACTTTCAAGTAACTGGTCAGTTGCCAACGATATTTGCCATGAGCACTAAGTCGTTCTGCGATAAAGTTAGCAATACCTTGTTCGTTGACGTCATTGGCTTCTGCAAAGCAACGATTCAACAAATCCAGCATCTGATCATTGTTGGCCTTGAGTTCTTCCAACATGAGTCGAGCACGAGGAATCTTTGTTTGTCCTGAGATCTCTGTGAGTTCACTGAAACGTTCAAGACTTGCAGGCGAGTATTCACCTAGGTAGCGGATGTATTCTGCTGTGGGATCAATGGCTGAGTAAGCATCTTCATATATCTCTTGAAAGAAACCGTGGAGTTCGCTGAAGTCTGGTCCTTCTACGTTCCAGTGAAAGCCCTGGGCTTTCAAGTAGTAAGCAAAGTTAGTTGCCAATAGAGTTTTTAAACTGTCCGCGAGCATTTTTATTCCTTTTGTATTCCTTGGGCGTGTTAGGCGTTAGGTCCGTAGTATATTTACCACTTAACATGCTTCCGCCATTTCTTGCCACCATGCCCAATGGCTGGGCAATAGTGGCTATACTGCCACTGCTAGAGGTGGTTGCAGCCACATTTTCCAAGATTTCACGTGCTCGCATGGGGGTATATCCTTAACATAGTATTCTTTATTCTTGCACCTGGCGGGCCTTGTTCCACACGCAGGTTTTTGACTGTTAATTGGGCTTGACTGGGTTCAACTAGTTCATAGCGTATGTCGTACTTGCCTGGTTCAGCGTACACAGGAATCAACTCTTCCAAATACTGTTGTTGCCAAATGTACGTGCGTTCTGCGAACAGTTCGTTGCCTACATATAATCTATAAACAGGGGGTTGGTCCTGCCAGTCACAGTAGACATCACACTTGACCATGACATGTTCTCGGCTCATTTCTTACTCTTGTTGCCCCAGTTGGCAGCACCTTTTTTACGACATTGCACTAGAGCACCTGACGCATAGGCTGATGGCCATACCTTGTATCTGCTTTTGACTTTGTAGTAGCAGGCATCTTGCTTTTCCGTGATCATGAGTTCACTGAACATGGGTCCTCCACATTCGGGGCACTGTTGTTCTGTGGCTTTTTGCTTGAGGCCTTGCACCCGAGTTGTGTGTTCGGGATCTGGAGCAGGTGCGGTATCTGCTGATGGCAAGAACTTCTCTATTGATTGCTTGGTTAGTGGACCCAACACACCATCCACATCCAAATTGGCATTGAATTTTTTATTCAGCATCTGTTGTATTCTGCGGATTTCATCTGAATTTTTTCGGCCCACAGTTTCTTCAACAAACTCTTGTATAGTATCTTCTGAAGTTTTTTTGTTCTTCACACAGTTAGGATATCTTTTGCCAAACATGGTTTTCATACCATCTTTATGATAACCTTTCCAGCAGGCTTCTTCAATTTGATCTTCTGTTGTGGGACGTTTCCACGCACGGGCCGGAACGTTCAGAGTTTTTTCTAAATGTTTTAGTGAAGCATTTGTCAACAAGTCTGTGCTGTCTCTGCCGGGTTGATAATACCACTTGCCTTTTTGACTTTGTTTCAATCCCATGATTTTTAAATCAAGTTTATCAAAACTGCGACCACCTCGCTCTACGTCAAAGAAGTAGAGTGTGTCTGCAGGATTGGCTGATTCTGCAACACCCGGCTTGGCAGGTGGGTAATATTTTACATCCACCACTTTGGTGCCGGAACCATCGCTATTCATTCTAAAATTGTATTCAATCCAATTGCCAGGATTGTGAGCAATAAAATAACTAATTACTTCAGGATCCCGTCTTATTTTTTCGGCCAACGGGCCTAATACACTCATCATTCGTTCTTGTATCTCACTTTCACCCGGTTTGGTCACAGCCTGTTTTCCTGATTTGATTGTGTTCCAATTCTTTTCGGCAAATTCAGGATTGTACCAACGTTGAACCATTTTCGGGTCACTCAATAACGGATCGTTGAGATATTTTCGAACTCCTGGTCCAAGATACTTCAACATTACCTGTTTGCGATCTTGAATTCTTAATGGATCATTTTTGTTGGGCATTTGGTCGCTAACTAATCCAGCAATGTTGGTGATTATAACTGCTTCATCTATACCGCCATCACCCTTTGAGAAACTGTTGGGGTCAACTTGTATTTGGGTAACTGCACCACCTTTGCCTTGGCCGGCCAGGGCCTGTTGCACAAAACTGGTTGCTTTGTTACCGTCGGGACTCATATAAGTTCCAATGTTGGCCGCCGATCCTTCTTTTCTCTGTATAGGATAAGGTTTGCCAATACTTGATTTCAGTTGATTCAATCTTTCTTGTGAAAGTATTGGCTCACCTCTAAAAAATGTCACAGCGTTAGACGTGGCCGCTTCTGTAAAGAAATCACGCAGTATCATGACTTGACCTTTCTGGTAGGCACATTGATGGCTGAGCCCGAGCGTTCAGGATTAGGATCTTGTCTGCGTTTGCGACTTGCGGCCGACGCACGACCTTTCTTGCCTAGGGAGTGTGCTTTGGCGGCTGGCAAGCACTTGGGTTTGCCTTCTGAATCTGATCCTCTAGCACAGTCACCACGGATCTTGCCGTCAGGGCCAAATCGCACCCATTTTTCTTTGAACCACTTGCGTAGGTTTTCGTTCATGAATTCTTCTGCTCTCATATGCTTACTTAGCCCTGCCCACGCTCATCTTATTCTGTGCAGTAGATAAACTGTGGTGTCGGCCATGTCACTGCGATCCAATCTATAACCCCAGGCTTGAGCATAGCGTTGTACCAGTCGGTCGTAGAGGTTGCTTCGGCTCATGGGTTTTTGTCCGGGTTCAACATCTTTGTCGGCTGTGAAACGCAGGGTTTCGGGTTCGGCCATTTCTATGAATTGACCAATGGCTGTTAGTACTGTGGCAAACACACGCTGTTGATCACCGGCTCCGGTAATGCCAAGACTGCGGTCACGCCAAAATTCAACCACCCAATCTTCATTGCCGTCTACTGTAGAATCGGTGTAGAAATTGATTTCTAGGTGGCCGCCATCTGGTAGTTTTACATAGGCATCATATTTGGGATCCTGATCAGCACCGGGGTCGTCATGATTGTTGTCCCACCTGAAAGCATAAGGTTGGTCAAAGGCTTCTGTAATGATGTCGGTGACTTTCATTTCTTCCGAGCCTTTGCACGACCGGCTTTCATGTTTGCGAGCCAATGTGCCATGCGTTGCTTTTCACCTGAACTATGTTTGGCAACATTTCTTAAAGTACTGACGCTGGCCTTGGTGTTGACACCTGATCGCTTGGCAAGTCCCTTGCGTCCAGGATTTCGACCATCAGCAAAGTTTTCCGCCATGTTTTGTGCGGGTGTATCTAGATTGAACAGTTGGCTATACTTTCTTGCCGCATCAGGATCCTTCATAATCTCAGGTTCCGCCTCGGGCCAACGACCGTGGATTATATTTTTAGCATATTTTAATGCCACTGCGGGTTTCTTCATTATGACAGGTTCCGCCTCGGGCCAACGACCTTTGATTGTAGCCAGGGCATAGAGATACGCCCGCTCGGGATTTTTCTTTATAGTGGCAACATCAGCAACGGCAGGTCCGGCAACCTTGGGCTCAGAATTCTTTTTACGCCAATCGTCATCGCCATAATGTTGTTTACTGGTGTATACAATTTCTTGTTTGTTTGCTTTGGTATAGGCAGGCACAGACTTCATCCACACTTCGTGCTCTACTTCATATCTACTCATGTGGTCTGGCTCGACTATGTCTTCATACATGCCAGTAAAGTCCAACAAAAAGTCTGCAGGGTCAAATGGTTTGCGTATGATCACCCAGTCTTGTGTTGTTTCCAAACTCTGAATAAATGTAATTGCGCCTGTCATCTCTGTGGCAAATGCAACAACTGGACCTTGAGCCTTGATTGAGTTTATTTCTCGGTCTCTGGGAACTATAGCACGATACAACCACTGCACATTTGGTGGTTGTTTGTATGACTCTGCCTCGGGACTGGACAGTATGGTTTGTATAGTTTGACTATCATAATCCATCATCATCCACGATTCTAATGCTTCAACAAGGGGATCTTCTTCATCATCCCAGTTAGCACCTTCCGCCAATGGCTCATCATCTGCCACAAGTCTATAGCCTAGTTTACTAGCAATGTGCGTCCATGCATCTGGATTCCAGTTGTCAGTACTCAAAAACAACGCAGGTCGTGTTCCTGGATTGGCGGCCAACAGTTGTTCTGTTGTTTGCTTGATAGTGGGAACCAGCACTCCCTGAAACGATTCTGTAAACGCATCGTCTAGTCCAACACCAATATATCCGCTGTCCATGACTTCAGTACCCATTACACTCAGGGCTTCATCGTCTCCCTCGTTGTGGTATGCTGTCACACGGTCGTTTAATAGTTTGACAGTGGCATCAGGATATCGTTGTTTTAAATTTCGTGCTAGGTTCTTCAAGAACAAGTTTTGTCCCATCAGTTTGAAATCACCCGGCAGTTGGGTATCTTCCGCCACACCTTGATTCTTGGACCAAAGCAGGCGTCCTTCTTCTTGTGCTATGCGGTGTATGTTAGTTCCTGCCTTGGTGGGCTGTATGTCATAGTTGTCAAAATGTGAGGATAGTTTTTGCAGTATTCTCACTACACCAAAATACTTGTCACCTACTAGGTCGTCGGGTACTACTACCAATATATCAGTGTCGCTGTCGTTCCGATGCTGACCTATAGCACGACTGCCATGGAACCATATTTCTTGTGCTAAGGGCATGACTTTGAGTATAGCATCAACCACTGGCTTTCCGGGTTGTTTGTTCTCCGCCACACCTTGCTCTTCATTCATGATCCAGGTGTCAGGAATTTGCTTATACTTGTCCACCCACATGTCATGCAATTTCTGCCCACTGATACTGTGGCTACGAGCAATGCGTGTCATGATCTTGTCAATGATATCATACACTTGATCATCTGTGGCTGATTGCAACTGATCACGCTTGGCCAGCAATGCTGATTTTAATTCCGCCACAGCACGACCATCCCGGCTGTGGTCCATGTTTTCCGCTATATCTTTAACTGGTACATAGGCTGGTATTGTAGCAAGGCCTTGTTGTTGTGCGGCAGTGGCACGATGATTACCGTCAATGATCCAACCTGAAGGATCAGCCACAATAGGCTTTCGGGCTATGTCCTGTGGGCTAATGCTGTCAACATAATCCAAATCTATATGGATATTTGTTCCTAAAGGATTTTTGATTTCAGGATCAGGATTGATTTTTAATTTAGATAATGGTACTTGAGTCAACTGCCAGCGAGGATATCGAGTGATCAAATCGTCCATATAGAAGTGCCCATCACCCTGTATGTTCTTAACATAG
>Ga0209087_1002183_pt1 | contig 11085 bp, 21 predicted proteins | sample S_130805_EF_Meta_FD_187321 | JGI IMG/M metagenome (GOLD analysis project Ga0209087, IMG submission 187321) | Freshwater microbial communities from Lake Simoncouche, Canada to study carbon cycling - S_130805_EF_MetaG (SPAdes) (version 2) | ecosystem: Environmental > Aquatic > Freshwater > Lake ...
TGCGCACCACGTCTTCCCTCTCGGGTATGTCCTCATCCAATACCCAGTGGAATAATCCCTTTTCCCTAGCATCAGCCATCAGGGTAGCTGCCCTAAACGAAGTAGAGGCGCCTGCAAAGAACTGTGTGCCAACCAGCTTGCTCATGTCGTGCAAGGTATCGTCAGTGCTTACCGTGGCCCGCTGGCATGGATGCACGCCCGTCACCATCTCAATGATCCCACCGATTTCAGCAGACCACCGTGGAAAGGAGCTGTTGGTCTGACTACCGCGTGGCCGCCCACTATCGTCCCAATGCTTAGCTACCGCCCACATCGCCGCTAAGATAGTTCCTCGCGCCCTTAAAATATCCTCCTCACTAACATCCTTCTTGAACTTTCTATCCTCAATAAACGCCTCCTTAACATGTAACGCTAGGTGAAGCGTCCGCCTTCTCATGTCTGGATTTACCCTGGCACTGTTCGACGTGATAAAGATCAGCGTGTTCTTATCCACCACAAAACTCTTCGACAATCCCAACAGCCTCCCCTTCCAAGTGGAAGCAGTGATGAACGCCTCCAACGGACTACTCTTGATTTCACCGCGCCAGTTGTCGAATACCAGGTAGCGATCCCCAGCGATCGCGCACGCACTTAGTAATTTGGCCAACTCATCTTGCCCTTTTGAGTCAGGCGGGGCCGTGATCTGCATTGGACCGAACACTGGGCACACTGCATATCTGCACAGCAACGTCTTGCCTGCACCTTCACTGTTAGCGCTAAATATGAAGGCCGGACGCGGCTCCCGCACCGCCAGCAACAGATCTAAAAACGGAGCAAACATCGCACCCAACGCCACCGCCTTGCCTCTTGCATGCTCGGACGGTTCCTCTCCAAAAGGAAACTCGCTAATTAGTTCCAACAGATACGCCTGGGCATCTTCAAAAGCCATATCCCTAGCAAAGTCCTGCGATTCTTGGACGAGCACCTGACTCTCTTCATCATAACCAGTCGAAAGCAGATCCAGAGATCCATCCTTACGAAACACAGGCAACGGCACCTCTGAATACCCACGGATGGGCCTCAGATGCCTACAGAACTGCGACGATTCCAAAACACCTGCCGACGCCTTATCGCTTAGCGATGCGTTCTCCTCACCGCCCTGCGTTCGCTTGTAGGGCACCACGTGTAGTTCCAGCCATGTGTGGAACTTCTCGCTTGGCATCGTTTCCAGTCGCCCGGCCGCCGTCACATACACCGGGATTCCGTCCCTCTGGTACATCTTATCTTTAAGGGCTAAGCCCAGCGCATCCGCCGTCTCACTTAATAACTTTCCATTACCAGGCAACTCCACCCGCGTCCGTCCGTCCTTATCATCAGCCGCCTTCACCACCTCCGCCACGTCCCACTCATACCGATCTACCGCATCGTCTGAAGTCTCCATGTACGCGTCACGCACCTTCCGGCCCAGCTCCGCCATCGTTTCACCATCACCATACTTGGCCACGTACAAAGACAGATCCGCCTTCTCCGGCCGTCCCTCAGGCCAGATCTTAGACCAATCCAACACCCTTACCCGCCCGCGCTTCGATACCAAGGCCCTTGCTACCAACTCAGCATGCGATTCACCTTGGGCATCACTATCTTGAAAAACATTTACCACACGCCCCGCTAGAGCAGCCGTGTAGCTGTCACGCCACTTGCCCGCACCCATCGGCACAGTTGTCGCCAGCCACCCCATCTCCATCGCCAGATCCGCATCCTTCTCACCTTCACAAAACCAGACAGGCTCATCCGGCCTAGCGATTAACTCGGGCAGATTATAGAGCACAGGCTCCGTGCCCTTTAACGTCCACAACCACCACCCACCAAAATAATCTTTCGAGGCCGCCTTCTCACCCACCCGATCCCCCTCCTTAGCAGGCCGCCGTTGCGAGAACCCCTTCGGCTCATACCTGAGCGTCTGATGAGCCAGCGTACCGTCTGCGTTTAGGTAGGAATACGTCTTTACCAGATTGCGCTTCGGCTTCGCACCAGGGGCCGCCTTCGGCCGGGTCGATCGCGCCTCACTCGTATCCCCAGCAAACTCGCGCAGAATCTTGATCGCCTCACCTTGGCTCACACCTCGCACCTTTTCGATCAGCGTCACCTGATCCCCACCATCACCCGTGCCAAAATCCTTCCAGCGTAATCCGTCTTTGCCCTCGTAGATATTGAACGATGGATTCTCATCCCCCGCTCTTATCGGAGAGCACATTTTTCCCGTGCCGGAAGGAAAATTTACAATACCCAGCTTTGCCGCTGTATCCGCTAGGGACACAGAGGCTTTTAATTCTAGGATGGTCACGAGCTTACTTCAGCCCCCAACCTCACCGCATCCAGCGCCCGCACAGGATTTTCCAGATCCATCTGCCCAGACTCCATGTCTGAGATTAGCTTTTTCAGCTCTGCAATATGGCGCTGGGCCCGCTCGTACTTTTCCGTCATTAACTCCATCGGCGTGCGGCCGCTCATCCCTGCACCTCGTTTTTAAGAAACGCAATTAAATCCACCATCGGTTTCATCTCAGCCAGTAACTGCACATAAAGCTCCTTCGGCCAGTTTTCAATCGGATCTTTTGCGTTTACTCGGTTATGCCATGCCACAAATAAACTCGTTACCACTTGGATTGTGTGCAGTCCGCCTTGACGTTCTTCAGATCCACGGATCACCTCACCCTGGGCGATCGATCGCTTTAGATCCATCGGAGTTAACTTCTCCACCTCAGCCACCTTCGCCCACTTATCCTGCTCCTTCACCGTTGGTAGCTTCGTCAGGAACTGATAATGCTGGGCACTCAGCCCAGGGCGCCTGCGCTCCAGCGGCACCGCCGCCAAGCTCATCAGCAGGTCATACTTACCACCTACAAAATCAAACTCTAGCTGATCGACCGCCTCGTCCCAGTCAGTCTCCTCGTAGGACGCTTTACCGTACTGCATCCAATCCGCCTCCCACCATAGCGTCGCAGTCCGGGCCGCCTTCAACATTCGGCCCAGCTCCATCCACTGATGAATCGTTAACTTCTTATCGAACACTAAGCCATTTGCCGTCATTCTCACACCGGGCACCGACAACATTGTCCTGCCTTCAGGATCCAGACGTTTCAATTCTAGGATTTGCATACTTTTAATACTCCCTTTTGGTTAACTGTTTTTGTTTCCGACACACCCACCGACGCACGGCGCCAATGGTTTCCACGTTGTACCGACCTATAAGACGCAACTGCCCCAGTAGATTTAGAATTTGCGTTTAAACGAATTCCTAGTTGATCGGTCCACCAAATCTTCCTCTTAGATAGCGCCGCCACAGTCCAACCAAACTCACGGGCGGCCGCCCGCATAGACTTCATCCCGTTCAAAGAACCCAAATCAAGAGCAAAGCCTAAAGCCCAGCATCCCATCTTTGTGTTGCCAGGAAGTAGAAGCAGTGAAACCACATGCGAGATTTTTTGAGAAAAAGAGATCTTCACTTCCTCGGCGGCCCTTGCCTGCGTCCATTCGTAAACGTGGCGAGCGCAGGCCAGCGTCTGAGTCAGAGTCGCCCCTGGTATCTGCTTGCAGATAATCTCAGCCAAGAGATCTTCGGGGCCGTCTACTTCTCCAGCTATATCCACCCTGTAAGACGCCTCGGGCGCCGATGCCGGATCCATTACGGATTTCATTTAGATTTTTCCGCCGTCCGCCAATGCTTTTCCGTCTGAGCTTTCTTAAAAGAAGCAACCTCATCTGCGGACTTAAAATGCCCGTTTGACCTAAGTCCAAAATGATCCCGCCAATAGATTGCGCGCTTGGACAAAGCAGAAGCTGTAAAACCATTCTTTTTTGCAACCTCGCGCATGGACATGCCTTCCAACTCAAAAAGACCAAAAGCAAACGCCAACCCCAATCGATCGGCCGCCGATTTAGGCCGCAGCAAAAGGGATATTACCCCTTTCATTTTTAACTCAAGAATAGAGTCGGCTTTTTGTTCAGCCCATTTACTTACACGCTGCATAATGTAGGACATCTGAATTTCAGTCGACCTAGGCGATAGAGACTCAATTATCTCAGCGAGCTCTTCACGGGACTGGTTCACAGAGCTGTCTGAAAGCAACTTTGCCCTCGCCCACGTAGCTGCAGAAAGCGCATCCATCACAGACTTCATTTACAATTCGATCATTTCCAATATTTGAAGAATTTCTAAGGCATCTTCAGTAATGTGATAAAGTGATTTGCTCTCACGTGAGTCCCAATCGATATCCTTAAGAAATGGCATATCTTCAAAAATTACTTCACCGCTAGGAGTTTTTTTTCCTGTCTGTACTTGTTTCAAGTGAGTGTAGTGCCCGCTAGCGGCTAATCCTGCAATAATAGTCGCCATGCGGTTTTTCTGATTTTCGTTCATTTTAACTTCCTATTTTGTGTTTTTGTATTCTCTGTTTAACCAAGCATAAAATTTAAATAAAAGGGTGAGTGTTCAGCCGGGGACGGTAAAAAAGGGTTTTGTTTAAAATCTAATTCAGGATGGGAGATAGAGTTTTCGCAATAACCACGGCCAGCGGATGCCTCCGCTGCTTTTTTGTGGTGCCCGGTGGCGAGCGTTTCAAGGGCATGACAGTTTTTACAAAGAACATCACATTTAATGACTTCATTCTTAATTGATTCAAAACTTCGGTTAGAACAATCAGCTAAGTTAAAAAGCTTAATTTCACCTGGGCGATGATGAAAATCCAGCGCTACTCCAGAAAACTTTTGACGACATTCTTGGCAGCCACAGTCTTCCTTATATTTGGTCAGCCAATTACGCCGAGCGTCGTAACCCAATTTATTAGAACGCTTTTTCACTTACCTTTTATCCAGTCGGCGTTTAAACATTCGCTCCACTGCCCGGCCCCTTGCCTTCATCTCTTGGATCTGTCCGTTGTAACGGGCCCGCCAGTTGTTCATCTGGGCTGGCGTAGCCTTAGCCGTCATCACGTACCCGTCCTTAGTGCCTATCACCATCCCGGCGCTGTACTCCGCCCGGCGGCGCCAAGCACGACGGCGGCCCCCGTACAGATCGCATAGCCGCTGAGCCTGCACAGGCGTTTTCCGCCTGCGCAGGGCGCTCACCAGCTTGTTGGGCTTCGCCAGCTTAATCACCGCCAACTCCTCAGCATCGGCCATGCCATTACAAACAGCACCACCACCATCATCGGACCAATAATCCGCACCGCTGTATCTAGGATTTCCATATTACTTTGCTCCTTGGGTTTGTTGTTTTTCCTTAAGTAAGCTCGTCACTACTTCCTCAAGCCTTGCCAGCCGGGCCTCTAGCCCTTGGATCCGCATGTCCCTGGCGGCGTTGGCAAAGGCATCGAACACCCCGGCACTCCAGGCCACTGCAGGCTGGCACTCGCCCAGCACCCCTTCCTGTTCCAGATCCCGCACATCAGTCGGCTCAATCATATTATTTTGTTCCTTTATTTTTGTTACCGTTCCAAAAAGACATTTTTGGAGCAGGCCACGCCAACGGTAAAAAAGGGTTTTTGCGGGCGGGTATAAAGCCCAGGGGCCGCAGGAATTTTTCTAATAATGGAAAAAGCCGACCTCCGCCACGGATAGAACGTGTGGAGGCCGATTCGCCGTCACCTAGCGCGGGGGCGCTAGGCAACTGGCCCAAGCAAAACGATTTCAAGCCTGCTCCTTTGCCTTGGATGGCAGGCGGGTAGTTTCATTAACTAAATCCTTGCGGAAACCTCGCGGCCGCGGATTAAACGAGGCAGAGGGATGCCCAAATCCAAGATTAGCGCGTCTCGGCCTGTCCGCCTTTGGCTCCTCTTTTAAGTACCAAGGGATTTTATCGCTCACAGATCCCACTCCTTGCGGCACTTATCTATGCACCAGCAGGTAAAGGCCACGGCGAACACCAGCCCGCTCACCGCCACCCCAAACAAAACTACCCACCCCACGATTACGGCCGCCATACCGAACAGATCTTTGGCCAGTTGGTAGTCCATCAGATCGTCCTCATGGGGCGCATCCACTGAGCCTCTGATCCAACCTCGGCGGCGCGGGGGTGCGTTAAGTTTTGACTATAAAACCAGCCTGCGGATCCGCGCTTGGGCAGCTGTTCCCCGCCGTGTAAATTGGTCGAAGTCGGTGCGTTTGCTACGGAGTTGCTACTGGATTCCCCTAACTCATTGCTCCGTAGTTCTTGCGCCCGAGAGGATTTGAACCTCCAATCTTGGCTACTTTCGTCAGTAAGAGTATGCGTATTCATTGCGTATGTTTTTCTTGCTAGGCAATCGTAGCAGATGCTACGTTTAGGACATGGCCTCGATTTATAAACGAGCGGGCCAGAAGACCTACTCGATCCGATATAAAGAGGACGGGATCTGGAAGGGAAAAACTACCCGCTGGCAAACTGACTCCCAACTGCACCGAGCCAAGGCGCTGGCCGAGGCGGCCGAGCTGAGCGTCCACGAACAAGAAAAACTTTTCGAGCACCATGGCTGGGTTAGATATCACATAGAAAATTGGCCTGCAAGTCATTTGACGATTAGCCACTACCTTAACTCTTGGAACTGGCTGGAGCTTTTCCTTTCGGAGCATGGCCTGCAGCTCAGCCAGTTCGGACCAGCGGCCGCTGAAGCCTACATCATCTGGCGTTGCGGAGATCGACGCCCCGCCGATGCCCACCGCCACCGCTCCGGCCACCAAGTCCACCGCAACCAAGCCTGCCGAGACATCAAAATGATGAAATGGATTCAGAGGCAGGGCAGGCTGTTGGGGCGTTTGCAGACTCACGCCCTGGACGACTACCGCATTAAATACTCCCCCAAGATCCGATCCTTCCCGCCCTTCACGCCCGAGCAGATTACCCTGGTGCGAGCTGCCCTCAGCTCCCCGGTTCTCCCCCGCTGGATGGGAATAAGTTTTGAAATAGGGTTGGCTACTGGATGCAGACTCCGTGAAACTGCCCTTCCGCTGGATGGGGTGGACTTGGCCGCCAAGACGATGACCTTCCCCTGCCCCAAAGGCGGCACCGAAATGTCCTTCACTATCCCCATCCCCGCCGCCCTCGTCGATCTGCTTACAAAAATTAAAGCCAACGGCGAGACGATGACCTGCATCATCCCGCCCAAAGCTAGCTACTACTGGCGTCAGCTTTTTAATCGGTTGGGATTGCGTGTTCACTGTTTTCATTCTTTACGAGTTACGCGAGTGACCGAACTCCGAAAGGCTGGGGTGCCTCAATCTGTTTCCATGCGACTCGTAAACCATTCTTCGCATCTGGTCCACCAACTTTACCAGCGGCATGAAGTGGAAGATCTGCGCCAGTTTGTTGACCGCGGGGCAGTGCAGACCACGTTTCAAAGGCCCTTGGAAACACCCGTCCGCAGATCGAGGGGAACCCAGCCTCATTCCACACCCGGCGGCCGTAGGAGTATGGGATGCCGTACCCCAAACAAAATTCACCAATGCTAACTGGAAGATTATTTGCGAGGCGAAGTTGGGCGGCGGCAGTAGCGCTGGCCTTGGAATCAGTAAGGTCGGGGGATCTCACGCCCTCTACGCATAGGATGCGCATAATTACTGTCAAGGGTTTATTTATCCTTCAAAATTAAATGAGAAAAGTAACTACAAATCTTACGCTAGATCCTAGAATTAAAAAACAGGCGATTCTACGAGCTAAAAAGGTAGGTCAAAGCCTCTCTGCTTTCATTACGATTTGCATCGTAAAAGAATTACAAAAAAAAGTACGGGGGGGGGGGGGGGGGGGGGGTGGGGGGGGGGGTTGGGGGGGGGGTAGGACTTAATTACTTGCTCGCTTAGAATCTTTTTTTATTTCTTTTACTAAACGAAAAAAAGGTGTGAGCCGAGTATACGCACGCCTAGGGCCATAGACGCTAAGCGCGTTTTTATGGCGGACTTGCACAGGAGAGGAAAATTTTTTCATCTCCGCTTTTCCAGCTTTTACCATTGAAGATAAAACGCGACTCGCATGCGGCGGGGTAATTTTTAAAAGATCGGCGATGCCTTTTGTGGTTAACCAGCCCGGCGGAGCTGGGCGATCTACTCGCTCCGAAACATGCTCCTGCAGAGCCAAGGCCCAGTCGCGGGTTAAATCGGGTAGCGCCATTGGCCCTCTACTGGCGACAGGACTTGCACGGTGCACCCCTGCCCTCCGTCTACGTACTCGCCCCAGGCGACGCCGTGTTGCCACCTAGTAACCGACCGCTGGCGACGGGCGTAGTGCATGCTGCCTATGTCTGCCAAGCATCCGATCGTCCATCCTACCGGGGCGCCGATGCTTCTTCCGGCCGATCGATCGACCCGGTGCAAATGCCCAAAGACTACGGGCTTGCGCAACATCTCTACGTGATCCCTCACCGATGATTCGTTAAACATGTAGCCATGACCAAACAGCGTTCCACCCAGCTCGCGCCAACCTTGCTCGATGTCGTAAGGAATGTAGGTCGCCCGTAGGTCTTTGCAGGTGTTGTGGATCTCGGACAGCGCAGACGTGCAACAGTGCGCTACGATGGCGCTGGGAGAGTATTGTAGAGCTGTGAGTCTATGTTCGTGATTCCCTTGGAAAATCCAGTTGGCGCCTAGTTCTCGGAGGAAATTAAGGCCAGCATCAAAGTCCTCACGGATTGAAGTGCTTCTTTCGGGTGAGTCTGGATCTTTACGGGCACTGCCCATTAAGCCAGACAGATCAACAAAGTCGCCGAGGTGCATCGTCACGTCCGGTTTCCACCGCTTTTTCATCTCCAGTGCGGCCTTGAGGGCGGCCGGATTAGCCAGGTGGCCGTGGCTACAGCTTACTGCCAGCCACCGTTTCCACTTCTTTATGACTTTCACTTTTTGTCTTGAGCCGATGGAAAGCCTTGGAGGACGGCTAGGATCTGGCGACAATTTTCACGGGATTGAGAGGCGGCGACCGAACTATCGGCAGCGCCTTGCAGGGCGAGCTCGGCAATGACGGAGAGCTGTAGTCGGAGGGTGTGGACGTAGGTGCACAGATCTAGCACTTCGTCCCAGGCGTCCTTCCACACGGGCCGCCGCCACAGAGCGCCACCGTGCTCCTCCTGCCCTTTGCGGTACTTCTTGGACACGTCCCTGGCTAGATCATTGATGATCCCTGCTAGGTGTTTCTCATGCTCCTCGCTCATGGGACTATGAATGGCAGGTGATTCGGTCATGGTTTCCTCGTTGTTACGCGACGGGTGGTGACAGGTTTTGCAACAATTTGCTGAGTGGGTTTCTCCACATCTTGACGTGGAATGTCACGCCAGCTCGGGTATTCAGCCGCTTGAAGGTGGCCTGTCTCCCAGCTTATGGCGGCTAGCTCAAAAGAGAGGCCAATATGCTCGCCTATACGGAACGCGGTATCGTCCTCCCAGTCGATTGTGAGCAATGTAGGATCTTTGGGCGATGGTTTAAGCGGCGCCCAGTCAAAAGCTAAGCCGTAGTTATGGAACGACTCGCCTGCTCTGGCCTTGGTCACCACTTTGCCAGGGGCGGATCGCCCGATCGCAAAAAGTGCGGTTTGCTCCTCCATGGTACGGCGGCCGCAGTAGATTAGAGGCGGGATCTTAGAATTTACCATTTCGGTGCACCATCCCCTCACCCGCTTTTGGAACGCAGGCGCTAGGGTATCAATCGCCGCTAAGGTGCGGGCGTTGCTTTCAGCTAAGGTGGTCATCGTCCTTCGCGAGCATTTGACTTTGCAGTTTCCGCCAGCGAATCAGAAAGCGCTTTAAGCGCTGCGACGTACTGATCCCGGTATTCCGCATCACAATGACCTTTACGTCTCTCGATAGCGTCCCAACGCATAATGAGGTCGGTGATGGTGTCCGGCGTCGGTGGCGGGCCTTCTGTGCGCGGGAGAGTCGCACAGGAGGTAAGCGCACTAAGAACCAGAAGGGCGGTTAGTCCACCACGAATCAATGTCTCGGTTCCTTTTTAGGCGGGCGATCTCGATCTGTTCGTAGTCGCGTTGCAGTGGGGTGCGACGTTTCATGATCCACAAGACAATCCCGCCTACCGTACCCAGCAGTGCCAGGATCCCGGTGATCATTTGCTTTTACTTTTTTGCCGAGAAGCGTGCGATGAAATCGACGATCTTTTGCAGGGTGGCTTCTGGCTCTTCCCCTGGGATCATTGCCGCCACCGCGATCGCCGCCACTAACACGGCCGAGAGAGCGCCCAAGTAGGTCTGCCAGTTATTCAGGATGTTGTTTAATATGTCCATGCAAGCGGACGGGGTGTCAAAGCCCCATGCGGCGCTTTACCAGCTCCCAGATCATTGAGCAGGCGGCCCCGGCACAAACAGAGATCAGCCAGATCTTAGTCCGTAAACTATGGGCAGAGTTTTCCATCTCGCGGAGGCGGCCGTGGTACTCTCCCAGGCTGGCTTGGGAGCGTTCTAAAACTTCTAGGATCACGGACTGCCGCGTCTCTATGCGAGCGATAGATTCGCGGACTAGGGAAAGACGTTCCGATAGTTCGACTACTTGGTCGGAGCTCATATTTTAGCGTTCTCAGCGCCTTCCGCGATGCGGACGATCTCCTCGCCGTTAGCGTCGTAACCCATCTCTATGTAGCCCTCAGCTTCTAGGTATTTTAGAGAAGCCCAAAACTCGCGCCAGCCGGGGCCGTTGTCCTCTCTATCGTTGGCGATGGTCATAGGCTTTAATAAGGGATTTCTTTATTAAGCCTTCGCCCTGCGATAGCCAAAGATGGCCATCAGATTGTCTGGGAATGTCAGACATCTTGCCTTTTCTTTGCACGATGGCTTAAACGTGATTAAGGAAACGTGTTTTCGTATATGTATGCGCTTCTTTTGCGCCTTAGAGGTTTTCATTTGGTGGATGGGGTGCGGCCTGCGTCGTCGGCGGCTCAAGTGGGTTCATGTCATTGCCGTTATGTTGCCGTGGGGAACATGAGCAGAGAAAGAGGGCGAGAAGAAGGAGTGGCATTTTAAGTTTTAAGGAAAACAGCCACAAAACCGTCTCCATAGTTTTGATATGAAAAACTTGAAGAAGTATAATCAGAAGCAAGGCCAACATTATCGCCAGCAAGAAAATAAGGAACTGTGGTC
>Ga0209087_1002186_pt1 | contig 11079 bp, 10 predicted proteins | sample S_130805_EF_Meta_FD_187321 | JGI IMG/M metagenome (GOLD analysis project Ga0209087, IMG submission 187321) | Freshwater microbial communities from Lake Simoncouche, Canada to study carbon cycling - S_130805_EF_MetaG (SPAdes) (version 2) | ecosystem: Environmental > Aquatic > Freshwater > Lake ...
GACGGGGCGGTTTCAGAGCTATGAAATAATTTTAGAAAAAGCGGGTGAAAAAGAAGCGTTCATTCCGGATGCGGTTTCGATGGCAAAAAGTTTGGGTGGTGGATTTCCGATCGGGGCGGTCTGGCTGGGGGAGAGGTTGGCCGATGTCCTAGGTCCAGGGACGCATGCAACCACCTATGGGGGAACGGCGCTGGCTTGTGCAGTGGCCTTGGAGGTTTTGAAAATTATCGATGAAGAGGGGCTGGCAAAAAACATCGAGCGGATGGGGGAAGAGCTGAAGAAAGGATTGGGAAAGTTGTCGGGTCGGGGATGGGTGGGAGAGGTGCGAGGCTTTGGGGGAATGGTGGGGGTGACGGTGAAAGGGAGGAGTCACGCGGAGGTGGCAGAGGCTTTGGCGAAGGTGGGGTTATTGGTCGTGCCTGCAGGTTCGGATGTTCTGCGGTTTTTGGCTCCGTATTCTGTATCGATGGATGAAGTGCGGGAAGCGGTGAAGAAGGTGGAGTCGACCCTATGAGGCATCTGCTCAAGCTCGAAGGAGTGAAGGAGGCGGAGGCGAGGGAGATTCTGCGCCTTGCGCAATTGGCAAAAAAAGCACGGGGAAAGAAAAGTTCCGTCAAGGGGCCTTTGACGGGGCAGATCTGGGCCCTCATTTTCACGAAGGCATCCACACGGACCCGAGTATCTTTTGAGGTGGCGATCCGGGAGTTGGGTGGTGTGCCAAGTTTTCTGAGTGCGGCAGAAATTCAATTAGGGAGGGGGGAGTTGGTGCGAGATACGGCCCGGGTCATGGGGCGAATGGTGCATGGTGCGGTCATTCGAACTTTTGCGCAGTCGGACGTCGAAGAGTTTGCCGAATTCGCAAAAATTCCGACGATCAATGCACTCACTGATGACGAGCATCCCTGTCAAATCCTGAGCGACATTTTCACTATTGAGGAAAAGCGAGGATCGATCCGGGGCAAGAGGATTGCTTTCATTGGCGATGCGGCGTGCAACGTCCCGAGATCTTGGGCGGAAGCAGCGAAGATTTTTGATTTTCAACTGGTCTGTGGGGCTCCGAAAGAGTTTCGGCCTCCTTCGGTCGGAAAATATGTGAGTTGGACTGAGGATCCGATGCAGGCGGCGAAGGGGGCAGACGTACTGTACACGGATGTATGGGTTTCTATGGGGAAGGAGTCGGAGACAGCGGAGCGGGAGAGGATCTTTGCTCCATACCAAATTGATCGAAAGATGGTGGGGTTAGCCAAGAAGGATGTACTGGTTCTACACTGTCTCCCTGCCTACCGGGGGAAGGAGATCAGTGCTGAGATTTTGGAAGAACGATCGCAGGATATTTTCGATCAGGCGGAAAACCGACTCCATACCCAAAAAGGAATTTTAGAATGGATTGTAGCTAAGCCATTGAGGGTCAAGAAGTAGTGTTTTGGTTGGTCTGGACTCGACCCGTTGCTTTGGGTTGGTAAGTTACTTTTATGAGTGCAGTAACAACCCCAGTTCCAAAGAAAGTAAATTTACGCACCCCTGAGGTAATGGAGGCCGTGGCGGCTGAAGTCCAAAAACATTATCGCAGCTTGGCAGTCGAATATGTGAGGGCGACGGGGCGGGCGCTGGAAGCTGAAGACATGACTGTGGTTTTGGCTAAAGCATTCGGATTTTGTTATGGGGTGGAGCGTGCGATCGATTTGGCTTATGCGGCGGCCAAAGTGTTTAAGGAAAAACGAATCTTTTTGTTGGGGGAAATTATTCATAATCCCGAGGTCAACGAGCAGTTGAGGGAAATGAAGATTCAGTCCTTGAAGCGACACAAGGAGGGATATGATCTAAAGGGATTAACGGCGGAGGATGTGGTGATTGTTCCCGCGTTTGGTGCAGAAGTAGGGACGATGGATGAGCTGAAAAAGATTGGATGTCAGACGGTGGATACGACCTGTGGAGACGTGATGAGCGTGTGGAAGCGTGTCCGGCAGTACAATAAGGAGCGTGTGACCTCGATCATCCACGGAAAATCTTCCCACGAGGAGACGATGGCCACCAGTTCCCGAGCCTTGAGCACCGATGGTTTGGGGCACTATCTGGTCGTCTATAATCTTGAAGAGACCGACTACGTTTGTAATTACATCCGGAATGGAGGGGACAAAGCCGAGTTTTTGAAGAAATTCGAAGGGGCTCACTCGCCTGGGTTTGATCCGGAGAAGCATTTACAGGCGGTGGGGGTGGCAAATCAGACCACGATGATGCGTGGGGAGACGGAGGAAGTGCAAAGGCGGATTAAGAAGGCCATTGAGGACCGGTTCGGTGAGAAAAAGATGGGGGAGCACTTTCGTTTCTTCGACACGATTTGCGGAGCGACGCAGGAGCGTCAGGATGCCTTGCGGGATCTTTTGGTGGTCCCGCTGGATCTATTACTCGTGGTCGGCGGTTACAATAGCAGTAATACTAGTCATTTGGCGGAGATGGGGGAAGCCAAGTTGCCCACCTATTTTATCCGGAACTGCACCAAGATGATTTCAACCGATGAGATCGAGCATTACGACCAACATGCCCAGAAGGAGAAGAGAACGAAGGGGTGGCTCCCCAATGGGAAGGTGAAAATCGGCGTGACTGCTGGGGCCTCTTGTCCAAATAACGTGATCGAGGAGACGATTGCCAAACTGTTTCAGTTTCGGGGTGTTGATGTGAAAACGTTAATTCCCGAACCGACCGTCTAGACTACTTAGACAAAGCATCCGCAAGCTTGGCGACAAGTCCGCCAAAACTTCCGTTGGTAAATACGGCTACGACATCCCCGGATTTGAGGCGGGGTAGGATGTCCTTCAAAATTTCCTCCGGACCGGGGAGGTAAAATGATTCTCGACCGGCTTTGCGAATGTCATCGGCGATTTTCTTTGGATCCAGGCGCATCTGCGGATCGATCTGATCCTTGCGGGCGATTTCGGTGATGTAGACTCCGTCGGCGGCTGAAAGTGACTCGGCGAGCTCATTCTGAAAGATACCTCGGCGGGTGGTGTTCGAGCGGGGTTCAAAAAGAGCCCAAAGACGGCGTCCGGGGTATTTCGCCCGAAGGGCGGCGATCGACTCCCTTAAGGCGGAGGGGTGGTGACCAAAGTCGTCGACCACGGTAATACCCTTGGCTTCGGCTCGTACCTCTAGACGACGTCTGACTCCGCGGAACTGGGGCAGGATGGAAGCGAGTTTTTCAAGAGAGACGCCGAGGGTATGAGCTGCGCAGAGTGCCATCGAGGCGTTATGGACATTGTGACGTCCTGGGATTTTTAAGTGAAACTCGTGACCATGGAGGGTGAAGATTGATCCGGAAGCGTCCTCCTTGAGAATCTGATATCGGGCGGCGGCTTGGGGTCCTGAACCGACTTCCAAGATCTCACAAGGTGCGTCTTTAGCGACTGCCAAGGCGTTGGGGTCGTCGGCATTGATCAGAGCCAAACCATTCTGCGGGACTTGCTGAAGAAGCTGGCGAAAGGACTTCTGGATAGCTGCGAGGTCGGTGTAGATGTCGGCATGGTCGAATTCTACGTTATTGAGAATGACCAGTTCGGGAAGGTATTGGAGGAACTTGCTGCGTTTGTCCGCGAAGGAGGTGTCGTACTCATCGCCTTCTAAGACCCAGAAAGGTCCAGTTCCGTGGTGGCAACCGGCAGGTAGATCGAGGGGAACACCGCCGATGAACCAGCTTGGGTGGAGTCCGGCCTTTTCGAGAAGGAAGGCAAGCATGGTGGAAGTGGTGGTTTTTCCGTGTGTACCTGAGACAACGAGATTACGGGTTTTGTAGAGGAACCAACCCCGGAGGAGTTCGGGTAGGGAGACAAAGGGGATGCGGTGGGTGAGGACGGCTTCCAGTTCAGGATTTCCGCGGGAAAGGGCATTTCCGACGATGGCAAGGTCGGGTTTGGGGCTGAGATTCTTTTCTGAGTAGCCTTCGTGAAAGACGATGCCTTGATCACGCAGAAAATCGGACATGGGGGGGTATACGGCTTGGTCGGAACCGGTGACCTGAAGTCCAACTTTTCGGAACATAGCCGCGACGGTACCCATCCCGGTCCCAGCGATTCCGAGAAAGTGGAGGTGTTTAAGATGGGCGCGATCGAGCATTGGATCCCTCTTCGGATGGCGCAGAGAAAGGATGGAGTCGAGAGAAAACCTTAAAACCGCAGGATGAGGTCGGCTCCAACGGCTGCTTTTTCGTAGTCTCCGTCGGGGAGGTAGCTTACAGGCGGGGTGGAAGGAAGGGGGGTTCCAGAGGGGATAAGGATGCGGGTTTGGGGGGAGATGATCGAGTCCCAGGATCCGATGGGCCCCCCCATTTCAGGTTGGAGGAGTAGTAGGGCGGAGGATGTGAGGATGAGATCGACGCGCAATCTTCCGGTGGCGGTTAGGCCGGCGACGAGACGCAGGGCCTCTTCGGCGAGGCGCCGTTTCCCTTCAGGAGCCGTCTGGCAAAGGATGGCGACTCTTTTCATGATGGATTATAGGATTGGCTGGAGGGGCATCGTTCAATCAATTCGGCAAGGAGTCCGGGCCCGCCGAGGACGATCTCGACCGAGTGGTTGGGGGCGAAGGACTCTACTGCACGGGGACAGCCGAAGAGTCGGAGTCCTTGGGCGACCAGTTTGGGCAGGCGAGAATCGAGAAGAGCGGAGGCCCCTTCATGGAGGAGATATGCCGAGACAGTTTTCCCAGCGGACAACGCCTCCTGAGTGTCCTTCCAGAAGGCCGTATTCGATGGTGTCCGTGGGGGTGCAGCTAGAAGATGCAGTACACTCAAGCCCGACCTCGCCGCCAAACCCGACGCCGGGTTATACCAAACCGGCGCGTTTCAGGGTCGAGTAAGCGCCGTTCTTGTCGATCGTCTTCATGGCGCGTGCGGTGAGTTTCACCGTGATATGACGCCCGAGTTCGGTGACATAGATCCGTTTTGTGCGCAAATTCGGACGGAACCGACGCGCGGTGTTTGCGGTGACGTGGGTACCGATACCACCCGATTTCTTGGATTTACCACTCCGGATGATCTTGCGGCCGAGGGAGGGCACGGCTCCTGTAATTTGGCAGCGGCGACTCATTTGAGGAGGAGGACGTTACGAGCCCTCTTGATCGCTGTGTTGAGTTGGCGGTGAAGGTGAGCGGGCATGCCGGTGACCTTACGAGGAAGGATTTTCCCGGTTTCGGTGATGAATTTGCGGAGTAGCTCGACATTCCGGAAGTCGATGGCTTCGCCGTTGATGTCGATCCGGCGACGGGGCGCGGAGCGGTTCATGCGGCGTGGGCGACGGGCTTTTTTAACGATCATACGATTACTCCTTGGACTTTGTTTTTTCTTCTTCGTCGGACTCTTCTCCACCCTCTTCGTCGGAGGTTTCGTTGGAGTCCATCAAAGGTTGGGCAGGTTCCCAACGATTCTTACCTTTGTTTTCCTGTTCAAACCGAGATTGGCATTCGACGGTGAAACGCGCAAAGGGAATCGCTTCAAGACGGGCAACGGGAATCGGTTGGCCCGACATCTCGCACACTCCGTAGACGTGGGCTTCGATCCGTTTCAGGGCGGATTCGATCTCATAAAGTGCATCCTGCTCCTGGCTAAGAAGGCTGAGGGCGAAATCCTTTTCGTAAGCGTCACTGCCTGCATCGGCTTGGTGCATTCCGAAAGCGGAACCGCCTCCTTCCCCCCGCTCACGGAGACTATCCTTCGTGACTCCCTGCATCTGATCGACGATATGATCGCGGAGTTCGGCCAGTTTGAGTTTCTGCCTTTCCAAAAAGGCGGAGGAGAACTTCGGCGGTTTGGCCGGTTTCGTGTTTTCTTCCAGAGGGCGGAGAAATTTCGCAGGGGTTTTGATCGGGAAAGGGGGGCCAGAAGGCTTCTTAGGGGCGACGACCTTGACCGATGCCTTCTTCTTGGCCTTGGAGGAGGGGCGCGCCTGAGCCTTTTTCTTCGAAACCTTCTTCTTGGAGGAGGATTTCGGAGCTTTTTTCGATTTAGACTTCTTTGCCATGAAATTTCAAACCTAGCTTAGCCCCAAGGGCTTGCCAACCGTAAAAGGGGGGTGATTTAAGGGGTTTCGAGGCTGAGGTAAGTGGGGTGGGAGAGCCCTTTTTCGTAATTATCCAGAAGATCCATGCCTTCGGTGGCTTTCATTTTGTCCTGTTTGATCGCTTCGTCGATCTGGGCCTTGATCATACGAGAAAGTTGACTGGTTTCGTATTGGACGTTGCCCAAGACCCTGCCGATCGAGAAGCCGGGGATGGTTTCCTCGATATAAAATCCGTCCGGTTCATCCGGGTCAAGGTACACGTGGGCCTCGTTCACGGAACCGAACAGGTTGTGAAGATCACCCATCACATCTTGGTAAGCGCCGAGAAGGAAGAACCCGAGAAGATAGGGCTGACCGTTTAACACGTGCAGGGGAAGGCTGGATCGGATGCCCGAACCGTCCACGAAATGGTCGATTTTTCCGTCTGAATCACAGGTGATGTCGACGAGACGGCCCTGTTGGGTTGGGGCTTCCTGAAGTCGATGGATTGGGACGATGGGGAAGAGCTGTTTGAGCGCCCAGTGATCAATCAGGGATTGGAAGACACTAAAGTTACAGAGGTACTGGCAACCGAGCTGTTCCTGAAGTTTTCGAATTTCTTCGGGTGGGGGGCGGCCGTTCTGGTACAGGGCGGAAATTTTTGATATCAGATGCCAAAAGGAGTCTTCGACTCGGGCTTTGGTGGCGAGGTCGAGAAGACCAAGGTCGAATCGGGCGGCGGCCTCTTCCTTGACGGTCAGACCGTCGTGAAGGGATTCCCGGCGATTTTTACGGCTAAGATTAACAACAAGGTCGGAAAGTTGACGGACGAACTCGGGATCTTCCTCCTTGGCCTGAATAAAGGGACGGGGAGTTTTCTCGATCGTGCCAAAGACCTCTACCAGGAGAACGGAGTGGTGGGCAACTGTGGCTCGGCCGCTTTCACTCACCAGTGTGGGATGGGGGACCTTTTCCTGACGGCAAACCTCGGCGACGGAGCGGACTACATCCCGGGCATATTCCGCCAAGGTGTAGTTCATCGAGCTTTCTGAGTCGCTGCGGGATCCGTCGTAATCGATGGCTAATCCGCCTCCGACGTCCAGATAAGCGGGTTTCAGGCCGAGATGGTGAAGTTGGGCATAAAAGCGGGTGGCCTCGCGGACAGCTCGGCGAAGGGCCAGAATATCGGGGATTTGGGATCCGACGTGGAAATGGAGCATTTGTAAGGCTTCGGGGCAGCCCTCTTTTCTAAGATATTCGATCGCTTCGAGGAGTTCGCTAGTCGAGAGACCAAACTTCGCGTCATCGCCGCCGGAAAGGGCCCATTTGCCGACTCCACGGGCGGAAAGACGGACGCGGACGCCGACGAGAAGTTGGACTTGCATCGCACGGGCGGTTTCGACAGCGAGGCGGAGCTCTTCGGGCTTTTCGATCACCAGAATCACTTTTTTGCCGAGTTTTCTGCCAAGAAGGGCAGTTCGGATGAACTCGGCGTCCTTGTAGCCGTTGCAGACCAGGAGGCTTTCAGGATCGCGGTGGTGGGCGAGGCCGGCAAAGAGTTCAGGCTTGCTGCCGACTTCAAGTCCGAAGTGAAAGGGTTCGCCTGCGTCGAGGATCTCTTCCACAACTTCTCGCATCTGGTTGACCTTGATTGGGAAAACGCCGCGGTAGGAGCCTTTGTAGCGGGTGGATTTGATCGCTTCGGCAAAAGCTTCATTGATGGCGCGGACGCGGTGACGAAGGAGATCGTGAAAGCGGATGAGGAGGGGATAGTTGAGACCGCGTTCCCGGGCTCGGGTGGCGACTTTGACCAGATCGATTTCAGCTCCCTCGGTATTCAAGGGGCGAACCGTCATGTTCCCGGAGGAGTTGACGGCAAAGTAGCCGCTGCCCCAGCGCGCGATTCCATAGGTTTGGAGAGCACGATCGATGGACCACGATTCGGGAAGGTCAGCCACAGGATGATTGATATACGGCTTCAGCGGAAGAATGCAACGATTCCCACTCTTTTTCAGCACCTTGCGACTGAGGAGGTAGGCGGTAAGGTGAGAATATGACGGATGCCATCCAAGTTCAGATACTCGGCCTAATGCCGGCTGCGAACGGAATGGCTGTTTTTCTGGGGAATGAAACGAAAACATTCAGCATCCACGTGGATCACGGGGTGGGGACCTCGATTGCTCTTTTATTGAAAGGAGAGAAAAGGGAGCGCCCGTTGACGCATGATCTGATTCACCTGATTTTACAGGGTTTTTCGATCACCGTCGACCGAGTGATCATCAATGACCTTCGAAATGACACGTATTTTGCTCGTTTGACGTTACGGCAGGTGGGGCCGGGAGGAACCTCGATCACGGAGATTGATGCCAGGCCGAGTGATTGTGTGGCGGTGGCGCTGGAAACACAGAAGCCGATTTTTGTGGCAAAAAATGTTTGGGATAAAGTTTCTGACATGACTCCTTTTCTGCAGGAGTTGAAGAAGAAGTTTGAGACGGGGGAAGGAATGGAAGAGGAGGGTGGAGAAGAGGGGGATGGGGAATCGAAGGGGGAAAAACCGCGGGATGGCGGAAAGGGGCCGGGGAAAAAGGGTTAGTTCTTCTTTGGATCCCCAATCGTAGAAAACGAGGTTGGTAGGTTTGTATCGGTCAGGGTTTTGAGAAAAGCGACGAGTGCTTTTTTGTCGGGTCGACTCAACTGCATTCCCTCTGTCGGATGTTTGGAGAGATTGGGGTCGAGGGTTGGGCTTCGTTGAACACCTGAAGAATAGTGTTCGATTACTTCCTCCAAGCTTTTGAAGCGTCCGTCATGCATGTAGGGGGCAGTCAGAGCCACGTTGCGGAGAGTGGGGGTCGAAAACTTTCCAGCATCGCTCTCGCGCCCTGTAACCTTGCGAAGACCCGGATCAGCCGAGGAAACATCGAGGCCGTTGTTGTGAAACTGGGAATCGGTGAAAAGGGCTCCCCCGTGACAGTGGAAACAGTCGGCACCACGTTGACTCATGCGCGGCTCAAATTCGGTCATAAACAACTCGAACCCCTTTTGTTCCTCGGCTGTGAGTTGAGTTAATCCAGCCATCGCCAAATCGAATTTCGATCGGTAGCTGGTGAGAGTTAGGACAAACTGTTCGAGGGCGAGTGCGATCTTTTCGGGATTGATTTGGGGAGAGCCGAAGGCCTTTTCAAAAAGAGGTGGATAAGCAGAGTTGGTGGAAAGTTTCTTTGCCACGTTTTCTAGAGATTCGTCCATCTCGTCGTGTTCCTGAACGGGCATGAGGACCTGTTGCCGGAGTGAGGTGGCCCGACCGTCCCAGAAGAAGCTTTTTTTCCAGGCAAGGTTGAGGAGGGTCATCGAGTTTCGCGTTCCGGGATCTCCGTGGATTCCGATGCTAAAACGCCGAGGGTCGGAAAATCCTTTTTCGGGATTGTGGCAGGCGAGGCACGAGATGGAGTTGTCCTTGGAAAATGCGGGGTCTTGGAAGAGTTTTTCTCCTAGGGAAACCCGCTCCTCGATCAGGGGGTTGTCCATGGGCAGATCCGGCATGGGAAAGGTGGCCGCCATCTGGAAGCGAAACGGCGTGTATTTCTCCGGGAGTTCGATCGGTCGCCGATTTTTGGTTGCGGCGGGGGCAGGAACGGATGAAAGGAATTGGCGGACCCGGAAGGAGCCTCGGAGATTGGCGGCAAGATTGTCGGCCAGAGGATCGTTTTCGCGTGAGTGGGTGGAGACACCGTCCCGATGGATTGAAATTGAGCGGGGGGAGTTGAAAAGTGAACCGAGGTCAAAATCCAACGTAAGAGTTGCGTCGTGGCGGAGATCGAGAGGTGCTGTCAGGCTGATGGGCGTCCGTCGGGGATCCCGCGCAAAATGGTACGAGTAGCCTGAGGGTTGTTCGTTTCCTCTTCGGAAATAGCCTTCCAACGCGAGAAAGATGTAGCCTCCCTGCCAGTTCCAGTGGAGACCGTTGATGTTGGGATTGAGCGGGTCATCCGCAGGAATCTTGGAGATATCGGCATGGTTGGTCTTTTCGTCGGGCCCGAAATAAAAGCGGATGGCCCGATATGTGGCGGGGGGGATATCGCGTAGAATGAACTGGAGTCGATGGCGTTCTGCATCACACCAGGCGTGTTGATTCGAGAGTTCTGTCCATCCCCCCGAATCTTTCTCCAACGCAAATCCCGAAAGAAGAAAGCTGATTCGGGTGAAGGAGAGAGTTTCCTTCGTTGAATTTTCATAGCGGAGGGAATCTAAAAGAAGTGGGGATCCTGTGAAGGTGGGCTGGATGACTGTTTCTAGGTTCGAGGCATAGGCGATTCGTACTAGGCAAAGAAAGATGCCTGTAAGAATCTTGAATGAATGTCGAGGGAGGATGAGCTTCACGGCTTATCGTAAGGAAGGGAGCCCCGCTGGGTCACCTGATAATATCTGCGGGGTGGACGAGTTGATTTAGTAACCCACGTTGTCGTAGGTGGCCATTCCAGTACGGGTTAACTTGTAGAACTTTTTGGGAGTTGTGACTGTATTCACGGTATCGGTTTTTTCTCCTTTATTTGTAGCGGCGGTCACGGTTCCGGATAGAGGTGTCCATGTGGAACTGGAGAGGTCTGTGGAGATAGATACTTGGTAGGTTCCGCCCTCCACGGCATTCCATTTGAGAGTCACAGTGCTTCCAGAGACCGTTACGGGGGTGGAGTTCCAAGTCTCGCTCGTCGACGTTGCGCCTTTGTAGTACCGCGTAAGTGGCATGTCGGCGTCCATGGTTGTCGTGGTGCTATTTCCAGCGGTTGGACTTCCGTAATACCAGCGACCTACGTTGTAGGGGTACCAAGGGCTCCCTGAGGATGTGATCGTTGTAAAGTAGGCCCAAGTTCCGTTTGGAAATTCGGGGGTCTTGCAATAGCGGACATTATATTGGTTCAGGTCAAAGCGGATGGTGTAACCATTGACAGTTGAGGTGACACCCTGTGTATACCCAAGATCACCAAGGTAATCATAATCTTCGGAAAAGTGACCTAGTTCATAAGTTGTCGAAACAGGAGGTCCATATTGGCTGGCTGTG
>Ga0209087_1002189_pt1 | contig 11075 bp, 6 predicted proteins | sample S_130805_EF_Meta_FD_187321 | JGI IMG/M metagenome (GOLD analysis project Ga0209087, IMG submission 187321) | Freshwater microbial communities from Lake Simoncouche, Canada to study carbon cycling - S_130805_EF_MetaG (SPAdes) (version 2) | ecosystem: Environmental > Aquatic > Freshwater > Lake ...
ATTGATTGCGTCTCCGAAGAACAAGCGTGGGACTTCCACAAGCATCCGTTCGGGATCGCCCGCTCCACATGGGAGCTCGATATTCATCCGCCGGACGACGATCCCATTCCCGAGCGTTGGTTTCATAGCAAGAGCGAGCTTTATGCGCGGCGGGCAGAGAGGGTTCAGGACGGGGAATATTTCGACATCCCCTATGGCTGTCTGGTGCCCAAAGGCGTGGACAATCTTCTGGTGGCGGGGCGGTGTCTCTCAGCGAGCTATCTGGCCCATGGCTCGTTGCGCATCCAGCAGACCTGCATGGCGACTGGGCAGGCTGCGGGAACCGCCGCTGCGATGAGCATCGAGGCTGGGCTCACCCCGCGTGAGATGGATCCCCTCCGCGTGGCCTCCCAAGTCGCTGATGACCGGAGCAAGGTCGAACCCGCATTTGAAATCCTCCGAGACCTGCCACTCGCGAAATAGACGGCATTTATTTTTCCATGAAAACCGAACATACAACTGAACATTATTCCAAAAATCTACCGATCCTCGGCCATTACGATGTCATCGTCTGCGGTGGCGGACCGAGCGGCATTCCCGCCGCGCTTGCGGCCCGGCGAGCCGGTGCCAGCGTGTTGCTGATCGAGCAGACTGGCCAACTTGGTGGCGTCGGAACCTCCGCCGGGGTCTCGCATTTGCTCGGCGGACGAACCGGCAATAACCGTCAAGACTGCGTGCGCGGAATCTTTAAGGAGATCACCGAGGAACTCATGCGACGCGGCTCTGCTGTGGATCCGAAAACTATCCCGGAAGAAAAATACACTCCTTACGGTCAGTTTATGGGACTTGCCGCCGGCGTGCCGTTCGACCCCATCGCCATGGTGGCCCTACTTGACGAGAAAATGGCCGAATCCGGTGTGGATGTGCTCTACTTTACGGGCCTCGTGGATGTGATCGTCAAGGAAGAGGCGGTGAGCCATGTGATCGTCTTCAACAAGTCCGGCCTGCACGCCTTTGCCGCACATGCGGTGGTCGATGCGACCGGTGACGGTGATGTGGCAGCGCGCAGCGGTTGCGAGATGGTGAAGGGACGCCCGGAGGACGGGCTCATGACACCGGCGACGCTGATGTTTCATGTGGACCGCGTGGATCAGGACAAGTTGAACGCCGAGATCTACGCCAAGAACTCGCCCCGCCTGAAGGAACTCATCCATTCGCTGCGCGAGCGGGGCGAGTGGCCTTATCCCTACGATGTCTTCATCAGTGTCCAATTGCACGAAAAGGGAACGCTCATGATCAACACCACCCGCATCTGCGATGTGGACGGCACCGACGGGCGCTCGCTTGCGCGGGGCATGATGCAGGGTCGCCGGGAAGTGACCGGACTCTTCGCGCTGATGCGAAAGTATTTTCCCGGCTTCGCCGAAGCCCGCATCAAAAGCGTTGCTCCGGTGCTGGGCATCCGCGAGACGCGGCGAATCGTGGGCGATTATGTTTACTCGGTCGAGGATCTCGTGGATGCGAAGGATTTCGAGGACACCATCGGATTCAGCGGTTATTGGTGGGATCTGCCCGATCCGAGACGACCCAGCAGTCAGCCGATGGAAGAGCGGAAAGTCTCGATGCCGCGCCTTTACACGCCGATTCCCTATAGGGTGATGGTGCCGCGGCCGATTCGCAATGTTATTTGCCCAGGGCGTGCCATCAGCGTCGAGCGGGATGTGTTGGGGCCGCTCCGCGAGCAGGCACCCTGCTATGCCATGGGCCATGCGGCGGGATTGGCGGCTGCAGAGGTTGCTCAAAACGGATGCGCTTTTCGCGATGTGGACACTGCGCGACTCAGGCAAACACTCCGGGATCAGGACGCTCTCGTCGAATGGGTGGAAGCATAGGAGTCCTCCAATCGCGATGAGAGCAGCCTATCGCAAACCACAAGCGTTGTGGCTAAAAGATGGACTCATGCAATATAGCTGTGGTATGCAATTGAGGTATTAATGAAATCGACTCTAAGCCCCAAACCAAGCGACTCTAAAACCAAGGCCTACTACATCTGCGGCACGCATTGGGACCGGGAATGGTATGAGCCGTTTCAGGAATACCGGATGTGGCTGGTGCAGAATATCGATTCCATTTTGGATCGGTTACAGGCCGATCCCCGATACCGGGTGTTCCACCTCGACGGACAGGCGGTGGTTCTGGAGGACTATCTCGAAATCCGCCCCGAACGCCGGGCGGAAATTTGTTCCCTGCTGGCCGATGGTCGCCTTGTGGCTGGCCCCTGGTATGCCATGCCGGACCTCTTCTTGGTATCGGGTGAGGCGCTGATCCGCAATTTCACGCGGGGAATGCGTGTCGTGCGGGAGATGGGAGCTGCACCCATGCCGATCGGGTATTGTCCGGATCTTTTCGGTCACATCTGCAGTATGCCGATGATTTTTTCCGGTCTGGGTTTTGAAGGGGCTGTGGTTTGGCGGGGACTCAACGACGAGCAGGTTCGGGCGCAGTTCGTCTGGGTCGGTCCCGATGGATCAAAGGTCATCACGCACCGGTTTCCTGATAATTACGGCTACGGTTGGTTTGGTGGTCAGTTTCGCCATCCCTGGAAGGATGCCGGTCATGATGACGCCCTTCTGGCCAAGAAGGCGGAGACTGTTCTTGCGGAAGAGGCGGCTCGCTCGAAGGTGCCACTGATTTATCTCAGCGACGGCGGGGATCACCAGAACATGCCGGACCGCGTGCCGGAAATGCTCGGGGTGATGGGCAAGGCCTGTCCTGACATCGAGTTTGTTCATGGCAGCATGACCGAGTATTTCAGAGAGCTGAAGGGTTACGAGGCGGATTTGGAGGAATTCCATGGAGAACTTCGCCATGTCGCGCGCGTGACAGGCAAATGGTATCATGCCCTCATTCCCCATTGCCTCGCCTCGCGGTATCCGCTCAAGCGGGCCAATGACCGCACGCAGAATCTTCTCACGCTTTGGGCCGAACCGATGGCCGCTTTGGCCCTCGCCGCCGGGAAGCCCGTTGCGCCCGGATTCCTCGACACGGCTTGGAAGCATCTGCTCCAAAATCAGCCGCACGATTCGATCGGGGGTTGCTCGGTGGATGAGACCCATGCGGACATGCCCTATCGGTTTCATCAGGCCGACCTGTTGGGGGATGGCGTCCGCAGGCAGGCTATGGCCGGATTGTCCTCGGCTTCGGGCAAGGTCGCGGATGCCGCGCATGTCGTGGTCTGGAATCCGCTTCCCTGGGAGCGTCGCGAGGTTGCGGAGATCGAGCTGATTTTCCCGGCTGATTTCAAAGGGAAGGGAATGCGGAGCGGTCACCAAGCGCCGGTGGTTAACCAGTTTGATTTGATCGATACGGAAGGTAAAACTGTTCCGTATCAGATTTTGGAAGTCACCAATGGCCGCTTCGTCAAACGCCCCGATGCGCAGGGGCGCCGGCTCCTCGTTGGAGACAACCTCGATCTCTACCGCGTGGCTCTCCCTCTCGATCTGCCCCCGTCGGGTCACGCGGGGTTGACTGTGCGGCCATTGGAAGGCGACGGTGCGATGAAGCGCCAGCTTGGCACGCTCCGGACCGCCCCGCTGGCCGCGGCCAACAAGCACCTGAGCCTTTCGGTGTCGCCGCAGGGAACGGTTGAACTCACGCATCTGGAAACCGGACGCGTCTTTCGTGATCTCTTCCAATACGAGGATACCGGCGATACGGGCGATGGTTGGAACTTCGTGCCGCCCTTGAAGAATTCGACATTGGTCGGTCCGGGCCAGCAGGTAGGTGTCTTCATCGAGGAGGATGGCCCCCTTCAGGTGACCTTCCGCATCGACAGGGTGTTGCGGGTTCCCGCTGCCCTTGAGCCGGTTCAGCGCGAATCGCGGGGGGAGTCGATGGTGGATGTCCCCGTGAGCGATTACCTCACGCTCAAGGTCGATGATCCGAGCCTGCATGTGAAATCCGTCGTGGACAACACCGCCCGCGATCATCGCATCCGCGTCCTGTTTCCAACGGATATCGCTGCCGATGAATACGACTCCGACCAGCCCTTCGCGTGGCTGCGGCGTCCCGTTGCCATCGACGCGGCTTCGGCGGAATACAAGGAGCCCGACCCGGTCGAGCGCCCGCACCACACGGTGTTTGCCATCGGGGATTCCATAGGCGGCCTTGCGGTGCTCTGTCCCGAGGGATTGCACGAGCACAGCGTTCTGGACGACTCGCGGCGCACGCTGGCGCTGACCTTGTTCCGCGCCGTCCACAAGACCGTCCAGACCAACGGAGAACCCGGTTCCCAGACGCTGGGACGCATGGAATTCCGCTATGCACTGAGCCCGTTCTGTGGCGGGTTGCCCAAGGGTCAAATTTCCCGTCGCGTGCAGGAGTTGCAGGCAGGAGTTGCCTCACATCTTACCTCGATCTTGCCCTCGCGTCAGAGCTTCTGCCGCATTGATGCTCCCGACGAGGTGGTGATGACCGCCTTGAAACCGGCCATGGACGGGCGCTCTGTCGTCGTTCGGCTCTGGAATACCGGCGCAAATTCCGCCTCTGCTGTGATTCGTCTGGCAGCACCGGTGACCGCTGCGTGGCTTTGCAATCTCAACGAGGAACCCGGCGCGCAGCTTCCGTTCACGCGCGAAGGAGTCCCAGTGGAGGTGCCTCCCTTTGGCTTGGCAACAGTGAGCCTGACATTCGCTGTGGGCAAAGCGAACGAGTCACTTGGCGGAACTGGCGACTGAAGAAGTAGAGGCTGGTGTAGGCGTATTCCTCGGCAATCTGCCTGTCATCGCCTCATTCAGAGTGCAAATACTCTCGTCTTGAGTCCATTCCAGTATCGTCGCAATCTATGCGAGTTCATTTCTCATGATTACAGAACCACCCACCCTGTCCCGTTGTTTGAAAACAGTCTCGCTCTCCGCCGACCTTGTGATCGTGGGAGGAGGCATCGCTGGCACTTGTGCGGCCATCACCGCCGCGAGGCAGGGATTGAAGGTGGTGCTTGTGCAGGACCGTCCGGTGCTCGGCGGCAACGCCTCCAGCGAGGTCCGGCTCTGGGTTCTGGGTGCGACTTGTCACATGGGCAATAACAACCGCTGGTCGCGCGAAGGCGGCGTGCTCAACGAGATTCTCCTGGAAAACTTTCACCGCAATCCGGAAGGCAACGCGATTCTCTTCGACGCCGTCATGCTGGAGGTTGTTCGAAATGAGAAGAACATCACGCTCCTGCTCAATACGGCCGTCTTCGATGCCACCAAGAAGGATGCCGACACCATCGCCTCGGTGAGGGCCTTCTGCAGTCAGAACTCCACACTCTACGATATTAGCGCTCCGCTTTTCTGCGATGCCTCGGGAGACGGGATTCTTGGATTCCTTGCCGGCGCGGCCTTCCGCATGGGGGCCGAAAAGAAGGAGGAGTTCGGTGAGAAATTCGCGCCGGATATCGCGTTCGGCGAACTTCTCGGACATTCGATTTACTTTTACTCGAAGGACACCGGTCGCCCGGTCACCTATGTTCCGCCATCCTTCGCGCTGGACGACATCACGAAAATCCCGCGCTACAAATCCTTCAACACAAAAGAGGACGGTTGCCGTCTCTGGTGGATCGAATACGGCGGCCGGCTCGATACCGTGCATGACACCGAGGAGATCAAGTGGGAGCTTTGGAAGGTGGTTTACGGAGTCTGGAACTACATCAAGAACTCGGGTGAATTCCCCGAGGCGGCGAACCTCACACTCGAATGGGTGGGGCATGTGCCGGGCAAACGCGAAAGCCGACGCTTCGAGGGCGATGTGATGATGATCCAGCAGGATGTGATCGAGCGGCGGGAGCATCCCGACACGGTCGCGCACGGTGGATGGAATCTCGATCTGCATCCCGCCGAGGGGATTTACAGCCCGCATCGCGGTTACACGCACTGGATGACTCGCGGCGTTTACGGGATTCCCTATCGCGCCCTCTACAGCCGCAACATCAACAATCTCTTCCTGGCCGGGCGCATTATCAGCTCCTCGCATGTGGCCTTTGGTTCGACCCGCGTGATGTGCACCTTGGGCGCTGCGGCGCAGGCGGTCGCTGTGGCTGCGGCGCATTGCCTGAAGTATGGCTGCTTTCCACGCGGAATCAGCAAACCGGAACGCCTGGGTGAGTTCCGCAGGGATCTTGCCCGCACCGGCCAATTCATTCCCGGTTACCGTTTGGAGGACGAGGAGGATCTGGCCGGAAAGGCCGCGCTGACCTCCTCCGGCGGTCTGCGTCTCGGGGCGTTGCCGCCCGACGGGCCGATGTTCCAGCTCATCCACGCCAAAGGGCAGATTCTCCCGCTGCCCGCCGGACGCGTCCCTGCCATCACCTGCCTGCTTGATGTCTCGGAAGCGACGACCCTCGAGGTGGCGCTTCGTATGGGAAACCGGCCTGACAACTACACCCCGGAGACCACGCTGGCGACACGACGCATCGCGTTGTCACCAGGATCGAATCAGGAGATCGCGTTTGATTTTGAAACTACGCTGGAGGAGCCCATCTATGCCTTTGTCTGCTTTGGGCCGAATCCCGCCGTGCAGATCCGCGCCAGCGAAGAGAGGATCACGGGCCTGGTTTCGGTGACGCACTACTGGGATCAAACCCCGCCGGAGGATATCGGGGTGGAGTCCTTTGAATTCTGGACGCCCCAGCGCCGTCCCGGTGGACAAAACCTCGCCCTGGGTTTTTCACCCGCTCTGGAGGCATTCGGGCCCGAAAACGTCACCAATGGCTTCACGCGTCCGACCCGTGCCTCCAACGCCTGGGTGGCCGCCCCCGCGGACGGCACGGCCTGGCTGGAGTTCCGCTGGCCGGTCGTCCAAACGATCAGCCGCGTCGAGATCACCTTCGACGCCGACTGGGACCATGCACTCGAGAGCGTTCTCATGGGCCATCCGGAAAATGTCATGCCCTTCACCGTGCGCGACTGCACGCTCACTGACGGTTGCGGTCGGGTTTTACATGAGATCAAAGGCAACCATCAGGCCCGCCGGGTCATCGTTTTTCCCGAACCAGTCACGACCGACCGCTTGCGTCTCGAGATGCCTTCGCGCCAGCAGCACGCCCCCGCAGCGATTTTCGAGATCCGGGCGTATGCCTGAGTGAAGCGTCTTCCGGGCTGCTCTTCGAATAGCTAAGTTTTAGAAATACCGGATCTCGTAGATGGCTGCGGACGGATCGCCGTTCGTGGCATCAGCAACGACGCGCAGCCTGGATGTGGATGCCGGACAACTCTGGGTGGAGGGAATGCGGATGATTCATCCCCTCGCTTTGAACAACCTCAAGCTCAGCGACGCTGAATGTGTGGCGCAGCAGATGCCCAAGCATCTGATGTGACACACATGGAGCGTTCGCTGCACTGCTTGATTAGGCGTTGCGGGTCTTGAGGTAAGAGACGACATCTGCTGGGTGCCGATCAGGTGGAAAGATGGGATAGAAGACGCGCTCAATAACTCCGGAATTGGATATAATCGTAACGCGTCGGAGCAGGCGCATAGACGCAGCTGTAAAGGTCGGAAGCGAAAGCGCGTCGGTGAATGTGAAAGCCTCATCGCTGAGTAAATCGAAAGTAAGATGAAGTCGCTCGCGAGCCTCGCGCTGGTAATCGGTGGATTGCGTGCTAATGCCAAAGACCTCCGCGCCAAGCTGTCGAATCTCGGTGTGATGGTCGCGGAAAGAGCACGACTCAGGAGTGCAGCCTCGCGCTCCGGGAATCTCGTCCCAGTCGGCGGGAAGCGGCACACCGGGACGACCAGTGAGCGGATAGGTGTAAAGCACTGTCAGCCCTGGCTGGTTTCGGAGATTGATGTGCTGGCCTGAAGTAGAAAGTAGCGATACGTCGGGAAAATGACTGCCGAGAAGGTGGTTGCACGCGCCATCGTCCTTGGGAACGGGTAGATTGGCTGGAAACTGGGTAAGTGGTAGTTGGTTCATGGGAGACGTGTAGGAACGCCTAGACGTCCCCGATGAACTGCTGCCGCTCTCTTTTGGCACCCAAGCCTGCTCCGCAGGCGACGTGTCAAAAGTGCCGAAGGTATGGCATTTAGGTCCATCGGTTCGTTCGCAATTATTACCATTCGGATACGGCGTGAACGCGATTATACCAACTCATCTCAACATCAATTTGGAATCGGCTGAGACAATCGATCTCACCCCAGTCGGCAAAATTTTCAATGGTCTTGCAGAAATCCTCCTTGGCCTCATCGGTCATGTTTGTAAGCAGGTGGTTTATCTTCTCCTCCAGTCCATCCGGTTTCTGAGGCGCAGTGAGTGTTTGCTCAATCAGACGCTTTTGACAGGCGAAAAGGATTCGATTGTGGGCTAGGATGAGGCGGCATCCGAAAAGAACAATTTCTGTGGCAGCCCGCAACTGCAGGTATCGATCTCCCCGCCGCTTGCCTTCACTCCAGAAAAACCAACGGTTCAATTGCATCTGCGCAAGAAATGATGCGATCTTCTCTTGTCGGCAATGTTCAGGATAAACCGGTATCAAAGGCAAGAACTCTGCGATTTCGGAATCTATGCAGTAGACCGGGTATGTGCCAGTGAAGGAATGTCGTGTGGGTTCACTTCCGCGTCTCGATGCTTCCTCAATAAAAGATCGAGCGAGAAATCTGCCTTCCACATAGCCTCCGGCATAATCGCAGAAATCACCGCCCCAGAGAAAGGACAGTCTGTTCTCAGAAAGTCTCAAGCGGTAATCCTCATCTGTAATGAGCACAATCAAATCGACATCAGAATCCTCACGCTCAATGCCTTTAGCGATGGAGCCTCCTACTATGATTGCGAGCAGATCCGGATTCTCTGAGAGCAGCCGCGCTTTTGCTTTCTCGATCGCTTGTTTATGGTGTTCTCGCATGGAATTTATTCTGGCTAATCAGGAGTTTGGTCTCCCTTTGGAAATCAAGACGGGTTCCCTTCATGGGAGGCTTTGCCGATGCTGACGGCCGAGGCCATGCCCACGCTGCCATCGGCTTTCGGTCGGACCAGAAGTGTCAGGACGCGGTCGGTGCTTAAATCGGCACCGGAGGGCGGGAGAGGGATTCTTAGCGGGGCGGGGGAGGGGTCGGATTTTTCCGTGATTTTGATTCCGTCCAGCCAGACCTCGGCGTGGCCATGCAGGCTGCCGAAGACGATCTCGCCGCCTCGGGATGCGATGGAGTTCCACGGGCGGAAACGGGCACGGTAAACGGCCCATTGGCCCGCCGGCATGTCCTGCAGTGTTCCGGGCGTGACGCTCATCCAGGTGTTCACATCCGCTTCCGAAATCTCGACCATGGGATCGGGGCGTTCGCTTTGCGGTGGCGAGAAAACCCAAGTGGCGATCTGGTAGCGCGACTCCTCGGGTGCGACGAACGGGGGAATCTCCGCATGGCGGACAGTCAGGGGCAGTTCGGCGGGTGCTAGTCCTTCGGACTCGGCGCGGATGGTGGCCTGACCCGAGGCGGCCTTGGAGCGAACGATGAGCTGTGCCAAGCCGTGGAAAACACGGCGCATTGGTCCCTTCTCGGGATCGTGGCAGTTGTGGTCTCCGTTGCCGTGGCCGATGTTTTCCGCCGGTCCATTCACCGTGAAGGTGACTGAGTTGTCCGCGTAGGGAACGGTTCGCCCCATGGCATCGACGACCGAGACGGTAATCGGGATTGCATCCCAAGCATCGCCGTTGAGCCAATTCCTGTCGGGTTCAAGGCGGAGGGACGCCGGTGCGCCCGTGGTCTCGACCTGAGTGCGAGCGACCTCGTTGCCCTGATTGTAGGCGACGGCTTCGAGGCGGCCGGGAGCGTAGGGAACTGCCCACTCGATGAAGTCGAAGGCGGGCTTCGGTTTCCGGCCCAGCGGTTCGCCGTTCAGTAAGAGGGCGACTTCCTCGGCGTTGGTTATGGCAAGGACGGAAATCGTTTCCCCCTCGCGGCCCGCCCAGTTCCAGTGCGGCGCGATGGCGAGGACAGAGCGGTCTTTGATCCATTCGGCCTGATGGATGTGAAACGCCGTCTTGGCGAATCCGCAGGTGTCCATGATGCCGAAGACGGAGGAAATCGAGGGCCAGGCGAGTCTTTGCGGTTCGCCTCGGTAGTCGAAGCCTGTCCAGACGAAGCCGCCAGCGAGGAAGGGGCGCTCGGCGATGAGTTGCCAGGCCTTGCGGTGGGAATGCCCCCAGCTTGCGAACTCGCTGTCGTAGGATGAGACGACATTGCGCTCTCGGTCGTTGGCATACTCGCCGCGGGTCATGAAGGCCGAGGTGTCCTCTGAGCTGAAGACAGGGAGATGCGGATGCTTGGCGTTGAAGGAATCGTAGGCGTGGTCGCAGTAATTGAAGCCCATCACATCCACGGCCTCGAAGACCCCCTCGGCGTTGTTCATACCACCGTTCATCGCGGCCGTGACAGGGCGCGTGGGGTCAAGGCGGCGGACTTCGCTCACCATGCGGCGCACCATTTCGCGGCCCTGCGGGGTGCCCTGCATCGGTTCCTCATTGAAGACGGACCAAAGGAACACACATGGGTGGTTGCGGTCGCGGCAGACCATTGTCCGGAGTTGACCGAGGTATTCGGGGGTGTGGTTGAAGTTGCGGTTCTCATCCATTACCAACATGCCGAGCCGGTCGCAGGCATCGAGAAACTCTGGCGCAGGCTGGTTGTGGGCTGAGCGGTAGGCATTGCACCCCATTTTTTTGAGCCTTCTGATCCGGAAATCCCAGAGCGCGTCAGGCACGGCCACGCCGACGCCCGCATGGTCCTGATGGTTGCAGGTTCCCTGGAGCTTGAGCGGTTCGTCATTGAGAAAAAATCCTTTGTCTGCGTCGAAACGAATGGTGCGGAAACCGCAGGCCACGCTTGTCTCGTCGAGAAGTTCCTCCTCACGGCGCACCGAGACCCGCACGCTGTAGAGAACTGGTTCATCCACCGACCAGAGGCGGGGAGTGCCCGGCATCGGCAGCGTGATCTTTGTGACGGCAGATTCCAGCACTGGCACGGTGGCCGCGTAGCGCTCGCTGACGATTACCCTGCCTTCGGGATCAAGCAATTCGGCGGTGATCTCCACCGGGGCCTCGTTGGAAGTGATATTTCCGAGCGTCACC
>Ga0209087_1002193_pt1 | contig 11065 bp, 10 predicted proteins | sample S_130805_EF_Meta_FD_187321 | JGI IMG/M metagenome (GOLD analysis project Ga0209087, IMG submission 187321) | Freshwater microbial communities from Lake Simoncouche, Canada to study carbon cycling - S_130805_EF_MetaG (SPAdes) (version 2) | ecosystem: Environmental > Aquatic > Freshwater > Lake ...
TTATCATTTCCACACGCCAAAATAATTGCACCATCGGCAGTTTTAAAAGATTGATACGGCACAATATTCGGATGTGCATTGCCAATCATCTTTGGAGAATTTCCGGTAGAAAAATAATTCATAGCCTGATTCGATAAAAGGGCTACGCAGGAATCTAATAAAGCTACATCAATCCATTGACCAACACCAGTAACTGCACGGTGTGCAATGGCTGCACAAATCGCAACTGTCGCATACATGCCTGTGGTCATATCAATAATGGGAACACCTACCCGTTGTGGCCCACCACCCGGCAGGTCATCGCTCTCACCAGTAACACTCATGAGGCCGCCCATACCCTGCGCCATAAAGTCATATCCGGGACGATCTTTGTAGGGTCCAGTTTGTCCAAAACCCGTGACCGAACAATAAATGATGCCAGGATTAACTGCTTTCAAGTCTTCATAGCCTAAACCGTATCTAGCTAAGTCTCCAACTTTGTAGTTTTCTACTACGACATCAACTTCTTTAGCTAAATCTTTGACCAACTGCTGTCCTTGTGCACTAGAGATATCGATAGTAATTGATTTTTTGCCACGATTGGCCGCGCAGTAATAAGCAGACTCTTTAGTGACATTACCTTGCTCGTCATTTAAAAATGGGGGTGCAAAAGCTCTTGAATCATCCCCTTTTACGGGACGCTCGACTTTAATGACTTGCGCTCCTAAGTCAGCTAAATTTTGGGCAGCCCAAGGACCAGCTAACACTCTTGATAAATCGAGCACTTTGATATGCGATAAAGGACCAGCCATAATAATTTCCTAATGATGAATGATATAAAAATGAAAAAGCACCTTGTTAGGAAGGTGCTTTTTTAATTGTTTTTTTGTTAATCTAGTTTGGCTCCGGAAGCTTTCACAACGACAGCCCAACGTTTAATGTCTGCAGATACAAATTTAGCAAATGCATCCCCAGTCATATTCGGTGTCTCCGATCCATTATTAACCCAAATTTCGGAGAGTTCTGGTGAGTTCATTGCCTTTGTCACTTCTGCTTGCATTTTATCAACGATGTCTTGTGGAGTCCCCTTAGGAGCCCATAAACCATACCAGGTACTAACCACATATCCTGGAACACCAGCCTCTGTTGCCGTCGGCACATTCGGGAAAGCTGGCACACGTTTTTCTGAGGCAACAGCTAATGCCTTGATCTTGCCACTTTTAATATGCTGTGAAGAAGATCCAAGACCATCAAACATCACATCAACTTGACCAGCAATTAAATCTGCCAGAGCTGGCCCTGCTCCACGATATGGAATGTGGGTAATAAATGTTTTTGTTTGCATCTTAAATAATTCACCTGCTAAATGATGCGAACTGCCGTTGCCAGCACTTCCGTAATTATATTTTCCAGGATTCTTTTTTAATAATTGAATAAATTCTTTTAAATCATTTGCTGGAACCTTCGGATTGATAACAATGACTTGGGGTGGAGATGCGACCAACATCATAGGAATAAAACTTTTTTCAATGTCATAGTCTAACTTTGGGTAAATAGACGGTGCAATGGCATGATGTGCTGCACCCATGAAAAAGGTATAACCATCTGGTGCTGACTTAGATGCAATGCTGGCTCCAACTGTCCCACCAGCTCCGCCTCGGTTATCAATAATAATTTGCTTACCTAGGTTTTTAGTTAATTGGGCAGACAAAGGTCTTGCAAACGCATCAGTTCCTCCCCCAGCCGGAAACGGAACAATGATGGTAATAGGTTTTGAGGGCCAATTATCCGCAAATACCTGCAACGTAAAACAACTCAAAAATACGCATATGAGCTTACTCAAAGACATTTTTGTCATTTTATTTATTTTCAAGGTCATCTCCGGTTTAAGTAATTAAAGGATTTTAGTAACTAATCGTGAGTAAATGACTTCACCATTCACAAAACGTTCATGATTATCCTCTATTTTGTCCAAATCATACAAATAATTCACCATCAGACTAGCGGATTGACGTAATCCCTTTTTCGATAAATCACCTGCCCAATTAATACGATATAACTGTGCTCCATTGCCTAAGTGAAACTTTGCAACGGGGTTACCACCTCTTCTTACAGAAAATTTTGCTAAATAAATGGCGCACAATCCAATCAGTGCATTTTTTTCTTCTTCAGGAGCCGTATCCGGATGCCATCCACTAGATAATTTTTCTGGCCAAGATTGCTTCTTTAAATTAATTTGCTCAAGGTACTTTGCCACCTTATCTAAAGTCGGCTGCTCAGTAAAGTTTTCCCCTAAATTTGCTCCACTAATCACCCAATCCATAAAGCCCGGGATGGGAGATAGGGTGACAAAGGTTTTTAAACTTGGGAACTCACTTTTTAAGTAAGTAGCCACTCTCTTGATGAGGAAGTTTCCTAAAGATACCCCTTTTAATCCGGGCTCACAGTTACTAATCGAATAAAAAATAGCTGCTTTAAAATGTGAGGAATCTACAGTCTCTGACTTCTTATTCACCAATGGTCCAATAGCTGCAGATATTTCTGGAACTAAAGCTACTTCAACAAAAATAAGTGGTTCGTCTGGTAACTGTGGGTGAAAAAATGCAAAACAACGACGGTCAGGTTGCAGCCTTCTTCTTAAATCATCCCAACCATCAATCTCATGAACCGCTTCATGTTGGATGATTTTTTCTAAAATATGCGCTGGTGATTGCCAGTCAACGCGGTGCATCTTTAAAAATCCAGGATTAAACCAAGATACAAACAAATGATGCAGGTCATAATCTAATGGCTTTAAGTCCGGTTGTTTGTCGAGTATTTTAATCAGATGGCGACGCATGGCAACAATCTCTTTGGTGCCACCATCCACACGATTAATTCGTCGTAGTAATTCTTGACGTGGAGCCTCAGTAACTTTTGTCAGTTGAATCAGATTTTTACCACTAGGGTCTTGTGCATAGTCTTGCGCGACTTTTAAAACAACACTTGGATCAGGATTAAATTTAGTGGCAAGCGTGTGATAAAAACTAATTTTCTGCTCTTCATTGAGTAAGCGATACTGACCCAAAATGTCATTAGCCATACTTGTAGAGTTGGCTTCTCCACGCTCTGTCAGAATTTTTTTTGCTGCATTGATTGCTCTGGATAAAGATCTCACTTGAGATATTTTTTGCAATAAGGTCATGCGGATTCCCTGAAAAATAATAGATTCAAAAACTGCTTATTGAATATACTAATATAAATCAGTAACTTATTTGTCTTTTTTCAATCGAAACAGCAAATAAGCTCCCAAAAGAATCATGGGGAGGGATAACCATTGCCCCATCGACAATCCAAAAGATAGGGTTCCTAAAAAACGATCCGGCTCACGTGTGAATTCAGCTAAGAAGCGGAAGACACCATAACCAATCATAAAAGCACCTGATGTTTGACCACTTCTGCGTGGATGTCTTGAATACATCCATAGGATGATTCCAAGCAATATTCCCTCTCCAGCAAACTCATACAACTGTGATGGGTGTCGCACCAATTGATCTCCTGCTTGAGGAAATATCATGCCCCAAGCAACATCAGTTGGTCGCCCCCAAAGTTCGCCATTGATAAAGTTCCCGATGCGGCCAAATGCAATCCCAAATGGTACTAAAGGCGCAATCATATCGGCCACATGAAAAAATGGAATCTGACGTTTTCTAGAAAACCATGCAATCGCGGCTATGACTCCTAAAAATCCCCCATGAAAGGCCATACCACCTTGCCATACTTTGAAAATATCTAAAGGATGACTTAAATAATGCCCTGGCATATAAAACAAACAATACCCAAGACGACCACCTAAAATAACGCCCAAAACAGCATAAAACAAAAGGTCTTCCAAATCTTCTTTCACAAAACCTTGAGATTTGATGTGCGGTTGAGCAACCCGTAATCGTCCTAGTAATAAATATTGTATGAATGCTAAAAGGTACATCAATCCATACCAATGCACAGCTATTGGACCTAACTGAATTGCCACAGGATCAAATTGAGGATGAATCATTTTGCGCCCTTTTGATCATGATTGAAGAGTTCTACACCCATCGATCGATATTGTTTATAGCGTTGTCTACCCGCTAACACTTCATGTTCTTCAAGAGAAACCACTTCAATCACTCGAGCAAAACGATCGGTAATTTTTTCAATGTCTTCTAAAAAATCTTGCCCCAAATGTATGAAAACATCTTGGTGCGGAATGTTCTGAAATTGCAATTCATCATAGGCTGTAGCTAATACAATCGGGGTAAATTCAGCGGATTCATCATCAATCAAACAATGTGGCAAAAACTCTTCGGCGCTAAAACTCCAAAGCATGTGATTGAGTTGATCAATGTCAGCGGATGAACCAACAATGACTATTTTTTTAATCGGTTCAGCTTCAGAGGCAAGTGAAAATATTTTTCGCGCCAGTCGGCACGTGTAAGTTAACTTATCACCGACTTGACTATGAAAATCAACACGCGCCACGAACTTATTTCACCTGAAGCAAATATTCTGTCAACAATGGCACAGGTCTTCCTGTTGCCCCTTTTGCTGCACCACTTTTCCAAGCAGTACCTGCGATGTCTAAATGCGCCCAAGGATAAGCATGCGTAAACCTAGATAAATAACATGCGGCTGTCACACTTCCTGCCGGCCGACCTCCAATGTTCGCCATATCCGCAAAATTGGATTTTAATAAATCCTGGTATGCGTCATCAAGGGGCATATGCCAAGCAGTGTCCAAAGAACGCTGACCAGCCTCAAGGAGATCGTTTACCAAATCATCATGTTTACTAAATAAGCCGGTGTGTACTCCACCCAAAGCAATGACGCATGCGCCTGTGAGCGTAGCAATATCAATGACAGCTTTGGGCTTAAAGCGCTCTACATAAGTGAGTGCATCACATAAAATCAAGCGGCCTTCAGCATCTGTATTTAAAATCTCAACAGTTTGACCCGACATAGTCACGACAATATCACCGGGTCTAGTAGCTTTGCCGGATGGCATATTCTCACAGGTCGGAATGACTCCAATGACATTTTTCTTGAGGCGCATTTGCGCCACTGCTTGCATGGTGCCTAATACGGAAGCAGCACCACACATGTCATACTTCATCTCGTCCATGCCTTCTCCAGGCTTGAGAGAAATACCGCCCGTATCAAATGTAATCCCCTTGCCAACAATTACAATTGGCGCCTCTTTAGCTGAACCACCTAAATGATGCATGATGATAAATTTTGGCGGAGTGTCAGAGCCTTGAGTCACCGCTAAAAATGCACCCATCCCCAATTGTTCCATATCTTTACGCTCTAAGATCTGGACTTTTAATGCATGATCTTTACCGATCGCTTGCGCAGTTTTCGCTAAATAACTAGGATTACAAATATTCGGGGGTAAATTACCCAGATCTTTTGCCAAGTTCATGCCTTGCGCAACTGCAACTCCAACGCGAATGATTTCTTTGAGTGGCTTTTCGTGTTGAGAAGTTGTTGCAAAAGCTACAGACTTTAAAGTCACCGCTGTATCTACCGGTTTTGTCTTGAATTGTTTAAATCGAACACCAAATCGATAACAAGCCTCTTCAGTCAGATGAATCGTCTGACGAATGATTTGGCTGTAAAGATCATCCTTTTTCTGAGGAATTTCTTGATCTAACAACCAAAGTACAGTTTGGGAGTTTGAAGAAATGATCACCCTTAATGCAGATCGAGCGGCTTTTGAATATTCAGTCAGTAATTTATTTGCTGAAGTTTTTTCGGATAATTCTGAATGTTCACCTAAACCCACAAACAAGATACGTTGTGCATGAATTCCCTTACCCTTCCATGTACTATTTTGGTGAATCATCAAGGTTTCACCCACTTTCCCCGAAAAGTCTTTATTTTTAATGGGCGAACTCAAGGCACCGTCTAACAATCGATCAATGCCTGATAAAGATTTTGGCAACACTGACTTTGCTTCATCGCTGATTTGGCAAAGGGGTAAAATAATACAGTCAACTGCAGAAGATAATTGTGCGGTTAAACGATTTTGGCCTTCTGGGAAAACTTTCGTGATAAATTTTATTTGCATCGTGTTTTGCCTACCTAATGTAATTAATAACTCTATTATCCATCGAACTATAAAAAAATGATTTTTGAACGATCTCTCAGGAAAGAATTATCCTACACCACAGGTGCGGTCTTTCTTGTGCTCATCACCATTATGATGACAACCCTAGTGATTCGTATTTTAGGGTTTGCAGCATCCGGCTCAATCAATCCTAAAGATGTTGTTATTCTTATTATGTTAGCTGTGATTGGTTACATTGCAGTCATTCTGTCAGTTTCGTTATTTGTGGCGACTATGATGGTTTTAATCCGTTGGCATAAAGACTCGGAAATGGTTGTCTGGTATGCCAGTGGGCTTAATTTAAAAAAGCTCTATGGTCCAGTTTTACGTTTCGCAATCCCATGGATCATTGTTATTGCAGTGATGGCACTTTTTGTTTGGCCCTGGACCAACGCCAAAACTTCTGAAATATCACAAAAGTTTAAAGGGCGGGATGTTACATCTATGTTAATTCCGGGGCAATTTTTTGAATCAGTGAATACTAGTCGAGTATTTTTTATAGAAAATATCGACCCCAAAACCAATAAGATCCATAATATTTTCGTTGCTGATCATAAGAATGCCCGCTTGACTATCGCTATGGCTGAAACAGGGAAAATCAATTTTTTAGACAATGGCGTTAAGCAAATACAGATTGAAAACGGGAAAAGATATGAAGGACAACCAAATAAGGGAGATTTTAAAATCTTAGAGTTTGAAGGCTATACCGTTGATATCGAAAAAAGGACTCCTACCCCACCCAGTTATAGTCCAAAAGAATCACCAAGTCTTGCTCTTTTAGAAAATCCTAACCCGGTAGCAATGGGTGAAATTTTGTGGCGAATAGGTCTGCCATTAATGGCTTTGGGGCTTGTTCTCATTGCTGTTCCACTTGCTTATGTCAATCCGCGTCGAGGTAATTACATCAACCTGATTTATGCTGTATTCACCTACTTAATTTATAGCAATCTTTTAAATATTTCTCAAACCTTGGTTTCAGATGGTAAAGAACCCTTTATGACAGCCTTCTGGCCGATTCATCTCTTTGCGATGTTAATTGCGTTTATCTTAGTTCGACATCGCATGAACCCTGCCATCAGCTGGTGGAAACGGCAGATTCCGGGTGGGTACAAATTGTAATGTTTTTACTTTTTCCCAAAATATACGAAAAGTATTTGGCACGCCAAATCTATACCAATTTCTTTTTCATTTTATTTGCCTTAATAACTCTTTTCATCTTTTTTGATTATCTAAATGAAGTGAATAATCTGCGTGGCAATTACACGAACTATCTTGCTTTTATTCATATTCTTTTAAAGTCCCCAAGTCGTCTTGTTGAACTGATCCCTATGGCAGGTTTAATTGGTGCGATTTATGTTTTTGCCCAAATGGCAAATCAATCTGAATTTACTATTTTGCGCATGGCAGGACTTAATACCTCAAAAGGCTTATGGACTCTTTTTAAAATTGGTGTGCCTATCATTATCAGTACCTTTATGTTGAGCGAATGGGTCGGGCCGTACTGTGACACCAAAGCAGAGGAAATGCGTTCAAATGCTTTAAATGAAGCCTTCGGGAACACTCTTAGAACAGGAACTTGGATTAAAGATAAACTCTCAGATCCCGATGGTGACGGTCCAAAAAAGCCAGGTATTCGATTTGTGAATGTTGGTAGCATCAAAAATCGCGGTGAAATTTCGGCAATCCGTATGTACGAATTCGATGAAAATCGTTATCTTCAAGTAATACGTGAGGCTCAATCAGGTAGCTACGACGAAAGAGGTTTTTGGAATCTTAAACAAGTAACTGAAACTCGTATCATCGAACAATCACAAAAAAATCCTTTAGATACGCAATATCGCTCAGTAAGCGCCAGTTTTCCAATACAACGTCTGCAATCAGAAGTGACTCCAGATATCCTAGCTGTTCTCTTAATTGCTCCAGAGAGAATGTCGATCTTGAATCTCAATCGTTTTATTGATCATCTTGATGACAATAAACAAGATAGTAAATCCTATCAGTTAGCTCTTTGGAAAAAACTCGTCTATCCCTTTACGATTCTCGTGATGCTCTGCCTTGCTTTACCATTTGGTTATATACATGCGCGATCTGGTGGGATTAGCTTAAAAGTGTTTGGTGGCATTATTCTGGGGATGAGTTTTATTTTATTTAATAATTTATTCTCACACATTGGCCTCTTGGGCTCTTGGTCCCCCATAATGACGGCAACTCTCCCTTTAGGGGTTTATTTAATCTTGGCTATCATCGCCTTAATATGGGTTTCTCGAAAATGAAGGCTGTTATTTTTTTTGGTCATGGTGCAAGGGATATTCGTTGGCGTGAACCTTTTGATCGCTTAGTTCATCTTTGGACTTCCCAATCTCCTGATATTCACGCAAAAGTGGCATTTTTAGAATTAATGTCGCCTTCCTTACCCGAAGCAATAGCTGAGTATTCTGCAATGGGTTTAGTTGATGTAGTGGTGATCCCCGTTTTTTTCGGACAAGGCGGTCATCTGCGTAAAGACTTACCTGTCATCTTGGATGATTGTCGTGCACAGTTCCCAGAAATTAAATTAAGCACATCTCTTGCTGTTGGTGAGAGTGATGAAGTTTTGCAATCGATCATCCATTTCACTAAAGCACAAATCATCTAATCGGGTTTGTTGTTCTTTAACTCGCGAGAAGGCATGGCCAATCATCAGGATTGCTGGAGCATCTGGATTAGACCAATCATCTAACAGTCCATCTTGAAGACTTTGAAGGTTCGTAAATAACTTTCTCTCTTTTGCAGTACTAATGGACTCAACCACCACCACTGGGGTATCTATTGCTCTTCCTGCTTGAATGAGCTGGGCCGCAATACGCTGTCCATCTTTTCTTCCCATGTAATAAATAAGGGTATCTGCTTTCGGAATCTCATCTACAGATATCGTTTGATCTGCTTTTGCCATTGTGACAAACGCAACACTTCGCGAAACTCCACGCAAAGTTAATGAGCTTTGTACACTTGCTGCAGCAGCGAGTGCACTGGTAATCCCGGGTACAACTTCAAAAGCAATATCGTGTTCTTGGAGTGCCACAATCTCCTCATCTGCTCGTCCAAAAATCATGGGATCACCACCTTTTAGGCGTACGATATGCTCATATTTTTTTGCTGCGTCTACTAATTGTTTATCAATAAATTTTTGTGCAGTGGAGAGTTTTCCACAACGCTTACCAACCGCAACTAACTTCGCTTGTGGACAAAGTAAAAGCATCTCAGGATCAACCAAGGCATCATAAAAAACAATTTGTGCTTGGGCTAGTAATTTCGCTCCTCGAAGTGTCATTAAATCCTGAGCACCTGGTCCAGCACCAATTAAATATACTTTGCCTAAAGTAAGACTCATGAATAAATACCACCTTCACGAATCATACCTGCAGCAACTGTATGATTGCTAACTTCATCAATCAGAATAAATGCACCTGTACTCAAGGACTCATTAAACTTATCCGCCACAATATTCTTTTGTAAATGAATCTGAATCCGCCCAATATCATTCATTTGAATGAGATCTTGATGTTGCATATTGGTAACTGTACTCACATCAAATACGTGATCAATTGACTTAATCTTAGCAACTACTTGATTCGTTGTTTGACGCAATATGTATTTACGTTGTAATGACAAAGGTTCACGGTTTAACCAACAAATATCAGCAAGTACTTGTTTGGTGATGAGTACTTCATGATTATTAATATCAATCAACATATCTCCTCGAGATACATCACAATCCCGATCGAGTTCAATCGCAACAACCTGCCCTGCGTGGGCTTGCTTTATTGAATTATCATTCGATTGATGCATATTGTGATGCGCAAGATGAATGGTTTTCACTTTGGCAACAATAGCTGCCGGCTCAATTCTGATATCTTGACCAACTTCGATCATGCCAGCTTCAATTCGTCCCAAATAACCTCGGTAATCTTCACTTCTACTACCGTCTTGTCTCGCGACTAATTGCACAGGAAAGCGTAAATCACTTTTTTGATTGCGCAGCTGTGGTGCAAGCTCCAACTGCTCTAAACAAGATAGCAAGGTAGGTCCCTGATACCAAGGGGTTCTAGAGCTCGCATCAACGACGTTATCACCCAATAAGGCTGCAATTGGAATAATGGTTACATCTGGCAAATGAAGCTTTACAACAAGTTCATGAATCGCAGCACTTACTTTTTCAAAATGAGATTGTGAAAATTCATATAAATCCATTTTATTCACTGCAAATATCAAGTGACGAATACCTAATAATTTCAAAATAGCACTATGTCGTATCGTTTGAGCAAGTAATTGTATTTTTGAACTATCAAAATCTAGGCGGCTGATATCCACAAGGATAACCGCAGCATCCGCTTGCGATGCTCCCGTAACTAAATTACGTGTGTACTGTTCATGACCTGGGGCATCTGCAACGATAAATTTACGTTTAGCCGTGGCGAAGTAACGGTAGGCAACATCAATGGTGATTCCTTGTTCACGTTCCGCCTCTAAACCGTCAGTCAACAAGGCTAAATCAACTGCCGCATCACTTGAGGTAACACGTGCATACTTTGTTTTTCCAAGTGCGGCTAACTGATCAGTTAAGATCGCTTTTGTATCAAATAGTAGCCGGCCAATTAAGGTGCTTTTACCATCATCAACACTCCCCGCTGTAATGAAGCGCAATAATCCTGTTTGCATTAGAAATACCCCTCTTTTTTACGACGCTCCATTGACGCTTCACTTGTTTGGTCATCCATTCTAGTTGCACCACGTTCAGTCACTTCAGCAATCACAGTCTCCGCAATAATATCTTCAGGATTTTTTGCATCACTCTCTACGGGACAAGTACAACTAATATCGCCGACTGTTCTAAAACGAACTGAAATCACTTCACTTACATCTGCTTCTTTTTTGGGCGTTAAGGATGTGACCGGAACAAGGAGTTTTCCTTGTCGGACG
>Ga0209087_1002199_pt1 | contig 11050 bp, 13 predicted proteins | sample S_130805_EF_Meta_FD_187321 | JGI IMG/M metagenome (GOLD analysis project Ga0209087, IMG submission 187321) | Freshwater microbial communities from Lake Simoncouche, Canada to study carbon cycling - S_130805_EF_MetaG (SPAdes) (version 2) | ecosystem: Environmental > Aquatic > Freshwater > Lake ...
TTTCATACTTGCTTTACCTCAATGTTACATTTTTTTAAAAACTCAATACCAAAATCATCACGGTAAGTATTACGATAATACACCGAATTAATACCAGCCTGATGAATCAATTTAGAACAATCAATACATGGTGCATGAGTTACAAACAATGAAGCACCATCACTAGAGTTGGTGCTACGAGCAATCTTTGCAAGTGCATTGGTTTCTGCATGGAGAACTTCAGGTCTTGTCTTTAATGAATAGTGAAAGCCATCTTCATCCAAAAATTCATACTTCTCATCTATATGGATATAACTTTTTTCTTCACAATCATTATCCCAACCTGATGGCATACCATTGTAACCAATACCAATGATTGTATTATCTTTTACAACAACACAACCAACTTGTAACCGCCTAGCAGAGGACAGCTGAGAGTAAACCTCAGCTGCCTTCATATGAGCATCAAGATACTTTTGCTTCATTCTTTGGTTTAGAAATCTTAGCCAGTTTAGCTTTAATCTCTGCAACTTCAGCATCAATCATCATACGCTTATAGTGGTTTCTATCACTAGCATTAGCCATAGTTGCCATTATACGTTTAGTTGATTTGCTCAACTTAAATGTTCCGTTTGTTTTTACCATCATATCTCCCAATACTTCAGTTTAAAATTGTCTGCAATCGTTTCATAGTCAGCATAACCACGAGGATTACAAACCACTCTTGTGCTACCAATCATGTAATCAAATTCTTCATGTGTATGTCCATGAGTCCACAATTTGATTTGTGGTCTTTCCAAAATGAAATCAATCAAGTCAGAATGATATGCACCGTTCATCAAATTATCGTGAGCATATTTTGGATGCACACTAAAAGAACTTGGTGTATGATGGCCAACCACAACAAACTTTTTGCTATATTGACCTTCTGTTATAATACGGATGTAATCTAACATCTTACGATGGTCTACAACAGCATCTTCAGGACAAAAACGAGAAGGGCTTTCTTTGTGTTTAAATCCAATTTGTTTATGAAAACCTTTTTCGTCTTGTGTGTATTTTGGTCCGTTCTTACCATCTGGTGTGTATAACGGATTTTCTTCGTAGATTGGAACTTGACGAGATACCATACGATTAGAATTGTCAACACAACGGAAATCATTCATTCGTTGTTGAACATGAAACAATGTCAAAGGGTCTTCCTTATTCATATCAGTCCACAATGTACCACCAATGAATGTAACTTCATCATGTAAAGTCCATACTTCTTTGTCCAAGATTTGCAAGTTAGGCAAATACTTTAACATTTTCTTCAAATGAGAAATTGTATATTTAAAATCGTAATGATAATGCTCGTGGTTACCAGCAATATAAATTACATGAGGAAAGTTGTTGCAACAAGTATAAAAGAAATCATGGATACGGCGGCTCTTTTCAGAACCTAAACCAGCGTGACCATATTTCAAGTCAGGACTATCTACTTCTAATAAATCTTTTGCAACACAAATGTCACCTGAAAGAATAAGAACATCCGCACCCTCATCGTTAGTGAGGGTGATAGTTTTAAATTCAAGGTGAAGGTCGGAACATACAGCTATTTTCATAATACAACCATTATAACATGAAGAAAGAACAAATGAGGCAATAATGCCACAGTTGCCGTGATTTGCTAGTTACGGGCTCTAGCGCTACCCTATCGTTGTAGCCGTTTTGTCCACGATTCGCAACTTAGCGGTCCTAAGGTGAATTCTTAATACAATGAATCTGGCTTCTTACCAATATTATATTTTGTTACCAATTCCCATTCGTGTTTTTCTTTGAATGAAATGATTTTGATTTGATGTAATGGTGCAATATTATCAATCATAATTTGTGGATTAAGAATTGTAATTAAACCCCATTCTTCTAATAACTTTGCAATTGCGTTTCTTCTTTGAATATCATTCTCAGATATATTGGCCGGTTTGCCATCAAGAGCAAACAGTTCCTTGAAATGCACAATATAATAATGGCCTTGCTTATGTAAAATATGGCAAGACTGATATAAAATTCTTTCCTTGCGTGATGACACACCGATCCGTGTTAGTGTTTCACGAACCTTTAAAAAATCATCCTGCTCGTTGAGTGTTACTTCAACGAACTTGCTTAAATCTACCATGATGTTTATCCACCCGTTTCGGTTTTTTCTTTTAATTTTTGGATTTGTTCATCACTAAGTAGGCGTAGAGCTTCACGAGCTTTAGAATCGGATAGCCCATAGACCATCTTCACACATTCTATATCTTCACTTTTCTCAGACTTTACCCACTTTGCGAAAGGTCGTTTTGTAGACCTAACAGTATTTAGTAAAAAGTCGTTTTGAAGCTTTTTGTCAAGGAAATGCCTACGATTCATCTCATTGGCATAGATTATACAGTCTTTATGGTATGAAAGAGACCGATTAGTCATAAATGGTACATAATCTTTCTCTGTAATATCATCAACTATAATCTGTTTCTTGCTCTGAAGAATGGCATTTACATAGTCAAATGGATTACTCATAACATTCTCACTAGGCCGATTGTATCAATAGTAGTAAGTAGCAGGTAATTAGCAACCATCCCAAAAGATTTGCGAGTAAAAGCAGCCCACAGGTACAAAGCACAACCAAGAATCCAAATTGGATATAAGACCAATAAGGGCGGATTTGGAACTGTGAGAGCCATTGTGATAGAGCATCCGATACTGATAGCCCAAGCCAAAAGTTCAACGATAAAGCGTAGAGGGTGAGATTTCCAATCATCGTATATCCATTTCAAAATATTAATTAAGACATTGTTCATTTGAATTCACAATTTACCATCAACTCTGTTAAACAAGCAACCGTGTTAATTTCTTGGTCAGCAACAAAGGCTTGTTTATATTGATAGTCAGCAAGAATCAAAACGGCCTGTGGAATAGATTGTGGTTTTAAAGCTTCATACAAGTTATCATACAACTTGCGGAAGAATGTTGTAGCATCCACATCATTACTTGCAACCCATTTACGAATTGCACCAAAGTCTTTCTCTCTAACAAACTTAATGATATCATTGATTGACACATCAACGATTTGTGCCAAAATGCCAGTATCAATTTTACCAAACTGACTATATCTTTGCAACTCATTAATCACACGGCGGAAATCTGGAAAGTGTTTCTTTACCAATTCAACAACTACCTTGTCATCAGACTCTATATTTTCACTTTGCAAAACTTGTTGAATTCTCTTAAAGAACTGAGAGGCCATCTGGCTCTTTTCGTTGTTCTTTAATTGAAAATCAATAACTGCACACCGACTATGGAGTGGGTCGATGATGCGATTCTTAAAGTTACAGGTGAAAATAAATGAACAGTTGCCAGCAAACTCCTCAATCGCATTACGCAAGGCAGGTTGAGTTGAGTTTGGGTTTAGATAATCTGCTTCATCAATAATGATGACCTTACGGCCACCAGTCAACGACATAGACGAAGCAAAGTTTTTGATTTTAACACGGAAGGTATCAATACCAGATTCATCTGAACCATTGATAACCATTACATCACATCCAATTTCTTCACACATGGCTTTTGCAACTGTGGTCTTACCAACACCTGCACCACCACTTAGAAGAAGATTTGGAATCTTACCTTGATTAACATACTCCTGAAACGGTGTTTTCAACCGGTCAGGCAGTATGCAATCTTCGATTTTTTTAGGACGATATTTCTCCGTCCATAATAATTGTTCCATCACAATACCTCATAATATAAAATAAAAAAACTACAATCAAGCTTTAGTAAATGTGGAACCGGTTTCAGTTGAAATCCAATATTGTAACTCTACACCTTTGTGTTTGAAATTAGAAATACCTTTAGATGAGATTTGAACATCATATGCACCATCAAATAACTTAGCAAGATGCTCTGTCTTAAAGATAAAACGGAACTTATCACCATTACCATCAGCAACTTCAAGTGCATCGGTGTGGGCAGAACTATCGGATGAATCAAAGGCAAGAACTGTTACTTTAGAACCATCAGATTCAACCGCAATCTGTGGTGAACCAAGAACACCAGCCGCCTTCATAACCCATGAAAAATCTTCAGCAGATAAGGTGAATGATACTTCAGGTGATGGCATAGCCAACTGTTTTTCAGGTGGTGTATTAATCATAGATGGTTCGCAGAAGCGATATTTGATTTTACTACGACCTTTGTTACCAACAATCTTCACTTCTTTATCACTAAACTCAAAAGTTGGATTATCATTGTGTAAAGAGACCACAGACAGGAACTTATTCAAGTCATAGATGCCAAAGTTGGTAGGGATTTCTTCTTTGATTGTTACTTCAGCAAGAATGTTCTTGCCAGAGGACATGGTCTTTAGAACCTTGCCTTGTTTGAAAAAGATACCTTGGTTGATAACACCAAAATTCTTTAATACTTTAATTGTATCAATTGATAATTGCATAACATACTCCATATTGTAATTGAAACTTCATTATACTACACTTAAACTTATTTGTCAGGCGAATATTTAACATCATGCTCATAGAGGAACATTAGACAACACATAGCATGAGCTAAGTGATGTTTACCAGACTCAAGGTCATTTACTTCACCTTCTTTCCATGCCCACAAATGTCTTTGCATGGCATCAAAGTATCTACGCTTGGAATCTGGTACATATTTCCAATTGTCAGGTTCATACTTCTCAGCACCAAATGTAAGAATGTCAACTGTTGCTTTTAATGCGAGAGGTGGTAACAAACCATATTGCGGTTTGCCACCATCAAACTTGCGACCACCTGTTGTAGCAGTTTGCGACTTCTTAATTAAATCTTCTACTGACACACCTTCATAGCCTGGATGATAAGGTGCTTCAGTAACTAATTTATCTTTTTTGCTCATAGCTTACCGGTATATTGTGCAACTGCCGGCATATTACCAGTAAACGCATATGTACCAATATGCTGAGTTCTCATCCAAGGACAGAGATATATTTTACCACCCATCTTACGCCACATTTGGCAGAACATATAATCTTCACTTAGATATCTTTCTGAACCGCCACCAGTAATAGATTCACTTGTGTCAATAACAGTATCAAAGTAAGCATGAATATATCGTGAACCATCAAAGTTAGCTTGGCCAACATGGTCAGGTTTGTAACGAATCAATGGATATTCAGCGGCCATCTTTTCGAATACATGGCGTTTAATCATCATATGACCAGTACCAATCTCTAATACTTCAAGTGGTTCTGATACTTGGAATGATTGTGTTCCTTTTACCACATTGAACACATATTCACCAACTAGATTTTCAAGTTCTTTTGGGTCTAATTCTGGATGATTTCTTGCTGCTTGAGCAATATTACTCCAGTTCATTGACTTCTTAGGATAGGGACCACCGATTACATCTTTGTCTAATGCCATCAATGCAATAATATCTTGTGGTGAGTAGTGAATGTCCGAATCAATAAACAGCATATGTGTATAATCGCTTCGGAGAAATTCATCAACCAGATAGTTACGAGCTCTGGTGATTAATGATTCGTTAAATAGGAAAGAAAACTTAGTTTCGATTCCGTATTGTTGAAAAGTAGTTTGTAAATCCAAACAGGATTTTACATATAAACCATGTGCCATACCGCCATACATTGGAGTGGCGATAAACAGTTTATTCTTTTTTAGTTCTTCAATGTTGACTTTGATTTCCATTATATACCCATAAAATAAAAAAAGGAGAGATACTATTATATATCTCTCCTCATCTAGTGAAACCTAATTTATATTAGGCAAATGCACGTTCACCTTGCTTGCGTAGAGCAGCAATACCAGCGGCAACGATACGCTTGGTAGGTGAGCCTAAGCGATAGAAAGAAACCTTATCGCCATTAGCATTAACACGGCTATTCAAATAGATAGCGTGACCTTCATTACGCAACTCATTGATTGTTGCTGAAGGATTTGCAATTCCAAAAACAGATTGCATCTTTGCAGCTGTCAATGTGTTATAGGAACTATCTTTTGCCAAATATGACAATACTTTTTGCTTTGCAGACATTATTAAAAACTCCATTATTTAAACGAACCACTTTCAAAAAAATCTAAGGTGCGGTTCAAACCTCAGATATGTATAATAATAACAGATAAAGAAGAACAAGTCAAGCGTTTTACGGCAGACTTGTTCACTATTGCCTCAATTAGAACGGAGACTGTTCTTCTTTAGGTTCTTCAGGCAAGGTAATTGTTTCAAGTGTTTGTGCCATCAATGTTTCCGTATTAGCACCAGCATCCACTTTAGTGTAGAGGTCAAGGAAAGACATCTTGGTGTCATCATCAAAACGATTTAAGCACAACTCAATGGCCTTCATACGATTACCAAACACACCATAAGTCTTACTGATATGCACCAAACGGCGAGTAGAAATCACTTCGTCAACTCCGCCTTCTACAAAGGTTTTACGAATTACATCTGCCCAAGTTACCAATTTCTCGGCGAATTCATCATCAGCTTTACCGTGAGTAGATAATTCTTTTTTGATAATCTTACGCTCAACGGCAACTGGTGGCCAATCTTGTTCGTAGGTATTAAGGAATCTTTCCAAGAAAGCTTCGTTAAGAACATTGGTAAACATATAACGACCATCGTCTGAGCCTTTACCTTTAGTATTAGCAGTAGCGATGATAGTAAAACCTTCAGCAGGTGCAACCATTTCATTTTTCTTTTTGAGCAAGAATGGTTTGCCTTCTAATACCCTTTGTAAACAGGAAAGATTCTGAGCACCATAATCAATCTCATCAACGCAAAGTACCGCACCTTGACGAGCAGCTACAGTAACGGGGCCATCTCGCCATTCCATTTGGCCGTTGATAAGCACAAAGTTACCAAGTAAATCTGATTCATCGGTTTCTGGTGTCATTGATACGCAAACGAATTTACGACCAAGTTTGGCACAAGCCTGTTCAGCAGACATTGTTTTACCATTACCTGAATGACCAGTAATAAAGATAGGATAGAATTTTTTACTTGCAATAATTGAAAGCAAGTCATCAAAGTTACCAAACGGTACATAATTTTTATAAGCGGCAGGAACCAAATTCTCGGTTTCAAGGTCGGTAATAACATTAGTAATACGATGGCCGCCATTTGGCACAATATTTTTTTCTGGCATTTTCATAACCTGTGCTGACATATCAATTGTTTCAGCAACTGGTGCTGATGTTGCCAAACCTGGCACTTTATATAGACCACGACCTACACGGTTCGATTCATCTTTAGTAAACCATTGTGCGCCTGAAATACCTAATTTAGCACAAATAGATTTAATCTCTGATTTTGTAACTGTGCCTTTGCCAGTAGCAACCAACATAGCACTAAACTTTTCTTTTAACTCAACACGATTATTACGCATAATATAAACTACCTTTCCATTTTTCACTAGATACTACCATTATATCATAAGCCATAGGCATTGTCAACCACTTGTTGTATGGAAACAACAGCCTTAGGTCGCAATACCATCAATGAACCTAGACACCATAACACGGCTAACTGCCTTCTTTTTATTCATTTTCATAAATGCCGTTTTCAACTTACTTGCCGTAACGACACCATTCACAACCAATTCTTCATCTTCAATTTGCAATTCATTACCACCAGGTAAAATAAAGAATGTATCATAACCTTTGTTATAGGATTGCAAGAATTTTTCACTTTGTAATTGTTTTGCCAAACCTTTAACATATTCAGATTTGTGTATTTGAATGAAACGAGCATTAGCATCAACACCGTAAACTTGCTCACGAACTGTGCGACCTTGTTTATCAATATACTTGTTGGTAATACCGTTACGAACATCACGGCTTTGACCTGCAATAAAGAAACCAAAAATCTTGGCACCAGTCTTTGCTTTGTACCAGTCAAAAATACCGACACGCAAACCATCTTCTACATTATAATAACTATCATTGATACATGATTCTACTTTGATTTGCATTTTAGAATCACGGTCTTTGATATACACATTATCATTTTTTGGATTAAAGGAAGAAGGACGCACAACTGTTTGACCTTTATTTTCCCAACCATATGCTTCCCGTTCTTGCATTACCGTATTGCTATTATCAGCATCACCATCATGGACAACTACAAGATTAACCAAGTCAAGGTTATTCACTTTACGGAATTTTTGAGTAATTGGTTCAAGAGCAACCATTGCTTGAATCAAAGGAGTATTACCAAGAGATTCAGCATGAGGACGACCGATGCCGTAACGACCACGAGCATTCTCGGCATATGAATCACGCAAAGCAATCATATTACGGATTGAGTTATTGTATTCCATATTACTCATTTTAGAATTCAAATACTCACGGAGAAATACTGTTTCCCATGCGAACTCATTTAATTCAGGAGTAAAACCTCTTTCAATTTTTTGGTTAGGATAATCCACATGACGACCATCAGTAGCATCACCAAAGCCATATACTACAAATGGAATATTCACTTTACGGCAGAACATGGTAAGAACCAAAATCTGTTCAATAGAACCTGACATATTACGGGACATGGAACCTGAGCGGTCAAGTAACAAGACCAGACCATGAGATTTACCCTTAGGTATTTTCATCATCTTTTTAAAGATATTATCTTCTACTTGATATTTGTATAAACGATTGATATCAATATCACCAGTATTAGACACTTTAGCCTTTGCATAAGCACGAGCAGCTTTCTTCATTTCGAATTCTTTTGCCAACAAACCAATATAGCGGTCATTCTTTGATTTGAATTCTCTTACTTTTTCTGTATATTGTTTTTCAAAGCCTTCAGACCTACGCTCGGATGTTTTATCAAAGTAATATTTACCTAGTATCTCTTGAACCCGTTTAGCAGGTGTTACAATAGCATCAAGGTTAGGTTGAGGGATTTTACCATAAACATAATTTTTGGATTCTGCTGATAACAGACTGGTTTCATTATTACGGAAATTTTCATCTGTTTCACAACTAGGTTCAAACTGGTCATAGTTAGAAGCCTTAGAATCTTTATCACGGTTCAAACTTGTACCGTTTTCTTCGCCTTCTTCACCTTCGCCATCATCACCATTATTGTTAGATTTTGATTCTGATTTTTCACCTTGTTCTTCACCTTCGCCATCGGTGTCGGTATCTTCATCATCTGAATAACCTTCGCCATCGCCATCTTCTTCAGATTCACCATCATAGTCAGAATCGGAGGTTTCATATTCTTCACCATCACCGTCATCACCAGATTGTGATTCAACCATAGAAGCAAGTGCTTGTTGCATGGTTTCAAACTGTTCGTTTTTTGAATATTCAAATACTGCTTTAGTTACCCGTAAAACATCTTCCCATGTTTCACAAGCTTCAACTTGACTAACCAGTTTTTGTTCTTCAGGTGAGAATGTAATTTTAGTAAGGCCTGCCGATTTAGTATAGATATTCAATCGGTCAATAAATGACATTGTATTAACATCACGGTTTTTAAGACCAAAGAAATCACGGTCTAAAAGGTTTTGATAACCTTTAGAAAATGAGGTACGAATACCAGGAAATTTGCGTTTAACTTTTTTCTCAATACGAGCATCTTCAACTACATTCAAGAAGCCTTTGTATTTTTTACCAAGAGTAGAAACGGCATCATGCCAACCTTCGGCAGGTGTATAGAGTGCATGGCCAACTTCGTGTCCCATTAATAAATCATATAATGCACCTGACATATCTTGCCAGATTGGACAGTATAGAATACGATTCTTAGGGTCGAATTTTGCGGTACTGAGCTTTTGATGCTCAATAGTTAAATTTTCGGTGGCAAGTAATTTTGCTAATTGTGATTTTGATTCTACTGTAAATGCCATATAGACTTTCTAATTAATATACAACCATTATACACGAACCAGTAGGAATGTCAAGGCTACTTGTTGCTTGGAAACAACACTCTAAGCTCTTGTTTTAATTGAGGATTTTTCATAACCTCATGTAGGATATGACCTGCACCGTGGCATTGAAAGGCACGGAGAACATCGGCAACACAGGAGTAAAAGTGCATTTCTTCCTGTTCTAGTAGGGTGTGTGAGTAATCTTCTATCATTTGGCTATTATATACTACCTAAAATGTAATTGAGGCAATAAAAAGACCTTTACTTTTTACGGTAAAGGTCTAGTCTTTTCAACGATAAATGGAGATTTACTTGAAAAATTGGAGCGGTGCCTATGATTCGCACATAGCGTCTGAGATGGACTCCCAAACTGTTCTACAACCACCGCATATTCTGTTATCTTGTTGTATATAATTATATATGCTTTTTATTCGAAATGCAAGCGCTTTTTTAAAGCATTGCCTTGTTATCGACCAACTTGTGCCAAATATTTAGTCTTAGTTTCTTCCCATGTAAGATAGATTAGGTCATCATAAAATAATGTTTCATATGATACTCTGTCTTTCTTCATCAACTGTTTGATACGACCCTTAGCGTGTTTTATTTTCCAAATATCAACCAATGCCTTGTAGCTTGTATCAAATGATTTTACCAACTGCTCTTCTTTGATTTCACCACGGAGAAACTCATAAGAGTTATCATATAATGGTGAGAAGTAAATGCCTCGAGCATGGTCAGTTCTAATCAAATTTTTAGGAATGCCTAGTTTACTATAAGTGAAACCTAGTGACCTATTCTTATGGTCACGCTTGTATGGTTGACCTGATGGTTTCTTTGCAACATACCATTCAAAGTAATTACGGGTATGATTTTTCTTTAACCAGTTAATGATATTGCCACGGACTTTTCTACTTGGTTCAAATGATACTGAACCTGCCGTGAAGCCCATCTTTTGCCAATGGTCAAGGTTATCATACTGTGATAATCCATCAGCCTTTGTTCTGCCATACAATGATGTTGTTGTTACGCCAACCAATACATCACCATATTGTTTCTTCCAAAGTCTTTGCACTTCATCAGACAGGCAGAGTAGTGCCAATAACTTACCACCAACATAATTAAAACCTAGTGGTTGGAATGGCACGATAGTAGAACCGATTG
>Ga0209087_1002201_pt1 | contig 11047 bp, 6 predicted proteins | sample S_130805_EF_Meta_FD_187321 | JGI IMG/M metagenome (GOLD analysis project Ga0209087, IMG submission 187321) | Freshwater microbial communities from Lake Simoncouche, Canada to study carbon cycling - S_130805_EF_MetaG (SPAdes) (version 2) | ecosystem: Environmental > Aquatic > Freshwater > Lake ...
GTTGAATTACCGCCTCTTGTTTTCAATAGATTAAGTTGTTCTTTTGTTAAACATAAACCTCCTTTAGAATTGTGTAAACCAGACGATCTGGCATCACATTCCAAACTGCCGGGGGTTTGTCCGAAAGGATCAATATTTTGTTCGTTTACATAAGGGGATGGTTGTAATCCTTGGAATCCTTCCACTTTTTTAGCTTCTTCTTTTTTAGCCTCGTCTTTTTTAAGCTCTTCCTCTTTCTTTGGTTCGGATTTTTTTGATTCTTCCATTATTTTTACAAGCTCTTCTGCTAATTTTGCGTCGTCTGACTTTGGTTTTGTTTTATCTGTTTCAGTTGAGTCTTTTTTATCATCACCTTCCATACCTTCGTAAATAAATTGCTTAGAAAAAATAGCACTAGGTGAATATGGCATGACTTCTACTGCAAAATATGACAATGATAACATAATTACAATTAGAAGGACAACAGCTAAAATAACCAATTGAGTAGTAATTTTCATTTTATTATATATACATAGTAAGATAAAAATATAGATTTGTGCTATATTGCTAAAATGTTATATATGAACAGAGTAAACTATCTAGTATCCCAATTTATCCAAAACTTCTTGTGATTTTTCAAAACTAGAATTCAATGACCCTGCTGCATCTACTTTTATTTGAATTGGCTTAACTTTATTAAAATCAAATTGTTTTGCGTATTTTTTTATAAAACCAGAATTGTTCATTATAGTATCATAAATAGAGTTATATAATTTATGAATAGGATCAATTACTATGGTTAATGTTGGTGTTATGTATGCAATATTGATTTGATACTGTAAATTTTCCATAGTTTTTATCAACCCATTAACATAAGTGTTAACGCGGGTTGAATATAAATCATAAATTTTATTCATGGATGCAACATTTGCTAAATGCATTTTGTTTGTTTTGTTAATAGTATGTTTAAGGTTCTCAATCGTAGTTTTGGTATTTATATATGAATTTTGCAAATCGACTATCATGTTCGCGTTTGTTTTTATTAATTTTGCTTTATAATTTTCCGATTTATCACGTAAATTATCTACATCATTACTATATTCATCTAATTCATAGTTAATGGGTCGAAGTTTTTCAAATAAGACTAAATTTAACATTTTATAAACTGTATCCATCAACGTATCTTTACTATTCCCCATAAAAATAGATCTAAAATCAGGTTGCATATCAGCGTGCATATTAACCTTGATCATAATGTTTGAATATAATTTAAAAAAAATAATTAATGCAATTGTACATATAATATATGATAAACATATGTTAGTATAATTTAACTTTGAGTATGATATAGGATTTGAATATATTATAGGTTGCTGAATGTCCATATGTATATTTATATATATATAGATACGTTTTTTACTATGTTTCGCGCATTATTCAATATTTTCTGTTTTGGCTGTAGACAATGGTGAAACAACATTATTAAATGCGTTTATCATTTTTGACAAAGAACTATTTTTTAATGCCTGGGTTGAAGTTATAACACCATTATTCATATTTGTACTTAAAACAATCGCGCCAAGAATCTTACTAAGAGCATTTTTGACATGTAATATATTTTGTTGAATACCTGATGTAGCATCAAATAGTCGTGAGTTAATAGAGCTACCCATGTTAGCAGCATTTTTATTAGTTGTAGCTACTTTCATGTTTAATTCATCTATTTCATTATTAATGTTAATTATTTTTTTATTCACTGGTTTCAACGATTTATCAATTGTTTCTTCTTGACTTAATTTTATACATTCATCTAATGTTTTTTTACTATCTTTACCAAATAAGGGCGCTACATAAAATGCTCCACTTGTACATTTTACACTATCCCAATTTGTATATACATGAAGATAATACATAATAAACCAACATGTGAAAAAAATAATAAATATTACTAAAAGAATAGATGTTGTTTTTAGTTTAGGTTCTAAATAATAAAATTTATTTGTAGGTTTCATTGTAATATATAATAATGTAGTTAAAAAATTACACATTTGAATTTTTTATCAGGTTAATTAAATAAAACAATTTATTAATAAAGAAATATGGGAAATTTTTATCAATCAATTCATCTTGTGGTATTGTCCCAAACCATATACTTGTGAAAAATGGAATATAACAAATTGCGTTATAAATATCATTTCCATATTCTTCAAATGAATAATTCGATACACCATATTCCAAGAGTTTTTGATAATAATAGTATTTTGATAAATAAAATACTGTTTTAATGTTTGTAATATCAAAACTTTCTATAATAAAAAAAATTAAATCTTGGACTCCTTTTCCTATAGCACAATGTTGCCAATCTATAAAATATGGTTCATAGTTATTCTCGATATCATAGAATATATTTGGCGATTTAATATCTCCGTGAATGAAAGTTATATTATTTTCATTCGAAAAATATTGTTGTATATTCGAAAAATTATTATGAATATTATCACATTCTTCCTGTTGTAGTTTATTTAAAACTTTAAACCATTTTTTTTTAAATAATTCATATCGTTCATTAATAAATTCTGAAAAAAACGGATAAAATATAGCATCATTGCTCTTTTTCAAATTTGGAAACATATTCTTTAAATCTTTATTCCAAAAAAGGGCGTGCATTTTTGCCATTCTATCTACAATAGTTAATGATACATCTATGTTTTCTAAATTTAAATTGAGATTTATTTTATATTTTTTATCGAGTAGATTTTCTAAAACAATCCCTATAGTATGCAAGTTATCATCCACGATTAAATTATAAAAAAAAGGTATTTTTATATTAACATGATTCGATATTTTTGTATAAAAATAATATTCGCGTTCATATAGTTGTAATCGTTTTGCCATTTTCGACAAATTATTTTCTTCTGTGTTTTCATATTTTAATATTTGTGAATATACATTGTCATTTGTAATTATCTTAAAACTTACAACATCTGCAATAAACCCACCTTTTAATTTATCACAATGTATATAAACATCTTTAATGTTATGTATAGAACTATTTTTTTTTATTGTGTTTTTTAAATAATCTATATTATTTTCTTTATAATTGATTAAATCGTGTATATTTAATGTACAAAAGTTATTAATCGATAAATTAGCACCATACCGAATAAGCTCACTATTATCATAAATAGTTTCAATTCCTACTAATAATTTTGGATTAATACCTTTTCCGCTTATTATACCGGTTTTTGAATCCTCAAATACAAAGCATTTATTATTATTTATGTTGTATCGATAAATCGCCTTCTTATATGGTTCAATATGCGGTTTACCGTTTACGCAGTCATTACTTGATATTATGAAGTCAATTGTTTTATCTAGATCAATGTATTTAATAATCTCATTCGCAACAAGTTTATTGCAGTTTGTAACTATACACATTTTATGACCAGATGATTTGATTTGATTTATTACATCATAAATGCCATCTATTATTTTAATTCTGTTAATATTTTGAATGAATAGAGTATCTTTTAATGTAGATAAATCATTCAAAGATAATTCAGTATTCATTAATAACGTAGTTAATACATATTTATCATTATTGCCTTGTATAAATTTTTTGTATATTCCTTCGGTTAACGTAATATTATAATTATTTAATATTGTATTCCATATTTCAAAATAAATATTATCTGTAATTATTAAGGTTCCATCCAAATCAAATAAAAATGCATAAGTATCATTTATATATTTTTCAACTGCAATTGGAGTTCCTAACGAGAATACAAATTTTTCTTGTAATTCATAGCCTTTGAAAATTATATTTGACTTAACCATTTCAGAAATAACACATGATGTATATGGTTCATTATTAAAAGTAATATTGTTATCTAGAACGTATTTACATTTTGTATATAGTGTTCTAATATCATTAAATGCATATGCTCCTGTATTTGCATTATCTGAAATTTTTTCCTTTTCTTTTATATTAATTATATTTGAATTTTCATCTAAAACAATATAAGAATATATTGGATTTTTATCATAATTTTTTGTATAGAAAACCATATTATCAGTTGAATTACGAAATATATTAACAATATCTTCAGTATAGAATGTATCACAATCTAAAATTAAACATTTATTATTATAAGAAAAATTTTTTAAAATATAATCAATCCCAATATATAAGGTTTCAACTGCACCTTTTGTATCGTTAATTTCTACAAATTGAATATATGGGTATTTAGTTGTAATATATTCACGAAAATTAAAATTATCTAACTTTGAATTATAAATAATAAATAGATTGTCTTCTTTTCTAATTTTTAAATTATCTAAAACATATTCAATCATACATTTATCAAAAATTTGTATTAATGGTTTAGGTATTTTATATCCATTTTTTAAAAATCGTTCGCCCTTACCGCCTAGTGGTATAATTATATTCATGTTTACTATTATTTATATTTATATTTATATTTATATTTATATTTATATTTATATACAGCAAAATAATAACTTTATCCGCGTTGTTCTAAATATAAAGTTATTGTAAAAATATAAAGTATATAAAGTTATTGTAAAAATATAAAGTATATAAAGTTATTGTAAAAATATAAAGTATTAATGAGATTACTTGTAATAATATGTTCTCATGAAATGAATAAATCCGATTTAAATAATATAGTAAAATTCAATGGTTATTTACTATCACAGAATATAACGGTTGATTATTGTGGAATATCAAATCAAGATGATTTTAATAATTATGAAGATATTATATCATTCAAATACAAAATTATAAATAAAAAAAAACAATTAAGTAAAATATGCGATTTTATAACTAAATATAATAGTGAATTAGATTATGATTGGTATATAAAGACTCGTACAGATTTAATGCTATTAGAACCTATAAACTTTGATATATTATTAAATAATGCAATAAATGCAAGGGCGAGACGATATGTTGGTCCACAACAAATTCCAAATGGATTATCAGTTGGAGGAGAAGGAATGTGGAGTTATATAAAAGATTATGCGTATAACAACTACATATCAGAAATAGTACTAGATGATATGATATATATTTTTAGTAAAGATGTTAAAAATAAAGAAGCATTTAATATAATACCAGAACATGATTTAGAAAATGAATGGACGCATTCAAACATATGGAAATCACGTAATATTGCATTAAATGTAATTGGAATATATGCAATATTTACTAAGTATAACACATATTCTGGAAATATAAACTGTTAGAGTAAACAATATAATATTTAGATACGAAACCATTTAAAGTTCTTTTATTATAAACTTCAAATATCGTTTAGTATATATAGAATGAATAACGAAGACCGTTTAAATTTGAAGAAGTTGATTAATGAAACAGAATGCGAAAATAACACTGATAATATTCGAAAACTAAAACACAGTTCTCTTATTCGTAATGATATTATGAGAATACAAGAGTTAAAGAAAAAACATGCACGTGTAAGGAAAAATGAACCAGACCGTTTCTTAAATTTATGTCAATCGCAATGTAAATTTCTATTTAATAATTACACTGATATTTTTCATAAGGTGTATAAGGACGAATTGGATCTGAATATTATGGGAAAATTACTCGATGTTCTAAAAAAAATAGAAGATGGTTTAGTCGATCAACATGAAGGTTCTGTAATGGTTGGAACTATTTTAAAAGAATTGTACGTAGATTCTGCAATGAAACGAGGACAAAATATCGAAAAAACAATTGAACCAACCCCGCCTCCGGTATATACCGAGGGTAAATCCATATCTTGGAAACAATATAAGCAAATCAAGGAATAAACATAATTTATTTATGATTTTGTATATACTCTATGGCATAACAAATATGCCAATAATAATTATAATTTCTGAACTATAATTATTCTAAAAATCTAATTTGTAGTCTTATTCGAATATTTTTGTGATATACTAGGGTCTGGTATAGCTACATCATATGGTATATTTTGAATATAATTATCGATATTGAATGGTTTCAATTCTGCAAAATATTCAGGGTTCATGAAAGAATCTAATAATAGAATCTCGTTATCCATTATTTTATATTCCATATTTGTTAAATTTAAATAGAATTTTGGTTCTAACATAAAAGAACGAATACGTCCAAACCGTATTAATTCATCAGATAAACGAATATAGTATGTTTTTTCATTGTCTGAACCTATAACCAAATTTAATTTTGGAATATTGATAACACATGAACCATCTGCATTTGACACACAATATGGTTTATCACGACAATTAATATAACAGTTTGTTATTTCTTTTAATAGTTGAATACGTTCTTTTTCTATGTCTTGAAACAAAAACGAGTCGGTTGATATAGTTTTCAAAATTGTACCTATTTTTTTCAATTGTTCTTTGTATGAGTATACATCTGAATTTAAAATAGAGATAATATCTAATTTGTATTTTCTGTTTTCATATTGAGATAACAATGTTCGTATTGTAGTTCGAAAAACTGAGTAAAATTGACTTTCCAAATCTACATTACGCATTATTTTTACACGTTCTTCGTCATGTTGTCCACGTATTGTTATATGTTTATCTGCTTCAATATAATCTGAACCATTAATCAGTTCCAGACCATCATCTATGACTGTATTTAAATCAATAGACGGATTTATTTTTATGAATTGATTCGTATCAGTAATAATACCTATAACCATATATTTGTTTGATACACTATCGAATTCTACTACTTTTTGTTTAGGAACGCAATTAATATTACCGTCAGTTATTTCATTCACTTTTAATAACAATTGTATTGTATTATCATAATCATTCCACATATCTGGATAATCGAAAAATTCCATGTCAATGTCTTCCATAATCGAAGATGGAGAACATGGTAAAAATATAGAACCCGAACCTTCTTCCAAACTTACAATAAATCCTACTAACTTTGAATTATAATTAATAATTTGTTTTTCAATTGTAATATTATCTTTGTATTTCGCAATTATTTTTACCATTTCGGTTCCTGTTTTATTTCTTTTGAATTTATACAATCGAGGCAAACTTGCTTTTGGTTTACAAAATTTATCTGCATATTCTTGTACAACTTCGAGGACTTGTTTTATCAACTTATTTTCTTTCACTGATTTTTTATAAAATAATTTCATTGCATGTTGTTCTCCATCTTTGTTCTCAAATAAATATACAGGTTCATAAAAATCGCCTTGTTTTACTATAATCATTGTACCTTTTTTATCATCATATTTGTTTTCGTTATAATAGTTGGTAGGACATAGTAATTCAATTGAATCCTGCTCATATATATTTAAAATAATAATATTAATACCACGTTTTAATAACTTTGTATTTGGTTGACATAATATATCCCATATATACGTATGATCTATATGCGACGATTCGTCTATCAAAAAATTTAAAAAATTCTCATAGGATGCGATTGTTTCTTTTAAGAATGAAATCTCATACTCACTTTGTGGATCATTTTCTAAAATAATTTGTGCAAAATCAGAATCTCTGTATTTTTCAACATTAATATCCATTTGTTTATAATTTTTCGGTTTAAATATAGATACCAATGAACCGTTTTGGTATTTGATAAACATATCTAATGTAATTGCGTTATAGATAATATTACGCATTTGAATTATACTTGGACTTGGTACATCATTATCATATGCATAAATATCAGCAATGCAACCCATAAATGATTGATTTATATTTTGTTCAACACCATATCGCAATAAACATGGTGTATTTGGTTTAATTGTAGATGGATTTGATTTAACTACATATTTACGATTATCTATTTTAAAAAAAGATTGAGCAGCTACTGGTAAAAACCCCCATCTATTTTGTTGAACTGGATATTTAGTCGAGTCAACTACATAATTGCTTATTCTTACGGTTCTTTCCTCTTGTTTTTCTTGTTGACGTTTAAAACAACATGGAACTGAATATCCGTCTGGATGCGAATCTTTTTGCAAACCCGGATAATGAGGTATATATTCTCCTTTTTCATTCAAATGTTCTTTTGGTGCATTGAATTCATATATAAAAGCGCCTTTTGGAACAACTGACGCTTTGTTTGGAATTATAGCGTTTGGATTTGTTTTTAAGATTTCGTTAACTTCTTCTTGAGTTAAGCTTACGTTGGATTTTAAAGACCAATATCTAGGACAGATATACCAATATGGGTTAGTTGGATCAGAACCATATTGGATAGCTGTTGTATATGAACCTTTATGATTTTTATCAATGTTTTCTTTTTCGATATTATTTAATATAACAGGTTGACGTAATACAGCGGGAGGACATACTTTCGAATATCGATTATATTTACCAACTTCTGTTTTTAATATGAGTTTTGGATCGCGTTCTTCAATTCTACTTTGAAATGGATTTGGGTTTTTTAATTTTTTACCGTCTACATTAATTTCTAAGTCATCTGGACCTTCACCTCCTTCAATTTCTTCATCTTCGTCTTCGTCGACATCCATGCCGAAGAATTCATCGTCGCTGCCATTGATGTCGTTCTCTCCATTAACTGATTGAGAAGTAGATTTAATTTTAGTCAGATCGTTTATTGGTAATGTAGTTTCAACATCCATTCCGAAAAAATCATCATCAATAGAATCAGATTCAACTAATTCTGGTTTTTTTGTTATTTCAGCAGAGCTTTCTTTAAAGAAATCGCTATCTAGACTATTATCTAATTCAATTGCTTGTGGAATAACTCCAATAACCGGCGCGATTGCGACTATATTTTGAATATTGGGTTTATCGACATTTTCATAGTTTATTTTCTTTTTACAAACAGATTCGACGTGTTTTAAACTTACTTCTGTACTATTTGGTGCCTGATATATTCTCAATATACTGTCAAAATAAATCGATAAAACATCAATATATTCAATTGCGTTTATATTAGATACTTCTAATTTCAGTTTATTTTCTATAGGAAATAGTTTAATTGATATAGGAAATCCAAAATTTTCTATTATTTTATCATTAAACATTGTATGGCCTTTGAAAAAATCGACAACGCGCTTTTCTGCATCTTGTTGGGTTAAATCAAACTCGCTTACTAATGCTTGTATTATATCTCCAACTTCAGTTAATTTATTTTTTTCGACTGTAATAAATTCCTCAATCGGATCCATTTCTTGATAATTTTCTACGCGTTTGAAAATTAATTTTGCACCGTCCGCACCGGATATATTCGTATCTTTTATTACAAAAATACTTGATATACAACTTTTATATTTTTCCAGATCCATTTTTTTCGTTATTGAAACACTCGATGTATATTGAATGTTATTGATAATAATATAATTATCATGTAATGTAGTAAATCGACGAATTGAGTATCCAGTTTTATTTAAAAATTCATTTATATTGTCGATAATAGGATTTAATACTTGTAATAGTATTTGGTTTAATGACGTAGTACTTATTGGTGATACTAAAGATGATTGTACTTGTACATTACCATCGCGTTTAAAATGAATATACATTTGAATTGGAGAACCTTCAAATACGGTTTTAATTAACAATGAAATATTACCAGATTTACCTATTTCTTTTGAAAGCTTTAATATCTCAGACGAAGATAAATATGGAATTTTTTTGCCATTTTTAGATAGCTTTTCACTATATAGTCTATACATGTTCTCTCTTCTAAATCCAGGATTGTGTTTTATAAATGGCATTTCTTTTGTAGCATGAATATTTTTAAATATAGCATCTAATGGCAATAGATTAACAAATTCTGTTTTGATTGTTATATTAAATGATTGTATTCCATTATCAAAATACGAGAACTCTGAGTCAGATTTTTTTGAATTGTATATATCGTAAAACATATCAACCGTTTCGTATAATTTCCACGTATCACCAGTAATGTTTTTTTTTGTATCTTCTAATAAATATTGCTTCTGTTCAAGCAAAGTAGATACATTTGTTATATTCTCTTTGAATAAAAACGGAAAATACATTTGTGATATTAGCGAAGTATCTATGTTGTGCTGATCTGCGTATTCGAATACATCTTCAGCAAAACAAACATAGAAAGTATTATTTATTGGAGAACCGAAATTAAAAAACAATGAATTTTCAAAAGAAAAGAGAGAACTTGTGTTAATTGCATCATCCGATTCTAATTTAAATGGGTTTGATACAAATAAATAATCATGCTCTTTTTCAAACTTTTGGCCGAATGGTATAGATACAATATGTTCTCCGGTTAGTTCTATCAAATCTTCATATGTATATGCCTGAATATCTCTTTCGCTTTCATCAATGTTTATGTTTTTTGCAAATTGGTTAAATTTTTGTTTTGTAAATATTTCTTCATCATTTTTTGTAATCGATTTATAAATATTTAAAATCGGCAATTCCCTTTTAATTTGCGAGAACAAATACAATTCTTTGTATGATACGTTCAATAATTCTTTTAATATTTTGTTTTTAATTACACGTATAGAATCGTCTACATGAATTTGTTGTGTAGAGAATATTATATCGGGACTGTCGCTGTTTATTTTTTCTAATTCTACATTACTAAATACTTTATCCAATTCTACTTTATTCGAGCAAATAATTACTTTTGTAATTTTATTATTTAATCCTAATATACAGATCTTAACTATTTTTGAAGTATCCATTCGTATATAATCATACTATATAATATGCATTATGTTTTTGTAATTGTAATTATATTATTTTATCATATGTGCAAAATAATATACTATCTATTATTACCTAATCTACCATGTAAGTGAATTATTATTATCATATTAACTATATAAATATATTTTATCTACTATTTAATATATACATGGATATAATTACAAATATCACAAATTGTATTACACCTTTGCACATTTAAAACGCCCATTATAGACGCTTAAAATAAACAAAAGGTAATTGCGGATTTCACGCCACGACATACTTATCTTCCCATAAGGGAGTATCATAGTCGTTCATATTCTTTGGACTAAAACATTCTGGTCGTTTTTTTCCTGCTTGTTGTAAT
>Ga0209087_1002207_pt1 | contig 11027 bp, 9 predicted proteins | sample S_130805_EF_Meta_FD_187321 | JGI IMG/M metagenome (GOLD analysis project Ga0209087, IMG submission 187321) | Freshwater microbial communities from Lake Simoncouche, Canada to study carbon cycling - S_130805_EF_MetaG (SPAdes) (version 2) | ecosystem: Environmental > Aquatic > Freshwater > Lake ...
AATAATCCAGTAGATTTATATGATTTTGGAGATTTATCAAAGCTGATGGGCTTTGAAGATGTTTGGGAATTTGAAAAACGTTTTGTTCAGACGAAGTAAAACTATCTAAAGGCCTACTATGAAATTTTATCGTTATCTCTTATCCACTATTTTTTTGCTTTCAGCGATTCTGCCGTCTACAAGTTTTAGCCAATCCAATTATCCCAATCGACCTATACGTTTAATCATTCCGTTTTCACCAGGTGGAGTGACAGATACCTCGGGCCGTTATATTGCAGAACAGCTCTCCTTGAAACTGGGACAGCAAGTTATTTCGGATAATAAACCAGGCGCCTCTGGGAATGTTGGTTCGCAAATGGTTGTCACTGCAGAGCCAGATGGCTACACTTTATTGCTAGGGTACGCTGGAACTTTGTCGATTAATCCTTCTCTTTCAGACAAGGTTCCATTTGATAGCGTAAAAGATTTTGCGCCAATCGGAAAGATTGGTGATGCAATTTTAATACTAGTAGCAAATAATGATTTTCAGGGTAAGACTTTGGCAGATGTTATTGCTATATCCAAAAAAGATCCTAAAGGACTTTCTTACGGTACATCAGGAACTGGTATAACAACGCACATTGCAGGAGAGTTGTTTAAGCAAAAGACAGGAGCCAATTTAGTTCATATTCCATATAAGGGAGGTGGTCAAGCCTTGCTTGATCTATTAGGCGGTAATATCCCCTTAGCTTATATGGCAGTTGCGGGAGCAGGTCAGTATGTTGCTTCAGGAAGAATTAAACCTATCGCCGTATCAAGTGCAAAGCGAAATCCGAGTATGCCGGATGTGCCGACATTTATGGAGAGTGGTATTAAGGATTTTGAGATTGATGATTGGGTTGGATTATTGGCACCAGCAAAAACACCTAAACCGATTATTAACAAGTTAAATCAAGCACTCAATGAGATCCTTAGCTCACCTGAGGGGAGAGCGAAGCTCTTGTCTATGGGTATCTTTGCAGCTCCTGGAGCACCTGAAAAATTTGGTGAACAAATCAAAGACGACCTAATTCGTTTTGCGCCAATTGTGAAGTCTGCTCAAATCAAAGCTGAATAAAGTTTTCATTGATTGGTTTACCAATTAAATGAGTGATGAATGATTTGAGTTCTTTACCAGTTGATACATCAACTTTATCTGAGGAGTGTTATCCTATATATCAATTGATGCGAGCGGCTATGATTTAGTTGTGTTTTAAGTAATCAGTAGAAAATTAGAAAAATTATCAAAAACATTTTGTGTAATTTGTAAGTAACTTTTTTAAGTTAATTGCTATTTAAAAGAATCACAGAGCATAAGTTAATCATTAAAATTTGGAGATGATGGCATGGAGACAAGTCATGTTTTAGTTCAAGGTCAGGAACATTGGACATCAAAAGATGGCGTTAAGCTTTTTTTATGGAATAAAAAGCGCGCATTAAATACAACTTACCAAGGCACTATTCTTTTTATTCATGGTTCATCTTGGTGTTCACAACCCACTTTTGATTTATATGTTGAGGGAAGACCATGGTCATCCGTGATGGACTTTTTTGCAGCAAAGGGATACGACACCTGGTGTTTAGATAACGAAGGTTATGGTAGATCTGATAAATCTCGTGATATCAATTTTGGTGTTGAAAATGGTGCTCAAGACATTGTGGCGGCTACGGATTATATTTTGCAGCAAGATCAATTAAAACAAGTGCTGCTGTACGGAATTTCATCAGGAGCTTTGAAGTCAGCATTATTTACCCAATGGCACCCTGAAAGGGTGTCTCGATTAGCACTGGACGCTTTTGTATGGACTGGTGAAGGAAGTCCTACATTAGTTGAGCGTAGGAAGATGCTCCCCAATCTTATTGGAGTTCAGAGGCGCCCTTATAACCGTGAAGTGATTCAAAGTGTATTTGATCGTGACCGTCCTGGAACGGCAGATCAAAAAATGATTGATGCATTTGCAACCGCCTCTTTAGCTTTAGATGATTCAGTGCCAACCGGAACATACATTGATATGTGTACAAAGTTGCCACTAATTGACCCTTCAAAGGTAGTGGTACCAACCATCATCATGAGAGGTGAGTTTGATGGTATTGCTGGTGTAGATGACTTGATTGAGTTTTTTAGGCTATTACCTAATCCGGACAAACACTTTGCTATGATGCCAGGCGTTGCCCATGCCAGTTTTCAGCAGACTAATTATCTTTTAGTCTATGACGTGTTGAGAAGCTTTTTTGGGCAAACTCCTGCAGAGTTTTTAGCGCCATGAAAATAACTCAACGTATTTTTCAGCAGTTGGTCATAATGGTTTTTTTAGCCAACTCGCTACTTGCCGTTTCTGAGGTATGCGCACAGACGACTTATCCCATTAAACCGATCAAGATTATTGTGGGTTTTGCACCTGGAAGTTCTTCTGATGTTGCCGCGCGTGTTGTCGGAGATAAATTAGGACAAATTTTAGGACAATCCGTCATTGTCGAAAACAAGCCTGGAGGTAGTTCGAATGTTGCCGCAAAGCAAGTCACTGTATCGCCACCGGATGGGTATACCTTATATTTAAGTACGGTAGCAAATGTCATTAATACAGTTGCAAAAGGATCCTCAGAAGTTGATTTATCCAAAGATTTATCGGCGGTGAGTATGATTGGGAGCGTTCCTAATATCTTGGTTGTTCATCCTTCGCTTGGGGTTAATAACGTCAATGAGTTAACACAGTTATTAAAAGCCAAACCTGGTGAGATTGCCTATGCCAGCGCAGGTAATGGCACTGCACTCCATATGGCTGCTATGTTGTTTTCCATGATGGCTGATGTCAAGATGATTCATGTTCCTTATCAGGGAAGTAATGCCGCCATGTCGGACTTGCTTGCCGGAAGAACAACCGTAATGTTTGTACCTGCATCTACGGTGATGCAATATGTGAATACAGGAAAATTAAAAGCTTTAGCATCTACGGGTTTAAAGAGAACTTTTGTTGCTCCAGATATTCCAACACTCAATGAGCAAGGTTTAGTTGGTTTTGAATCAACGGTTTGGTTTGGATTAATGAGCCCTCTGGGAACGCCAGAAGCTATTGAGAGGACGTTAAATAAAGCGATTGAGCTTGCAATTCAATCGCCTGAAGTACAGACTCAGTTTAAAGCGCTAGGAATTGATAGTACCTATTTAAACAATAAAGAATTTTTAGCCTATATTAAAAGTGAAAATGATAAGTGGGCTAAAGTGATTAAAAGTTCAAATATTAAATTGTATTGAAAGCATTAACTGGTCAGGACTTTGATAATATTACTTAAAAATCAATCCCATAACCTGAATCCTCTTCCTTTAGAACGGAGAGAATCTCAAACAGCTTATATAGAGTATGGGCTATAGCTTTATTGGTATTGATGACTTTTCTATATTGAATGACGCAAACGTAGGTTGTTATTTAGCCCAAAGTAATCCACATCAAGTGGAGTAATATATTGGTATTGAAAAAGATAAAGGAGACACCGAGCATGAGTCACACACTAGAACAATTTGCTAGTCAGTGCCATGATTTTTTGAAGAATAGTCCTGGACCTGCTGGGCGTCAAAAAGTTGCTGAGGCGTTACAAGATGTTTTGAAAGACCAGGATTTTATTGCAAAGCATCTTCCTCCAACAACTGGCGAGCGTGAAATTATTTATCAAGATCCTGAATTAGGTTTTTGTATTTTGGCCCATCACTATCTTGGCCCAAAGAGTTCTGATCCGCATGATCATGCGCATTCTTGGGCTATCTATGGACAAGTGCACGGCAGGACTGAAATGCGAGACTTTCAAAAAATCGAAGAGGCGAGTGCTGACAAACCAGGTAAAGTGAAAGTTGTCCGATCTTACGCTCTGACCCCCGGCGTTGCACACTTGTACAACGAAGGAGACTTACATGCTCCTGAGCGCAAAGATTCTACAAGTCTGATCCGTATTGAAGGAACAGATATGTCCAAGGTGAAGCGTTTGAAATATGAAGTGGTCTAAGAATCGGTGATACCTCGAAGAGTAGACATATTAACGCAGAGTAATTGATACCATTAATAAGGATTTGTAATGGCGATTCAATCGGTTGACGCTAAAACCCTAAAGCAATGGCTGCATGGACAAACTGAAATTGCTGTGTTTGATGTACGTGAACATGGTCAATACGGAGAGTCCCATCTTTTTTTAGCAACCTCCGTGCCATATAGTCGACTTGAATATGAAGTCACTCGACTAGCTCCCCGTAAATCTGTAAGGTTAGTCGTCTATGATGAAAATGGCGATGGTGTTTCAGTTAAGGCGGCTCAAGCCCTGATTCAGCAGGGCTATCAAGACGTTTATATACTCAGTGGCGGCACGCAAGGCTGGCAAGATGCTGGATTTAATTTATTTGCTGGAGTAAATCTTCCCTCTAAAACTTTTGGAGAATTGGTTGAGCATCAGTGTCATACGCCTCGAGTGAGTGCTCATGACTTAATGAAAATGATGGTTGACCAAGAGGACTTCGTTATTCTGGATGGTAGACCTCAGAGTGAGTTTAAAAAGATGAGTATTCCTGGGGCTCAATGTTGCCCGAACGGAGAATTAGTCTACCGCATCAAAAGTCATGTGAGAAACCAAGACACCAAAATCATTATTAATTGTGCCGGGAGAACTCGAAGCATCATTGGCGCACAAACGCTGATTAATTTAGGGATTAAAAATCCAATCTATGCGTTAGAGAATGGTACCCAAGGCTGGTATTTGAATGATTATGTCTTAGATCATGGAAAAGTTGCAGATTATGCTGAGCCTAAAGTTGATGATGAAATCTTACTTGCCTCTCAAGCATTAGTAAATAAGTTCGATATTCCTTTCATTTCAGATGAGCAGTTTTTATTATGGAAAAATGATGAAGGTCGCTCTTTATACCTTTGTGATGTTAGGACTATCGAGGAGTTTTCACTCAATGGGTTACCTGGAGCACAACATACACCGGGAGGGCAGTTGATTCAGGCTACTGATCAATTTGTGGGCGTTCGTAATGCACGAATTGTTTTGTATGATTCTGATGGAGTGCGGGCTATAACTGTTGCTAGCTGGTTAAAGCAGATGGGTCATGATGTAGCAGTTTTACGAGATGGTGTAAATAGTAAAGTTAGCTTACCAAGTATTCGGATTGATTATTTACTTGGCAAGCCGACTATTAAGACTTCAGACTTCTATCAACTTGTTCAAAATGAGTCTGTCACTATATTGGATATTCGTGGCAGCATGCAATACCGTAAGAACCATTTACCCAATTCTCTCTGGGCGATTCGTCCTCGACTGCAAGAAATCATTCATGACGCTAAAGAAAGAATCGTGATTATTTCAGATGACCCTGCCCTTACTTACGGAGTACTTTTGGAGCTTGATAGATTTGATCTAAATATACAGGTCTATGAATTAGGGGATTCAGGATTTTCAAAAGAGCTTGAGACTATTTCTACGCAAACTCTACCACCTGATGAAGATTGTATTGATTTCTTATTTTTTGTTCATGATCGGCATGATGGTAACAAGGTTGCTGCACGCCGGTATCTTGAGTGGGAGACTGGTCTGATTGCTCAGTTAGACCAAGACGAAATGAGCTTGTTCTCAATTCAATAAGGCTTGAAATTAAATAATTTGCGATTGGTTCTGTACTTAGAAAGAGTATAAGCGTAACTTTAAGGAACGCTTGTAGGGGAGACATGCACAAAGTAACTCAAGGCACAAAATTAAAAGTCAAGGTTTAACAGAGTGAGATGAAGAATGCTATTTTTGCTATTACTCACGTCGATATAGTACCGACTATTAAAGATTAAGGTATTGCTTTAGTTAAAGATATCGCCACATTCAGCCCTAAAGATCAAGAAAATATTCGATTTGAGGCTTGAACTCAGATTAGTCGTCTTTACCATATGACAATAATTGAAATTTAGGTAAACCAGGGTGCAATTAATCATCATGCGTCACAAAAATATTAAAAAGATTTTAAAGTAACTCTCACCCCTATGAGTGGCAGTCTTTATAAAGAACGTTTATATAAGCTGATAGATTAGAACTTCTTTTCATCATTTGCCGCAAGATTAAAACTAAAGTTTTGACATAGATAATCTTCCCCACCTCATAACTTAGGAGGTATATTTTTGATTCTGCCTAGAATCAAGAATTGCAGATGCTTCTACCATGCCCAAAGTTCCTTCTGGTAATAGTTTCTTGTCTACCGCTATGGTAGCTGAAAAAATTACTGATGCAATAAAACCAAATGATGAGCAATTCTCAAAGATTTTTCTAGAAGACAAAAATACTGTTTAACATTATTTAATCTAATTTATTAAATAATGGAGACAAGAGAACTAATGGAGATGGTCTAAGTAGTCTTTTCTGAGCTTTTAATATAGTTGTATTTACTTCATCAAGGAATGAGCTCCATAACCCCTGCTGTGTTAAATCATGATTATATTTTTCGAGTTCTTCCAGGCTTTTATGCCACCGATATATAACGACTTCATGTTGTTGACCAACTAATGTAGTAAAACATCCGAACACCCCTTTAATAAAATGGGTATCATAACTTAAAGAATTTTTTCTGAGAGCTTGCCAGAATAAATCCAAGGCTCCTGGCGCTAGCTGGAATTTAACCTCTTCGATGATGATGTTTGGGTTAGAGTTTATATCCCCAATCGGCGTACTTCCTGGTAACCAATCTAATCCCTTCCCCCAAAGTGGATTGAGTTCTTCGATAGGGGCTGGCATTAAAAAACTATTTTCCTGACGCAACATTAGTGGTCTGACAATCTTGTAATAAGGATCGGCTTTGGGATGTTTAAAAAATAACCGGTCCCGCCAATCATCAAAATCATCAAATCTCCATAAATGGGTCACCTGGTCCTGATCACCACTGATTGTAGAAAAATAACCTATCACCCGAGCCATAATTGGCCTACTGTCATGATCAAGGCCACGACTGAGTTGTGCTTCCCAGAATTTTTTTAGTGTTCCAGGGCGAAAGGTGTAGGTTCTAGATTCAAAGAGCATAATTTTTTATTGTTGAGGGATTTTTGCTTCATTCACGATTGTCTTCCATTTAAGAATTTGATCACTAATTTCACTACTTAAAGTCTCTGGTGATGATGGCCTTACCATTGCTCCCGTAGATTCTAGTTTTTCTCTAACACTTGGCATTTCTAATACAGCATGAATTTCTCGAACTAATTTATCAAGAATGGGGCGTGGAAGTCCCTTTGGTGCGCCAATGGCATGCCATGAGCGCACATCAAAACCTGGCAATGTACTTGCTATAGGCGGAGTGTTTGGCAGCGATGGCCAGACAGTTGGGCTAGTTACTGCTATGGCACGTATCTTTCCAGACTTGATGGCCGGTAAACTTACTGTAAGGGAATCGATCATGACATCAAATTGCCCACCAACTAAATCGACTAAGGGGGTACTTCCACCTCTGTATGGAATTGATACCATTTTTACTTTTGCAGATGCTTGGATTAATTCACCAATCAGATGAGGTGTACTACCAGGCCCTAAATTGCTGTAGGAAATACTTTCGGGTTTAGCTTTTGCGGCAGCAATAATATCCGCTAAAGAATTAAAAGGACTATCAGCTCTTACAGTCAGCACAAATGGAAACTGTATTAAGGTCGAAATAGGGGTGAAGTCTTCTAATGGTTTATATGGCAATGACTTGTAGGTTGCAGCAGATACGGCATGTCCGCCATGCATCATCAGCAATGTATAACCATCAGGCTTGGCTTTAGCAACAAAGGCATCGGCAATAATACCACCTGCCCCACTTTTGGATTCCACATTGATTGCTTGCCCTAATTTTTCTGCGAGTGGAGCTGCGACTATTCGAGCAACGATATCAATGTTTCCTCCAACACCAAAGCCATGTATCAGACTTATAGGTTTTTGAGGATAATCTTGCTGGGCATTTATAACAGAAAATTGAAGTAACGTTACAGCATAAATAATAATTTTTATTGTTTTTGTTAGCATATGCGATTAAATATAATTTTGTAAAAGTTGAATGTAAGGTTTTAGTTTGCATTTAATTTTATAAAATTGATAGTTATATGCATAGGTATCTTCCCTAGTTCTTTTATTAGTTTATTGGTGGAAGAGGATCTGCTTGCACTGCATCAAATCATTCACCTCGCATCTTTTTATTCAATTATCTCAATACCTAACGACAGGATACTTGTCAAAGTCTTTTATGATGCAGGCGAAGCATTTGAGGTAGTATATTTATTATTAAATACGATATAGATAGGAGATTATCAACATGAAATTTTTTTCATGGTTCATTTTTTTATTCATTAGTGTTTTTAGTACGCAAACATTTTCACAAACCTATCCGAACAAACCAATCAAATTAATTGTGCCATTTTCTCCTGGTGGCCCAATCGATCAAACAGCTCGTATTATTTCTCAAAAATTGAGTGATATTTGGGGGCAGTCCGTAATTGTCGAAAATAAAACGGGGGCCAATGGCGTAATTTCTGCAGAATATGCAATGAGCCTTCCAGCTGATGGGTATTCATTGCTTTTTTCTGTCATTCATCACTCTGTACTGCCAAGTCTCAAAACTAATCTTAGCTACAATATTGAAAAAGATTTTTTACCTGTCACATCCGTCGCCGTTTATCCCATTATCCTGGTTGTTAACAATAATTTTCCTGCTAAAACTGTTCCTGAGTTAATTAAATATGCAAAAGAAAATTCAGGAAAATTAACCTTTGGTCATTCTGGCTACGGTGGCGGCACCTATCTTGCTGGTGAATTATTTAAAATGCAGGCCAAAATTGATATACGCGATATTCCCTACAAAGGAAGTGCTCCTGCAATGGCGGATTTACTTGGCGGTCATGTTGACATGATGTTTAGTGATGCTCCTACTTCCATGCAACACATACTTGCTAATAAATTAAAGCCTCTTGCAATTTCTAGTTCTGGTCGATTAAGCCAATTACCTAACATTCCTAATTTCACAGAAGTAGGACTGCCTAACTACAACGCATACTCTTGGGGTGGTATTTCTGTAAAGAACGGAACCTCAGCTGAGATTGTTCAAAAACTAAACCTTGATATTGTCAAAGTACTAAATGACCCACAAGTGAGGGAGCAGTTCGCAAAAATTGGCGCGGAACCGCAACCAAGTACTCCTCAACAATATGGTGCTTTTATTAATGCCGAAATTTTAAAATGGGCTGACATGGTCAAGCTTGGAAAAATTAAAATTGATTAAGGATTCATTTTGAAAAAACGTATAGGTATTATCGGTGCTGGTATCGGGGGATTAACTCTTGCCGCACTATTACAAAAAAGGGGTTTTAAAGTATCGGTATTTGAACAAGCAACTCGATTTTCAAGGGTTGGCGCTGGTATTCAACAGAGTGCTAATGCAATCAAAGTATTGCGTGATATTGGCCTAGAAGAACATCTTCGTTCAATTGCCTTTTGTCCACAAACTTGGAATAATCGCGAATGGGATACGGGGGCTGTGAAATATGAATTACCCCTAGGCTCTAACTTTGAAGAAAAATATGGGGCACCTTATTTTTTATTACATCGTGGTGATTTACACTCAGCTATTTTGTCTAAAGTAAATAGCGATTCTATTCATCTACAAAAAAAATTACAACACTACAAACTTAATAATGAAATCGTTCAATTAACATTTGAAGATGGGACTACTTATGAAGTAGATGCATTAATCGGTGCTGATGGGATTCATTCAAGAGTACGTGAACAAATGTTAGGTGCTGACAAGCCTCGTTTTACTGGTCGAGTTGCGTATCGAACGACTTTCCCAGCCTCACTTATGAACGGCTACAGCATTGATGACTGCACCAAATGGTGGGGTATAGATCGTCATATTGTTATTTATTACGTGACTCCGAAAAAAGATGAGATTTATTTTGTGACAAGCGTTCCTGAGCCTGAATGGAATAATGAGTCATGGTCTGCAAAGGGCGATTTAGGGGAACTTCGCAATGCCTTTGAAGGATTTCATGAACAAGTACAAAAAGTCTTAATAGCATGTCCTGATGTTCATAAATGGTCCTTGTATGAACGCGACCCTCTTCCTTCTTGGTGCGATCAAGAGGTGGTCTTGCTTGGTGATTCATGTCACCCAATGGTTCCCTATATGGCTCAAGGGGCTGCCATGGCCATTGAAGATGCCGCTGTTCTTACGAGAGTATTAGAAAAGCAACATAATATCCCAGAGGCATTTAAACAGTTCGAATCTTTACGTAAGGAACGAACATCTAAAGTTCAACTAACTTCTCATAAAAATCAATGGATGAGTAAGCGCACAGATTCTGATTGGGTTTATGGTTATGATGCTTGGGGGGTCAATGTCTCATCTTCATAACAACTCCAGCGATGGATAGTCTTGCTACGAATGCCGACCTAGATGAAAAAAGAGATCGTATCTTAAGGATTCGATAAGTAACGATTTAAGATAAAGCGCATTTCTTTAAAGAGTTCATTAGGCGTCATGCCTATTGGCTCACAACCCTTCGCAATACAAGAATCTCTAGCTAAAGCGTGGATTTCGATATTTAAACAACAAGCTAGCCAAGGGGTTGAATGTATTTTGGTGTAAAAAAAGTAAATTCCTTCTCTGGCACTTACATGGCTTCTAGAAAAAATGGCTCACAAAATATCTTCTGTAAGCCATTAATTAATTTGGTAGGACGGACGAGATAAGAACTCGCGAACAAGGGATTAAAAGTCCGCTGCTCTACCGACTGACTCAACTCAGCACAGAAAAACACATTAGAGATTGTTCGTTGAGTAACTGTCTCAAGGCAGTTGACTTTTCTTCGGCACACTTTCTATGGTTGGCTAGGGTAACTTTGCGCCAGCATTAGGGTATAAGGGAGTGGTAACAGATTACTAGCTCTTGTTCTTTACTCTCTACCCCAACCGCTAGGTTTGTTGCACGCTTCTATTTTTTCTCATTACCAACTGACACAACCTCGACA
>Ga0209087_1002213_pt1 | contig 11006 bp, 28 predicted proteins | sample S_130805_EF_Meta_FD_187321 | JGI IMG/M metagenome (GOLD analysis project Ga0209087, IMG submission 187321) | Freshwater microbial communities from Lake Simoncouche, Canada to study carbon cycling - S_130805_EF_MetaG (SPAdes) (version 2) | ecosystem: Environmental > Aquatic > Freshwater > Lake ...
GGGTAACTCCCCATTTACTTTCAAAACCTTTTGCACCCAATCCGTGAACACCAGAGTTTCCACGATGGTGTTCTGGGCAAAGTGGCAAGACAGGGGATGTAGACCGTTTACCTCCATACCTGCGGATATGATGGAGTTCTGACGGCGTGCCTTCAAACCCAAGGACGGTGGAACATAAAATACATCCAAGTTCGGCAATCTTGTTAAGAGCGTTCTTTTCATCTTTTGTCGCCATTAGCTAATTCGTACCATAATCTATACCATTCTTTAAAAGACTCAAAACCTAAACCGCATTTAAAAGGTTTGCCATCTGTGGTGTATTGCCAATACTCTTGTATATTTGTACCGTCATCGGTGTTACCAATAATAACTACAACCATAAATCTTGGGGTAGATGCTAATGCTTGCAACAAGCGCTTTTGGCCTTCACTCATTTTTTCGCCAGGTCGCTTCCATTCCATAATTAGAAAGTTACCATTGCGCTCCGCTATGCCATCTACATTACTAGGTAAAAATGCAGGGTTTGACGCTATCAGACCTTTGAAATCACCGTAGTCTGTATGCGTAGCAAACATATTACGCATTAGCTTAGCCAAGTTTTTCTCACCTGTTCATAAGTAGAAAACTCTAGCTTTATGGTTTCTTCTGCTAAATCATGGGCTATTTTGGTAGCTTTTTCATATTGGTTTTTAAGCGTAGCCGTGTGGTAACACTTTAATAGTTTTTGTATACGCAAATAGTTTTCAGAGTAATCTGTCATCTAGTCATCCTGTCAATGTTTCGGTTGCTTGCTTCTTGGCTGCGCCAGGCTTCAAATCTCATTTTGGCGGCTTCTAATTGCCAGCGTAGTCCTTCTGCTTCTTCTGTTGCCAGTCCAATGGCCTCACATAACTCTTGGTAAGGCTGCGATTTATACGCATCCATTTCTTTGCCCCCAATCGTACTTGCCTCTGACTTAGACATTTCAATAGCTTTAAGACTGTGGCGAAACGCCTCGAATTGAGCGAGTTCGCCTTTCGCTTTTGCGTATAAAGGCGCTGTTTTAAAGATGAAGTCAATAGCATCATTTGGGTCATAGTCTTTCATTTGAGGTTCATCCATAGACCTATTTGGGCGGCAGCATAACCAAGCCAAATAAAAGCATTGCTGGTTGAACCTTTAAAGTATTGTGCTAGACCAACAACTAAATACCCAAGCCCTGTTGCTGCGACAATGTATTTTTCAATATCCATTATTTGCAAATTTCCCATGATATTTATAACGCATTGCGTTGGCTACAAATTTAGCGTAATCAATGTCGTTATAACATCCAAAATGCTTTCTTACGCCATCAATAACCATTCTTACAATATATTTTTTGTTTGTTTTGTGAAAAGTTATATTTTTTAAACCAGTTATGCTATCTTTTCTTAATTTAGAATTAAGCATATTTTGAGAATGTGATACTTCTCTTAAATTTTCAATTTTGTTGTTAAAAACATTGCCATCTATATGGTCAATCATTTTTGGCATTTTTCCATAAAACATACAATAAATTACAGTATGTAATGGTTTTCTAATATTGTTAAAAGCAACATATTGGTAATTTTCTTTTCCAAAAGCGCCAGCTTTTTGACCTATTGTTATATTTGAAAATTGGCTTGTTTTGTTTTTCCAAAACAATTCGCCATTTTTGTAATCAAACAAATAATTTAAATAATCTTTGGTTATAATTTGTGCAGCCATATCAACTCCTATTAGTTGTGGTGGTTAGAAAGGCTTAGTAAGTTAGTCGCTTACTAGGCCTTTTGATTATACCACTTTCCCCATTCCCCTTTATTACCAAGTTGGTACTGATTAAAAAAGTCAGTTAATAATTTTTCGCTAAAGTTTTTGTCGCTAATGTATTTACGAAACCAAGTTAAACCTTTTTTGTGTCTTAGAGCGCATAAATACCTTACACCGCACTCATGTTTAGCTTGCTCATACATTTCTTTTTCAGACTGTCGTAAGAGTCATAACCAGTACCCAAGACACCAAGCTCTTTTGCTTTGGCCTCAATACCTTCGTTGCTAAACATCCATTTTTTGTCAATCTTTTCTTTCTTAGGTTCTATTACTAATTCATCTTCCCAACGCTCTTGGTTTAGCCATGAACTTGCATGGGGTATAAATTCTAACTCGGTTTCTTTTGCGCTCCAGTATTGGCAATGTGTGTCAATAGCTTTTGCAGCCATAAGTTGTTGCTCTGCGCTAAGTCGTTGCCAGGCTTTTCTTGCAGTTGCTTTAGCAATTTTTCGTGGATATAAAGACCAGAATTCATCAAACATCTTCCTTTTCCTCAATTTCAGCAAACTCCATAATTCCTAAAATTACACCGCATAAATTAGGATTTCTAGTATAAAACTCAGCTTGCTCAGTTTCGTTGTACCAATCAGGGCCATTGTTCATGTCCATGTCCCAAGCGTCTTTTAATTCTTTTGCAAGTGTTTTTAAAATTGTGTAATTTTTCATTGCAACACCCTTGGACTACTTGGTGTTGGTGGGCTAGGCGGTATTGAATAGCCTGTATTACCAACAACGCTTTGTGTGTAACCATTTGGTGTCGTGATTACGACTTGGTTAGGGTACATTGTAGCAGTCTGAGTTGTGTAGCCCATTGGGTTTACAAACTGTGCGGTATTGCCGTTTATTTGTACTGTTCCAACATTGTAGCCACGACTGTCGGTCATTGGATAAGTCTGTGCGTGTGTGTATTGACACAACAAAAAACCCGCAGAAAAAGCTAATACAACTTTTGTAAATACATTCATTTAAATCCCCTTAAATGTTTACTCGTTATTGAGTACTTGTAGTTTCTGCTTAATTCGTAGTTATGGCTATTAGTATTTATCCTTAGTTGCTTAAATACAACTTCCAAGAGGTTTGAGCGTACCTAGCCCTACCTAGGTAGCCTTCATAAGTTTTCCAATGAGGAATCGCTTAACCCGCCAGTCGTTCATGGTATAGGCACTAGCTTCGCCACCTATATTGCGCTGTTTCAACCATTACCCCCAGTAGCGCTGTAATTCCTTTCCCCTGGTATGTCGTTAGAGCCTCGAGAAAGGATGGTAATTCTACTACAAGTATTTACTCATGTGAAAATCTCCATGAAAACCAAAGGTTTGCAAATTAGTTACTTCCCTTTCATAGCTAAAATACCTTGCTAATTCTTCTGGGGCAAACTTTATTCCATTGCTAACCAAGTAATCACGGTTTAAATGACAGATTAAATCATCTTCATTTTTATTGTCGTAAACAAACTTAGGAGTGTTGGTTAATTCCAACAACTTCTTGCTGCGCAACGAAAAACCACCATTACCTACACGCAGTCCTTCAGGATGCCAAGGCCATACAGCACCTATGTAGTCGTAATCTAAAAATTGGGGCTTCCAGGCGCTTGCGTCAATTACCCAACCATCCCATTGCACTATTAAAACAAAGTCGGTGTGGATGTATTTATGCAGCTCTTGAAGGATAAATTTGCTATACGCTTGGCGGCTATTAATGCTCATGTGGTCAATAAACAATTCACCACCAAATTGAATGTGTCGTTTGCTTCTTTCTATAGCTGCTTTGGCTTTGTCAGGTTGCACCGAGTCTATGGCACAAATGGTTACATTACTCAATTTCATGCTGTTCGCCAAAAGCGTTGTTTTTTAACAACTCAGGCCAAATAAGCCAAAAGCTAGTGGGAAATAGGTCTTGGCGAGTTACTAACCCATGACTTTCTTTCTCAATTCTTGCGCCTAAAAACATATATTTGTCGGCTGGTATACCACGCACACGCCAGTTGGAAACGGCTGCTGGGTCTAATTTGCACATTCTTGCTACCTTTGCCGTGCCACCTAACAGGTCAATAATTGCGGTGTCTGAAAGTTTTAATTGTCTGTCCATTCACGCAGTTTAACTTAAATGTTGTTTATTTGCATATAGTTTACTTTTTTTATACACTTGTGTTAAAGTGTGTATATAGCAATTTCGCTATGCCATTAAAGGGGATTTAAATGGGTGAATTAAACCAACTGATGCTGGAAATGGAAGAGCGCTTAGAAATAGCGTTAGACAACATGGAATTTGGCACAGAGCTTGACCAAGACGATATTGATGTCATTCGTGCCGCTTGTGGCAAACCTAACAACAAACGCAATGTTTTACTACAAAATGTATTTGACGACTTTGGCAATGTGTTTGGGGGTACAAAATGAAAAAACACGACATTGATTTTAGTTGGCTTGCAGAAGATGTTTTAGAAGATTTAGAAACTGAATTTAAAGTTTTAAAAAAATACTTTAATCAAAGTATTAATGCAACTATTAAAAGCCAAGCCCAATTTACATGGGATTTATTTGAACAAGGCGTTTCTTGCAAATTTTGGTTTACAGAAGATGAAATTATGTGCGAAGAAAAAGTTACATTTAACGAATTGTTTGATGACTTTTTTGATTGGAATAAAGGCGATGAAGGCAGTTCAGATAAAGCATTAATTTTAAAAAATCAACTTTTAAAACAAATTAAAAAAATTGATGAATTCATTGAAGGGGAAAATCATGCAACAATCTGAAAGCATTGCTAATCTTGCTAAATCGCTAAGTATCGTACAAGGGAAACTTACCCATGCTAAGAAAGACTCTGCAAATCCTTTTTTCAAAAGTAAATATGCAGACCTTGAGTCTGTGTGGGATGCTTGCCGTGATTTGCTGGCTAGTAATGGTTTGGCTGTGGCTCAGTTCCCTGGGACTTATTCCGATTTAGACAAGTCTATGTCTTTAACAACCATTTTGACCCACTCTTCTGGCGAATGGATTAGCCAAGAAATGTCTGTACCAGTTACTAAACCTGACGCACAAGGCGCTGGCAGTTGTTTAACCTACATGAGGCGCTATGCACTTGCGGCTGTTGTAGGGGTAGTGCAAGCAGACGATGACGGTAATGCCGCTTCGTCACCTAAACCAGTAGTAAAAGCAAAGGAAATCTAATGGCCTATGTACCAAAAGAAGGAAGTGGCAGCCTTTTTAAAAATGACCGCAAAAGTACCGAAAATCACCCAGACTATACAGGCTCTATCATGGTCAATAACCGTGAACATTACCTATCTGCGTGGGTTAAGGAAGGCGCTAAAGGGAAATTCTTTAGCGTATCTATTGGCAAAGAAAAAGAAGCCAAAGGATTTAAACCAGCAGGGTCTGACGAAATTGTAGACTCTGACTTGCCGTTTTAGGAGATGAATATGCTAAGTCATATCAAGGATGTTATTGGCGATAAAGCCATCATTTCTACTGAACCATTTGGAGTGGATGAAGAAAGACAGTTAATAGCATTTGAGGTCAATGACTTAGCTGCTGTTCTTCGTGATGTAATACAAGTATGTGCAGACTGTTGTATTTCTGCAACAGACAGAGAAGCAATACTAGAATTACTTAATTAAGCAGTACAAAGGGGAAAATATGTCACAACATTGGTATTGCGCCTTAACTGGCGCACCACGCTACACCATGACTGGTAAAAACGGCAAAGAACGAAATGTTACTTTGCGTGATGCTAAAGCAGCGCCAGGTACTTTAGTGCCGTCTGTGTCCACCATAAATGGGCAGCTGTCTAAAGATGGGCTAAATACATGGCTTCAAACAGAGGCCATTAAAGCGGCTGCGGAAAACCCAAGAGGCTTGCAAGAAGAAGAAAAAGACTACATTAGTCGAATTCTTGACTTGTCTAAGAAAAAGTCCCAAGAAGCTATGACTAGGGGCACTCTTATACATGACTTCATAGAGAGCTTTTACAACCAAGAATACCTACCAGAGATGCCTACCTATGTCCGCAAGGTAGATGAGGCTATAACGGCTCATTTTGGGGCGCAGCTATGGATTCCAGAGCAGAGTCTAGTAAACCAAGAAGGCTATGGCGGTAAGTGCGATTTATATTGCAAAGCAAACAAGGACTTTGGTGGGGTCGTTATTGACTTCAAGACCACGGAAAAATGCCCTGGTGATTTAACACCCTACCTAGAGCATACCTTACAATTAGCAGCCTACAGAGAGGTTTTAGCCCCTACAGCACGGTGCGCCAATGTGTATATCAATGGCGAAACTAACGAGGTTGCAATATACGAACACAAAGAGCAAGACATTCGTGATGGCTACGAAATGTTTTTAAGTCTTTTAAAAATTTACAAGTTAAAAACTGGGTTAAACTAATCAATGAGGTGGTAGGTGTGCTTTCCCCTTTGCACAACCATACATTCACGGAGTCCTGCCACCTCACCTTATTTAAGGGCGTTAAGCCGCCAATGTAGGATGCAGTAAGTTAGGGTTTTTGCGGCTTTCCACCTAACAGCTAGTAACTGCCAAATACAGCCCTATATATATTTTGTATATACATTGTTTCTAAAAGTTTACAAAAACCATTATTTGTAAAGTTTAGGAAACTTATTGTAAAGTTGTTTAAATACAACACTAAGGGTAAACACCTATTAAAAAGTGCAAAAAACACGAATAAATTACATACATCAGGCCATCACACTAGTTAGACAAGTACTCGTAGACGAACGCTCATAATAGAATTTGGCCTGATTTCTTTCTTTAAGGGGACATGAGAAACGACATATACAAACGGTTAGAAGATGAACCTAACCCATGCGAATACTGTGAATATAAACAGCGTTGTGCTACAGAAGAGTTGGCTTGCCGCAGGTTTCTTTGGTATATAAACGAGGAAAGATGGGTAAACAAACCCCAGACCGAACCAGACAAGAAAATGTACCAAATGGTCTTTAGTCCTGAAAGTGACGCAGCCATGAAAACATACCTACGCAACTTGCGTAAACATTTAAGGGATGGCAAAGAGGGCGACCTTTTTGATATAAATGTTCACAAACAATAACCACCTTATGTTTGACATACAACATCTTAGTGCTGACGATAAGCGCAAAGAAATAATGAAATACGACCCATTGCATTACATATTCGGGTTTACCCTAATTTCTAAACCTTGGCTAACAATAGAGGAAATGTATGAATATTCAAATAGAGATAGTTAAAGAGAATAAAGACGGTTCTGCCGATGCCTTAGTGCATTTTGACAAAGAAGGCCTTGAAATATTGGTAGAAGCTGGTGTCATCAGTATTTTGCGTCAATACATAAAGCAAGAAAAAAAAGCTAAAAAGAGGAAAAAATGACTATTTTTATAACTGCTATGGCATTAAGCGGAATGATAGCTTGGTCAATAATCATTGTAATAATTGTTTTAATTCACCTGGAGAGCAAATAATGGATAACGACTACATTTACACGCCTGTAGGCACAGACATTACCATTCGCTGGAAATTGCATGGCTATGTGCCACCATCAGAATTGCCTGAGTATTTAGCTAAATGGAAGTATTACCAAGAATTGCCATTACGCAGATTGGATGACAATGCCAAAAAAGAGTACGAATTAGTAATGAAAAAAGCTAAAGTAATGCGTGTCCGCTAACTGTCTTTTGCCATATTAAGGGCCTCGGCTTCTTCGTGGTCTACACGGTTAAGCCAGCCTTTGCCAAAGATAGGGAAGTTTTTTAGTGAACGGTAGTATTCCCGCCTAGCTTCTGAGAATTTTGCGATAAGAGTTGCACAATTACTGTCGGAAATAAGTCCTCTTGTCTTTGGGCCAATAACTCCGTCAGGTACGCATCCAATAGATGACTGAAGCAGTTTAATGCTCCTACCTGGCCCTGCGTTAATTCCCATTGAAAAGACAACAAAGTCGAGTCCCCTAGGTAATACTTCTCCATAGCAAGGCCTCCAGTATTTTAATTCGTACAAAGGTGCTACATCGTCTTTGGTGAGCTTTTTAAGGTTGTCTACAGGGTGACCTACATATTCTTCCCAAACACGCTTGGTGACCCCTAGATTTGTCTCACCGCCAGGGTCGCTAGGATGATTTACCCAACCACCTTCAGATTTTAAAACAAGGTCTAAACAATCTTGAAAATTACCCTGCATTGTCATCGTGCCCTAATTTAATGCCAGTAATTAAGCCAATAAAGCCACCAATAATGGTTTGAAATGCTGGGGTAATAGCTTCAAAAATTTTGTCGTTGCTGATATTGGTATCAAAAAGACCTATAAGCATTGCGGCTACCATTCCAAGAACAACAAGACATAGCGTAGTAGTAACGGCTACGGTTACCCAAGTTCCAAGTTTATTGTTGCCCATTTTTACTTTTCATATCAACGATTTTTTCAAGGGTTCTGCCGCCAAAGTAGAACGACATAATCAGCATACCCCATTGGCCTAACAGTTCTACATAGCGTTCATTGGTATCCATGTCAAAAGCTGACATCATGGCAAACACAAAATACCCCGAAATAATGGCAATAAGGGTCATAGGGCGAATGTTTTTAGCAAGCCAGCTATCACTAGCCATGTCTGCTTGTGCTCGTTTAGTGAGTTCTTGAGCCTCATTGATGTCTGCTTGAATGTCAGCTAGTTTGCCGTCTTGGGCTAACTTAGCTAATTCTAATTGGGCTTGGGCTTTTTGTGCTGGGTCAGGAATTAGCTTATCTACCAGCTTCATTCCTACGCCAATAATGTCGTCTATTCCAAACATAATTTACTTTGGCAGTTGAAAGCCGTGTGTACTGAGCCACATATAACCTAGCAAAGCAACAAAAGCATAGCCAATAGTCCGCAAAGAAAACCACCCAAATTGAGTAACTTTCTCATTAAGCCATTCTTTAATAGCTTCTTTTACAATGTCTTTGTCTAGGTTATCCATAACTTTTTACTTTTTAGTTGGTTTTCGGACAGTTTTCTTGGCGGCAACTTTTGTAGCTTTTTTAGCAACAGGCTTTTTTTCTACAAAAAAGTCAAAAGTTTCTACCTTTGGTGTAAAGCCAAACTTGTCTAATATCCATGTAAAGGTAAAGTTCATTGCACCACCTCGTCTACCTTTAGCGATTCACGCAACATAGTCAAAAATGCTTGTTTGCCAACATTAAGCTGGTCAAGGTTAAATTGTGATGAGCCAATTTTGCGGTCTAGGTCAATTAAATGATTAACCATAGCCTGTTGTTCAGGCTTCATGTCTGAAAACTCATACTCTACATCGTCAATCGTAACTTGGTTTTTCTTTATGTTTTCCATGTTATTTCCTTTCGTGGGTTAAAAAATACTACTTTGCTGCATCCTGCAATGGCTTCAAATCTTCTGTAGTCCAAAAGTTTTTAGCCAGCATAATGTTTAAATGCTCTTTATTACGCTTAACTGTATCTGCCCAATCTTCATCAGTCATATCTTTAGGCTGTCCAGCGTTGAGTAGGTTTACGCTATCCATAGCAGCTTTGTAGTGCTGGGCAATTTGTTCTGCGGTTACTTCTTGTACAAGTTCAGTCATTTTATTTTCCTTTAAGTTGGTCAATTTCTGCTTTAAGTTCTTGAATAGCTTTTACTAAATAAGGCACAAGGTTTTGGTTTAAAGATAACATTCCATCTTCGCCTTCACTAATTTGTGCTGGCAAAACAGTTTGGTATTCTTGAGCAATAAAGCCAATGTCGTGTTTTTCGTTTTCAATGTAATCAAATTCTACTGGTCTTAAAGCAGAAATAACATCAAGACCTGTTTCTAATGAAACTACATTCTTTTTAATGCGAGCATCTGAAGTAATTGACCAAAGAGTAGAATTGCTTTTTTGATACCAATTATTAACGGCATTTTGTACATAAGCCAAAGGATTACCACTACCATCAGATAATACAATGTAACTACTTGCTGTACGAATGTCTAGACCGCCTTGATTGCCTGAAAATCCACCAATAATAGTGTTTAGATTTCCAGTTGTCATTAATTTACCAGAACCACCGCCAGCGTTTCCGTCTGCTCCAATAAATGTGTTTCCATAGCCTGTGCTTAAAGTTCCAGCACTTCTACCAACAAAAGTGTTCCATTCGGTAGTTGTATTTGAATACCCAGCTTGATAACCAATAAACACATTGTGGCTTGCTGTAGTATTACTATAACCAGCTTGATAACCAACTGCTGTGTTGTTGGATGCGGTGGTGTTTAATCGTAAAGCGTTATGCCCAATAGCCACATTATTAGAACCTGTGGTGTTTGGGTATAAAGTTGCTTCACCAAAAGCACAATTGTATCCACCTGTTGTATTTGAATATAACGCAGCATTACCAAAAGCATTATTAGTTAAACCTGTAGTATTTGAAAACAAAGCTGACTTACCAAAAGCAGTAATGACTGTTCCTGTAGTATTACTATAAGCGGCTTGGTAACCTACGGCTGTGTTGTCAGATGCGGTGGTGTTTGCTTGGAGTGCTTGGTCACCTACAGCCACATTATAACCGCCAGTTGTATAGTTATATAAAGCCCTATACCCAATAGCAATATTTTCTACACCAGTAGATGATGCAGAACCATAAGCGGCTTGATAACCAAAAGCACAATTTAGTTGCCCAGTTTGATTGCCATAGTTAGCTTGATAACCGACTACTGTATTATTTGGTGCTGTGGTACTACTATACCCAGCTTGATAACCAACAATAGTTAATGATGTACCAGTAGTATTACTATACCCAGCTTGATAACCTACTGCGGTGTTGTTTGAAGCGGTGGTGTTTGATTGTAAAGAACCTTGACCTACTGCTGTATTAGAACCGCCTGATGTAGTTGCATTTAAAGAAGCCCAACCAATAGCAGTATTATTGTTTGCTTCTGCTGAATAAAGTGCTTGTGAACCTAATACTGTGTTTCTTATGCCAGTAGCATTTGTATAGCCAGCCCTGTCGCCAATAAATGTATTTTCCGAGCCTGTTGTATTTGTATTTCCAGCAGTTCTACCTACTGTAGTATTAGTAGATATAGCACCGCTACCCTTACCAACAGTAAGACCTGATATAGAAGCATCATTAGCTAAAGTTAAAGCTGTTCCGCTAAAGGTCATGTTGGCAGAACCAGCCAATGAACCGCTAGAGTTATATTGGACTTGGGTATTAGAG
>Ga0209087_1002216_pt1 | contig 10987 bp, 10 predicted proteins | sample S_130805_EF_Meta_FD_187321 | JGI IMG/M metagenome (GOLD analysis project Ga0209087, IMG submission 187321) | Freshwater microbial communities from Lake Simoncouche, Canada to study carbon cycling - S_130805_EF_MetaG (SPAdes) (version 2) | ecosystem: Environmental > Aquatic > Freshwater > Lake ...
GGTTTCACCTAACCCGCCATATCCCATGCCTTCGGCTTTGATTTTAAAATAGCCGTCACGTTCAGCTTTGCACTTTTGGAATTCTTTCATCAATGCGGCTTTGACTTCTGCGGTTGGGGCTTTTTTAGCACGAGCTACAAGGTCGTCCATCTTCATGGCCAAGTCGTCAATTCTACGCTGTTCTAATTGATCTACTGCGCCTTCTGCAATGCGGCGTTCGTGGTCTGTGTTGAATAAGTCTAGTGCAAACATTTTTTTATTTTCCTTAAGCTTCGTCTATGTAATCCGCTGCTTCATCACGCTTACGTTGACGAGCGTTAAACATTTCTAAGGCCATCTCGGCCTCATCTAATGTTTTAAATTTTGTGGGCAAACAACGATTGCCGCGGCGTATTTCAAAACCACTTGGTTCATTGCCGTGTACTTCCCATAGGCCGCATTCATTGGCAACAGTTTTAACTGCTGTATTTTCTTTCATACTAACACCAGGCTCACCTGCAGGTTGTTCTGCTGGGATTTCGCCACTTAGAGCCGAGCCCATTTCGCTATCTTCCGTTTGTTTGACAACAAGAGCACGATCCTTGGTATCTTTTGTTTTGATATCTGTGTCGTCTTTTTTCTTGTCTTTAAGGTCAGTGTCTGTTTTAATTTCATCTGCTATGTTGCTTAGATAATCAGCAAATGATTTTTTAACTTTGTCTAGTACATCTTCGGCCACAGCAGTTTCATCTAGCTCTTCTGATTCTTCGCACCCACCAACTAGTTTACCGCCCATTGGGTTTTTAGGATCAGTCTTGGCCGTGAGTACTGCCACTGTTTTGGGTTTAAAAGTAGCACCCAGTTGATTTACACTGCGTTGGTTTTTATCGAGTCCTTCTTCAAGGATTCGTAGTCGTTCTACAATCGAATAAATGTCGTTATGGTCGTGCGCCACGGATCATGCCCTTGCGTCTTTCAAATAACTCTTCAATTGCCAGGAATACTTGCCATGACTGCTTTGGCGTTCTGCGGCAAAATTTGCAACGTCTTCACGACCTTCAGCAGTGGCAGCATCAAATACTTGCTTGCTCATGTCAATCATGGTCTGTGTATCTGCGAGTAATTCTTGTAACATTAATCGGGCACGAGGAACCTTGGTCTGGTCCTGTATTTGTGATAATTCTTGGAAGCGACTCAGGCTCCCGGGGGCATATTCTTCTGTGGTACGGATGTATTCAGCAATAGGATCTACAGCTGCATAGGAATCTTCATAGATGTTGCTGAAAAACTCATGCAATTCACCAAAATCTGGACCTTCTACGTTCCAATGGAACATATGAGCCTTTAGGTAATAGGCAAATGTTGAAGCCAAGTAAGTTTTTAACAAATCTGCTAGCATTATTTCTTCCGTTTATATTTCTTGTACTCTGCAGGCGTATTAGGCGTTGCATCGTCAGTAGTGTATTTAGTGCCCTTAAAGAAACTACCACCATTTCTTGACAGCGTAGCACCTAGCGCCACGGCTACAGGGGCTATACTACCACTACAAGTGGACCCAACACTGGCACCACCATCTTCTTTTAAATTGATAAATTCTGATAATCTCAATGGGCGATCCTTAGTACATTATCTTTTATGGTAGCAGTACCGTAATCCACACGCATATTTGTCACAGTTAGCCGGGCTAAATGTGGTGGAACTAATTCAAAACGTATGCGATATTCGCCAGGCTCGGCTTCAATTTGTAGTGCTTCTTGGAGATACATATCAGTCCAGCGCCAAGTGCGCTCAGCAAATAATTCGTCATTGACATAGGCACGATAAATGGGGTTGAAACTTTCCCACTCACAATCTACATCACACAGCACACGAACAAATTGTTTAGTCATGCTGTATTTAGCGGAATTTTATTTGACTTCTTTAGTGGATCCAATGTGCCATTCTTCTACACCGTATTGTGCCCGCATTAATCTACGTGCTTCCGTGGCATTTGCGGCTGTAACCGTGACATCAATATAGCCCACATAGTTGGGCTGACTGATACGCACGGGTGCGGTCCAGAGTTTATATTTTGGGTATATTTCTTTGGCTTTCATCGTCCTGTCCATTTGGCTATCATACTAGCCTGACTAGTGTACATGCCAGTGCCATGACGAGCACTACGCATACCGTGTGTTCCAGGGCGTACAGGAAACGTATATTTTACCCAATTGTCATCTTGTGCTATAATCTCGTCACCTGGGCGAGCTTTATATTTTTCAGTAGGTTCCATGTTGTAGCCCATGACTTCTACGCCAGGAATACTGTTCAGCATGAGCCACATGCGTTGCCCGTGCTTGGTTTGTGTATCACCAGCTTCTAAAGTAAGTCGTAGTATGCTTAAAGCAATACCATATAAGGCTTTGCCTAGCCCGCGACTGCGATATTGAGGATCGACAGCCACGGTGCTAACTCTCCAAGCCTTTGTTGCATCACGGGTATAAAACAAATCAAGTTCTGCGGCTAATGTATCGCCGTCAAAGATCATAATTTCTAAATCTTCAGGATTGGGCCGACCTATACCGTAGGTAAATCCTGCACCTCCGGGCAACTCTTTTTTCTTTACATCATACTTGGGTGCTGTAAGAGTATCAGCATCACCAAAGTCACCTTGTGGTATGCGGGCTATTTCTTTTAAATTTGATTGACTATCCATGCCTTCGCCGCCATACTGCGGAATCTTGCCAGCTTTATGCAAGGCTTGAACTTGCTTGAACACCTTGTTTAAGTCATCTGTGGTACGCACTATCCATCCTTGACTAGCAATGTATTGGAATGGGTCTGCAATTGGCTCTTGTTTGACAGGTTTGCCGGGATTATCACTAAAGTATTCTCCAGTGGGCAGTTTCTTAAAGTTTGCAGCATCAAATACTGTAAGATAAGTTTTACGACCACGCATCTTAGGCAAATCTTTTTTGTCAAAATACACAATAGGTTGACCATTTTGTGTAAATTCTACATAGCGTGTTTCATTTGCATTGCCTGTGGCATATAGTGCTGTTCTATGTGGATCACCGGCAAAGGTTCCTTGCACCTTGCCTGAAAAGTTCTTAGGTATTTTACTACCAGGTTTAAATTGACCACTTTGACTCCAGTCTTTGGTATGGTAGTAGGTAGGCATGTTTGAATCAAAATCTTTAACCTCACCTGAATCTATTCTAGTTACATACTGGGGGGTACCGGCCGCTTCGCTTAGTTCGTAACCAAGATCACCAGCAACCTTCTTAAGTTCTTGTGCGGCTTTCGCTAACAGATTAGCAGGAGCTGTGGCAATAATAACATCAATGTCTCCGTTGTACTGGTCGCTTAGGCCGTACCAAGTTGGAGCATGGTTGTCAAGATAGTCTAAACCGCTATCTCCGTATTCGTAAATTTTACCAAAATACTTGTCGATCATCCGCCCGGCTTGTTGACGCATTGGGTTAACTGCTTCGTTTACACCTTGCTTAAAATTATTAGCACTAATAATTTTTACTTTGGCAGGGATACCCAATGCCAATGCGGCATATAATCTTGTTCGACCACCAACTACATAAGTTCCTGTAGGCAATTTTAATAATACCGGAGCTTCATAATTTCCAGATTTAACAGCTTGAATCAAATCACCAACGGGATATCCACGATTGCGACCTTCTCCTGCATCACGAGCCTGCATTAGTCGAGTATATTGTTGAGCCGCATCTGGGCGACCGCTAATTTGTTGTATTGCTTTTAATGTTTGAACATCATTGCCTTTGTTGGCAAGATTTTTTAATTTAGGTATGCTTGCGGCAGGTATTTGTGTGGCCGTGGCACCATCAATAATAGGTGTTATTTTTGCCACACTCTGTTCATCATTGCCGTATCCTATTTGTTTAACAAATTGTTGTATTTCCGGAACAGATTGACCTACCAATTCCCAGGCCTCATCAGATGACGCTTCGTTAACTTGACGAGGTATTTTAAAGATGCTGTACAAGATAGGATAGCGTTCGTCGCCAACCATGCCAGAGTCCACAGGACGAGCACCGCCTTCACGAGCAACAAAGTCCGCAAATACTTGATCATATACTGCGTCTGGGTTCCGACGATAATCGCTACTGCTTTGGCAATCATCTGTAAAGCCTTCAAAATGAACTCGGTAAGCGCCAAACTCTTCAACTCCCACATCATCGGGATTTAAACTGTCAAGAAATCCTTCTATAGAGCGTGGTACACGGGCTTCCATTATGCCGGTAGCTCTGCGTAGTTGTAAATCAAAGTCTACATCTGATTCGTAGTTGTGGATAAACTTTTCATAATACTGTCGTGCCAGTGCCGGAGTGTCAGCTTCAAAACGATCTACTATAGCCTTACCATTGGCAGGACGATCAGCGTGATAAATTTCGTAGCCTTTGTTTAAGCGATCACGAACCTGTGCCATACGTTCCTGTCTACGATCAACTTGCCGACCAGCACGATCTAAATAACTACGGCGTAAGTCATCACTGATTTCAAATAATTCTGGATCAAAGTCATCAGCACTGATAAAATGTGTAGTGCCATCACGATGCTGTAGTTGCACAGCATCATCTTCTGACTCAACTTGATGTATGCTCCAGCCAAGACTGTTTAGCACATGCTCAATTTGCGATTGCTTGTCCGTGGCATTCCACCAACGATTGGCCAGAACAAAAATAGGATCTGGAACATCATCATTATGATCGCGATCAGGACTGGGTGCAAATTCTCTTAATCTCATAGGCTGTAGGGATCCATAATAACCAAGTGTCCGTTGTTGCGACGTCGTATATTTTCAATCATGCTTAAATCCAAGGATGCAGATCCACCCAGGTGATCTTCAAGATCTTGTGTGGCCATAACAAGCCCATCAACTTCACCTGGATCTAATGATTTTGGCAAGGGGCGATTTTGCTGGAATGCGTGTACTGCTTGCTCACCACGCGGCACAGCCTTCATTAGGTCTTCTATGTATTCTAGCACTTCTTCTTCGTCGGATATGTAGGTCAAGTATTCCTGTTCGTACACAAAATAAGTTTCATCGCCCACCGGAAATTCACCAGTGTTGTATATGCGTGGATAATAAGGATTGCGTTGATTCGCCACAAAGAACTTGACATACTGTTTGACAACATCTTCACGGTGGGTATCACCAAGGCCTACTACTTTGACCACAGTGCCACGCGGACTTTCAAACGCTATTTGATCACGTCCTTCGCCGGCAACTTGATAGCCACGTTTAATAAAGTGTTGCTGTAAGGCATCACTTACATTGAGTTCATCAGGATAGTTGAGCTCGGCAACAAATTCTTGTGCTCTCATAGGTATCCTACCCAGGCTGGTCCACGATATCCTTCGGGATATGCTTGTAAGTTTTGTATGGTTCTGTGCCACCCCTCAACCAAGTCATAGCCGTCGGGCTTTTTCAACATAATAACAGGTTCTCTACTAACGCCTTGTTTTTGTATAATAGCGGCCTGTGTGGCATGACGCTCTGTATCTCTTGGAACTTGAAAAGGATTTTTGGAACCGCCTTCTCTTTTACGAATTTGTTCTTGTGTGCTGGGTGTAAAAATATCCACAGTAATGGGTAGTTGTTCTAACCGCCACTGCTTGACTGGGTATTCTTGTAACAAATGCTGTATATGATATTTTTTTTCTTCAAGTCCAATATCGTCTGAAACTTTTCCATACAACCAATCTTTAACCACATAGTCAGGCCAATGTCGAGGAACCATGCCGCGTATTAACCGCCATGCCCCACCTTGATACTCGACTAGTAATTCTTTGATTCTCATTAGCAGTTCCAACGACGGCGTGCCTTACAAATGGCCTTGTCTGGAGTCTTGGCACAGCTGATATTGTGCATTTTCATTTGCCCGCGGCTACGACTGCAATAACTCTTACGTCGCTTGGAGGCTTTTGAACCTTTTTTAAGTTTACTAGGTTTAGTAGTAACTGCCGTCTTTAGTTTAGATCCAGGGTGCTCTCTGCGATAAGCATTCACTGCCTTTTGACTCATACCATCTGTTTTATCCTTCTTGTTGGCTTTTTGCCAATCTTCCATTACTGGTGTTGTGACCGCAAACACATACAGTTCGTCGTCGGATAGACTTTCTAAATCTTCCCAGATTGCTTCTGCGTCAACGCCATTGCGTTCGGCAAGAGTGTGAATGATTGATTCAATAAGATCAAACTCTTCTGACAATTCTTGTTGACCCCCAATGGCCTGTAACATAGCACGAGCAACTACGCGATCTTTTTCTTTTTCGTCTTCGGGCAATTGAGCATACTGTTGTGTCATTAGTTTTTGACGCTGTGCTATCTTGGCCTGTAGTTTTTCTGGGGCCATAGTTTTTGAATCATCAAACATCTGTGGATTCTTGACAAATGCCTGTGCTGTTACATTCCACCCTTTGTGGATGGCATCGCTAATTGCTTCAATATCTGTAACCCCACGATCAATCATTTGTTTAGCAAAGGCCGCAGACTTTAAATTAGCTTGCCAACCAAATGTATTGCCTGGTTGACTACGGCCATAACCATATGCCGCATCCAATGCCGCATCACTAATTTGTGCTAACTGTTGAACACTTAGTTGTTGTGCTTCGTTAACGCTCTCATTGGGCACACAGTTGTTGACTCTAACACCACCTTTGATCTTGGTGCCTTCTTTGTGCTTGCCCTTCCAGCACTTGGGATCCAACCGTGTTTTAACGGCTTTGGCTTCTGTTATAAATTCACTTGCTTTCATTTACCAACTCCTATATTTTCGTTTGCGTTCTTTTTCCCGTTGATCTTTTTGGGCTAATTCCTGCTGATGATCAGCATATTGAGCTTTCATCTGGGCTAGAGTTTTTATGTCATCGGCAGTAACGGGTCTTACTTCTCGATCATAACGACCTTTAGGGGTTGTTATTACCGGGTTTGATTTTGGCTGTGGTTTAACTGCCGCCGCTGGTGCGGCTACTGATGCTGGCTGTGGCGGAGCTATATTAGGATCTACAAAAGGTGCCAGGTGGTCCGCTCTTACGGGATGACGCATTTTTCTTAATGCTTTAGCCTCAATCTGGCGCACACGCTCACGGGTGAGGCGCATGAAATAAGCAACTTGGTCTAAAGTCATGTCTTTAAAAAATCTTTGAGTCAACACGCTGCGCTCATTTGGATTCAATGAGCTCATGGTAGATTTCAATGCGGCCCTGAGTCGGTCAAGATCAATTGTGGCCTCAAGTTTTTCAAGTTCGTCCTCAGAAGGTATATTCAACGGTTCCGGATCATCTAAAGGTACCGGTGCGGATAAGGGATTTTTGCCAGCATAATAACGATATTCCGGATCCTGGCGAGCTGATTGTGTTTGACGAGCTGTTTGTTTCCAATTTTTACCCATTTCTTTGGCATCGTAGGCTGTAGTGGCCACAGGTGGAGTGGCCGGATTGTAATACTTGTATTGACTCACTTCAGTTACGAATTCCGTAGCTCTCATTTTGCTTTCGCCTTTCCTCTACGCATATTTAACTGCCAACGTGCCAACTGTCCTTTACGACCCTTGCTATGACTGGCCTTTTCTAATTCAGACATAGTAGCACCTTTGGGGATGCCGTGACGCTGACTATCACCAGGACGACCAGGTCCTTTACCATCTGCGAAGTTTTCCGCCATATCTTCCTTGGGGAATACCCGGCGTTGACGTGCAATATAATCTGTTAACTTTTTCTTTTGCACTTCATAGCCCTGGATGGCCGCATCCATGTCGGCTTCGGTGGCAGGATTAGGATATATGTCTTCAATGTCAGCAGCCAGGCCTGGAGTAATACCATAACGGGTACGACCGGCACGAGCAGTTAGAGTTTCGATTTCTTGTTTAAGATCCATTATCTGTTGCACCTTGTCACGCTGGCGTTGCAGGTCTGTTAATGCCGCATGCACTCTAGGTTGTGCTAGCCGGGCTGGCACAGGTTTTTCTGCGGGCACAGGGTCGGCAGTGCTAAATGCAGGATTGGCCAACTGTTTTTTGATGTTGTATAATTGATTAAGATTCTTGGCCGGTAGTGTTTCGGTTAAGGAATCAACTCTAAACACAGGTTCTTCTGGACCGTATCTGAGTCTGTTGTGAGCAGTCTTGATTAGATATCTGTAGTGTCCATCAGGAGTCTGATATTTTACTAGACCCACACCAAAGTCGTCCGGGGCCTTAATCACAAACTGTATGTCTCCAAGATTGCGTAACTTTTGTGGATATTGATTTCCGGCCTGGCGACATAGATCAATCACGCGATCCATGTCAATACCACGCTCGGGTAATCGATCATGTTTGGCATGATTGCTTAGGTATAAAAAACCATCTGGAAATATGCCAGGATCATTTATGCGAGTATATTGGCCATAGCCTTCTTCTACTGGCTTTTTGTATGTTTGAGAATAGGGATCTAAGGGTTTATTTTTAATATCTAACTTGACTGCAGGATCTTTCCTACGCACTGGAACAGGTGACGGAGGCTTTGCACCGGCAATAGCTCGAGCAATCGCACCAGTACCAGATACGGCATCAACAGCTTCAGACAATCCTCTTACTGACATGTTGTGTCCAGTGCTACGTTCTAGTTCGTTGGCACGAGCATCGGCTTGAGACCATGCTACATTGTCCATTCTACTGATTTCACGTCCTAAAGTAACATCATATATGGCCCAAGTTCCTACTCTGTTGGTAGCATCCGCAGGCTGGTTAAAGTTTTGTGCCACATCAGGTGCAATGTCTTTGATAGGAGTGCCAGCATTCATCTTGGGACGCATACTAAACAAATTGGGTTGTTCTGCGTTCACACCCGCTAACCAATTCTTGGTATATTCCCAGGCATCTTCTTTAGTATCGGCGTCAAATTTATGCACCACATGGCCAGTTTCGCGCTCAAAGATTTCCCATACAGGAACACCGTCAGGTGTTGTTGACTGTGCGGCTTTTGGTTGTTCTGCTTGCTGAGGCCGAATTTCTAAATCATCAGCATTCTTAAAGTCGTGAAGTACTGCTACTTTAGCTAATAATTTTTCAGCCTGTGCCTTATCAACTCTCAGGATATTATCAATCACACGTCCTGTTGGCTTGTAAATGACATCCCAATCGCTTTTCTGTGTTGGCTCAACAATACGCTTGGCCAACTTGGCACGCGGAGTCATTTTAGCAGGATCTTCGTAAGGGCGAACATTGAAACCAATACCTTGATCCACATACTTGTCGTACACCGCGTCGGCCACTTCGCCTTTGCTTTTGCCTTTGACTATTTCTAAAGTCTTGCCAGAGTTGACATCATACACTTCCCAGTCTTGCTCGCCCATGTTGACCAGTTGGTATTCACCAGTGTCCAGTGCTTCACGACCGTACTTGCTCCACACAGCATTTTTAACTTGATCTTCTGAGTATCCGTTCCATTCAGCACCAGGAACTGAGGCCCATGTGCCATTGACCATTTGATACAGTTTCCACCGCTGATTCATTTTCTTTTCTGTGCCAATGGTCTTTTCAGCCCACTTTTTCTTGAGTTGTTCTGCTGTGAGTTCTCCTGCGGCAAACTGACTGAACAAGGCCAGCTGGCTATCGCCTTCGGGAGCAACTAACTTGTATAACTTCTTGGCATACTCTCTACGTTCTTCGGCTGGATTGGCCGCCAAGCTCATAGCACGGGCAAAACGCAACATAGTGCTGGATAGTTTTTCAGGGTCAGCATTTTCTTCAGCTAGCCAATCGCCGCCTGGGCTACGGAATTCAATGTAGCCTTTTTGTATGTGGGCACTGGTGTACTTGCCTGTGCCTACACCTTTTTGTATTTCTTTGTGTGCCAACTCAAGCAGGCCGTGTTGCATGAGTTTGATAACACTCATTGGATCACTACGGCCACCCTTGATATTTTCACGGAACTTGCTCATTGCTGACTTAGTGTAGGTATTGGCTTCTCGTCCAAACGATTGTAACACATACTCATCGCCTAAGAACAGGATCAATTTCAAGTAGTCAACATCACCGCCTTTGAATGGCACACTAACGCCCATGTGCAGGCCAGTTGAGCTGTTGGTGTAGGCGTTGCCTTCGTTGCTGTTGGCCCAGTCACATACCGCTTCTAGTTTTTCTAATGCTTGCTCTAAGGGCAAGGGAGGACTTACAATTTCTAGGCCAAAATCTTCGCGATCATCAGCTTCTAAACTTGTATCTGGTTCCACAATCCACTGTCCTTCTTTACGGGCGGCCTGGTGATAACCTGAGCTGACTTTGACCGGCATGTCTATGGCCGTGTGTAAACTATCGCCAATTTCGTCCCAACTGCGTGAGCCATCATTACCACCGCCGCCGGTCATGTAGGGCCAGTCTAAGTCGTAATTGTTGGCAACATCACTCATCCAACGCAAGCCAACATCATCAAAGAATCCTGAATCATCATCAATTTGGTAATTGTCACGAAAGTCATCCAGGGCGGCGTCCCAGTTTGCACCTTCCTTACGAACTTCGTCTTGGATTAGATCATCTAGTAAGTCTTCGGCTTCTTCCTGTGCGTCTAAATACTTTTGATATAGTGGATTTGCTTCTGCGTATAATATTTGCTCTTTACTACTGGTAAACTTAGGAGCCCGTTCACCAGCATTAATAATCGCATTCATTTCATCATCAGTTAAATCTAGTAGCTCTAACTGTTTTTGGATTTCGCTATCAAGATCCCAGTCACCTTCATCAACCATAACTTTACGAATCAAGTCTTCTGCTTCTTCTCTAAAGTCTTTGTACATTTGCTCGTCGTACCACTCATAATACTGTTCGTCAAGTCCTTCTTGTAGGCGTGCTTCTTGCCGCGATGTCAGACCACCGTACTCACCATTGTTAAAAAAGTCTATGATCTGTTGTATGCTACGACAACGTTCGTCCATGTCATAGTCAGGTTCCATTTCGTAGTCATCATCACCGTTGTTGTTGGTATCACGGAAGATCATTTCAGCTTCAAAGCCA
>Ga0209087_1002217_pt1 | contig 10985 bp, 10 predicted proteins | sample S_130805_EF_Meta_FD_187321 | JGI IMG/M metagenome (GOLD analysis project Ga0209087, IMG submission 187321) | Freshwater microbial communities from Lake Simoncouche, Canada to study carbon cycling - S_130805_EF_MetaG (SPAdes) (version 2) | ecosystem: Environmental > Aquatic > Freshwater > Lake ...
CGTCGCAGAAGATCGCATGGGCCTCGACTCCGTCGCGAGCGCCGTCCACTGGATGGCTAGCCTGCCAGCGGACGCCAATGCGCTTTTTCTGACGGTGATGGCAACCAAGATGCCATTCGTGGGCCGAGGCTAGCCCCAAAACCTCTTAGTCTGGGTTAAGCGCACTCTTCAAGCCCGCTCCAGGCGAGAACTTAGCCACTTTACTGGCTTTGATTTTGATGGTTTCACCAGACCGTGGGTTGCGGCCTTCTCGCGCTGCACGCTTGCTCACCGAAAAAGAACCAAAACCGACCAAGGTCACACTCTCACCCTGGACCAACTGAGCCGCTACAGTCTCCAGAAAGGCCTCCAGAACCCTCCCCGCCGCCGCTTTGGACTCGCCAGAGCTGGCGGCCAATGCATCGATCAAATCGCTCTTATTCATTGAATTATTCTCCTCTAACAATCACCAAAAAAGGCCTGAACCTCAGAACCTGACCATCCAAGCTGGAATCCTAACGCAGGCGCGATCCGCCCGGGGGACACAATAGGTGACAATGACGCGATGGATCTTGAAACACAAACTTTGGCCAACGGCCTCGTCATCGCCTCAGCGCGGCTACCTGGATTTCGATCCGCTGCGATCGGAGCATGGCTCCGGGTCGGATCGCGCCACGAACCCGCTGAACTTGGTGGACTAGCCCACTTTATGGAGCACATGGCCTTTAAGGGAACCCGTCGGCGTGACGCACGGCGCATCTCCTTTGAAGCAGAGCGCGTTGGCGCATCGATGAACGCGTGGACCGCGAGGGATCACACCGCCTACTACTTGTCGCTCCTGGGTGATCAGGCGCCAATGGCGATTGATCTATTGGCGGACGTCGTGCGCGATTCGACCTTCCCTCCCGACGAGATCGAGCGCGAACGCGAAGTGATCCTGCAAGAGATCGCTGAGGCAGCCGACGACCCGCACGACCTCGTGCAGGAGGGCTTCGATCGCGTCGCGTATCCCGATCAGGCACTTGGTAGACCGATTCTGGGCGACCCGGAAGTCATTCGAACCGTGCAGCGCGATTGTTTTACGGAATGGATCGCTCAGCACCATGTGGGCTCGAATCTCCTTGTGGTCGGCGCCGGCGCGATCGAACACAAACAATTCCAGGAGTTGGTGACTCGACATTTTGGCGATCTGCCAGCCGGAACAATCGGTCAACGGCCCGAGAATGCGCAATATGTCGGAGGGTACCGGCATCGCCCAGGTGACTTTGCCCAAGTCACTCTGGTCTTAGGATGGCCGATCCCGGGCCGCTCGGACGACCGATACCCCGTCTTTGAGATGCTGGCCGAGCTCTTCGGTGGCGGCATGTCGTCGCCGCTCTTTCAGGCGGTGCGTGAGCGACGAGGACTGGCCTATGCGATTGATGCATGGGCTGAGGGCCACGAGGACTGTGGACTCTTTCAGATTAGCGCTGGGGTTGCGCCACGAAACCTCAAGGCACTGCTTGAAGTCACCTGCGAAGAGATCAGCCGCCTAGCTCGTGGCGTCGACCCCGAAGACCTCGAACGGGCCCGGAATCAACATCGCGCCATGTTGCTGATGAATCTGGAGCGACCCCTCGGAACCGCCGAATCGATTGCTCGCGACCTGATGTTCAGGGGATCAGTCTGGAGTGTCGAACAGCAACTTGAGCGGATCGCCCAGGTGCAATGTGCTGACCTCGAGCGTGCCGCCATCGAGATGCTGCGGACGGCGCCGAGCCTGTCCGTCGTTGGCAAGACGGGACGATTCAACCCAATGAAGACAGTCGAACGCAGCCTCGCCAAGGCGACTAGTCACGCATCGCCCTAAGAAGGCTGGGCACCGGTCAGTCGCTCCATACCGCGCTCAGAAATCCAGCGCTGGAGATCGAGCCACATCTGCCTCACCTCAGCGTCCACGGGCGCCCGAAGGTGATGCGAGAGTTCGATCGTCACCACCGGGATATTTCGGTCAACGCCCGCAAAATGGCCTAGTGAGCCGGGGAAAATGCCGACGCGGTCCAGGTACAACCGACCCAACCTCGAGGGCGGAAGCGTCGGACCATCAAAATCCAGGACGCCGTAGGGCGCATGGATACTAATAATCAGATCGGGCCGAAACTCATCCACCTGACGCATCAGGAACTTGGTCTCTGGCTCGGACAGAGGTGAACGACCAGGCCAGCGACGAGGGTCTCGTCGGGTCCGTTGCTCCCAGTAAACCGGTGCCTCGGTGGCCCAGTTTTTGGTCGGAAAATTACGGTTCAGATCGACGCCATTCGCATTGGTCCGACGGCCGGGTTGGGTGAGCAAACCATCGGGATTGAGCGCCGGTACAAATCTCCATTCGGTTTGCGCAGGCGTCAACCGAGCCAGCTCAATCCACTTGAGCGCGAGCGCCGTCGAAGACAACTCGTCTCCGTGAATGCCACCGATCACCAGCGCGCGTAGCTTGGGTTCGCCCGTCCGCACGTCAGTCACGTAAAGCGGGCGACCACGAACCGATCGAGCTTCGGAAGCCTTTAGATCGGCACGCTGGCAAACCGCCGGTGCAATTCCAATCAAACGACGCTGAAAATCAGAACAAAAACTGGCAGCCAGAGCCTGATTCGTGGCGACCAACAGAAAAACCCAAAGGACGAGTCGACTCACAAACGTTCCCGTTGAACCCGATACAACCCACGATCGTATCGGAGTTCCGACTTGACCGCAGGAACACGATGTGCTGTCTCGAAAGACTATCCACAGAATGGCGGCGTGAGGTCCTGCGCCCCCGAAACCCACCTGCAAAACCCACTAGGATGTAACAAGCCATTGATTTAAAAGACTTTTACGTTTTGACCAAAAAACAGGCAGACCACCTCAAAATCCACTCACTGGGCGTTTACACCTGCCATGAAGGTGTTTGTCCACCAAGTTATCCACAGTTTTTGTGGATTCGAGATCTGCCGTTCGAGACTGACCCGATTAATCGGGTGTAACGCCCGACTCACGGATGATGCGGCCTAGCCGAACCGACTCCGACCGGATCAAGGCTGCAAACTCATCTGGCGTGCCCCCTACGGCGGGAGTCCCCAATTGCTCCCATTTCTTTCGAAAGGCCGGGTCCTTAAAAATTTGGTTCAACACCAAATTAAGTTTTGCGATCACCGGTGCCGGCGTGCCAGAACGAACCGCGATCCCATGCCAAGCGGTGATTTCAAAGTTCGGCAGACCCGCCTCGGCCATCGTGGGCACATCGGGTAGAGTCGGACTACGCTTACTGGCCGTGATGGCGATCGGTATGAGCTTTCCAGCAGCGATATGTTGCTGGGAGCTGGCAATGATGTCGAACATCACTTTCACGTGCCCCCCAACGAGATCAACCAAGGCTGGGCCAGCCCCCCGGTAAGGGATATGGGTGAGGTCGACACCGCTCACCCGACTATAAATTTCACCGGCCAGGTGCTGCGGGGTTCCGTTTCCGGCCGACGCATAGCTAAAACTGGCCGGACTGGCCTTTGCCTGCGTCATGAACTCCTTGAGCGTGCGCACCGGAAGTGAAGGGTGCACTTCCAACACCAGCGGGAAGGAGGATATCTGGATCACAGGGGCCAGATCAGCCTGCGGATCAAACGGGAGGGATTTGAACAGCGTCGGGTTAACGGCCATCGGACCACTCGCCGCCAACAGGAGCGTGTAGCCGTCTGCGGGTGCCTGACGAGCGACTTCGGCCGTGCCAAGGTTACCGCCGGCACCGGCCTTGTTCTCGACAATAACCGTCGCCCCCAAACGCGTCTGTAGCTCTGGCTGCAACAGGCGCGCCATCAGATCTGTGGGACCACCCGGTGGGTACGGAACAAGAAAACGAATGGTTCGGTTGGGATATTCCGTCTGGGCAGTTGCAGACGTCACAAAACCCGCCGTCAGCGCGATGGACGCCATCAGCGACAAAAGGGTCGGGAGGCTGCGCCGGATGGCTGAACCTGAGGAGAAAAGCGAAATCGATGTCATGGGGCGATTCAAACGATTAGGGGTTGGTTTGCGCAGCACGTGCCCGAAGCGCGCGGTCAAGTCTTGGATAAACATGACGGGCGTTACCTTCGTAGATCAGATGGCGTGCCTGATCGTCGAGTTGATCCGATGCCTCAATGTAGCGCTTCGTATCATCAAAATAAGCGCCCGTTTCCGGGTCAATCCCGCGCACAGCACCGACCATTTCGCTGGCGAACAAGATGTTTTTGACCGGAATCACCTTGGTCAGCAGGTCAATACCGGGTTGATGATAGACGCACGTGTCGAAAAAGACATTGTTCAACAAATGGTCCTTCAATAGCGGCTTCTTAAGCTCCTGGGCCAGGCCGCGGAATCGACCCCAGTGATAAGGCACTGCGCCGCCGCCGTGTGGGATCACAAACTTCAGAGTCGGGAAATCCGTGAAGAGATCACTGGTCAGACACTGCATAAAGGCGGTGGTATCCGCATTGAGATAATGCGCACCGGTTGTATGGAAGCAGGCGTTACAACTCGTACTGACATGAATCATGGCCGGGATTTCGTACTCCACCATCTTTTCGTAGATCGGATACCAGTAGCGGTCCGACAACGGGGGGCTTGTCCAGTGTCCCCCAGAAGGATCCGGGTTCAGATTGATCGCCACATTGCCGTACTGCTCCACGCATCGGACCAACTCGGGGATGCAGGTTGCGGGGTCGACACCGGGCGATTGAGGCAACATCGCGGCCGGAATGAAATGATCCGGGAACAACTCGCTTACGCGAAAGCAGAGTTCATTGCAGATCGCCGCCCAGGTGCTCGAAATCTGAAAATCACCGATGTGATGGGCCATGAAACTAGCGCGTGGGCTAAAGATCGTGAGGTCAACCCCACGTTTGTGCATCAACGACAGTTGATTGGACTCAATCGATTCACGCAAAGCGTCATCACTGATCTTCAAATCCGTTGGAAGAGGCATGACGCTCGGATCCTTGATGCCGGCGACTTGCCGGTTGCGCCAGTCGTCCAGCGCCAGCGGTGCGGTCGTGTAATGACCGTGGCAGTCGATGATCATCGTGTTGCGCCTTCCCAAAAGTGAGCAGAGTTAATGTGTTGGGCGATGATATCCCCACGATCAGGCCTCTAGGGAAAACCCTAAATACCCGAAATTTCGTGCCAACATTGGGCATGGTCCACCGCCCGATCATCCAATACCTGCGAAAACCTCTCGGAGACGCCCGTGATCCCACCCGCATTTGATTACCACGCGCCCAAATCCGTTGGCGAGGCCATTGCGCTGCTGGGCAGTCTTGGCTCAGACGCCAAGCTGCTTGCTGGAGGCCATAGCCTGCTGCCGATGATGAAACTACGCTTCGCCCAACCTGCCCACTTGATCGACCTTAACCGAATCGATGAACTGCGTGGAATCTGCGAAGAGGGCGAGACCATCTGTATTGGCGCGATGACGGTCGAGAACGACCTGATCGCATCGTCCCTTCTGCAAGAGAAGTGTGGTCTGCTGCCCGCAGCCGCCAAGCAGATTGCCGACCCTCAGGTGCGTAACCGCGGAACCATCGGCGGCGATATTGCGCACGGTGATCCCGCCAATGACCACCCTGCCCTGGCCCTCGCACTGGATGCCACTTTGGTGGTTCGCGGTCCAGCCGGAGAACGCCGAATCAAGGCCGAAGATTTCTTTCTAGGCACCTACATGACCGCACTGGCCGAGGACGAGATCCTGGTCGGGTTGCGAGTCCCCGCCCTGGCGCATGGCACAGGCTGGGCCTACGAGAAGCTCAAGCGCAAAACCGGTGACTGGGCCACCGCCGGCGCCGCGGTGGTGCTGCGCCTCGACGGGGGTGTTGTAAGCCATATCCGGATCGGTCTGACCAACCTGGCAGCGACCGCACTCCGTGCCGCGGGCGCTGAAGACGTCCTGCGCGGGCACCCCCTTACAGAGGCAACAATTCAGGCGGCTGCCGATGCAGCCATGGCTGTTTGCGATCCGTCCGATGATCTGCGCGGGGATCGCGAATATAAAACCGCCATGGCTGGACAGATGGTCAAGCGGGCACTGCACGCTGCGGCCGCACGCTGCCACTAAGTTCACCCGCTGCCACCGAGCCCACCCTTCTGCTACCCATTCGCATTAGCGAACGATCCCAAGGAATTTCCATGGCCAAAAAGCTCGTCACCCTTAAGGTCAACGGCCGCACGCATGAAAAGGCCGTCGAACCGCGCACCCTGCTCGTTCACTTCCTGCGGGAAGAACTCAATCTCACCGGTGCCCACATCGGCTGCGAGACCAGCCATTGCGGCGCCTGCACCGTGGACATCGATGGTCACTCAGTGAAGGCCTGCACCCATCTTGCAGTGCAATGTGAAGGTTCAGAAGTGCTGACCGTCGAAGGCCTCGCCAACGCGGGTGTTCTGCATGCGGTTCAGGAAGGTTTCTATAAAGAGCACGGATTGCAATGCGGGTTCTGTACGCCCGGGATGCTCGTGCGTGCCTATCGCTTCCTACACGAAAATCCGAACCCAACCGAAGACGAAATCCGCCACGGCATGAGTGGAAACCTCTGTCGCTGTACGGGTTATCAGAACATCATCAAGGCAGTGCAGTACGCCGCCCGTCAACTTCAACAAGCCGCTGTCGCGCACAAGGAGGCCGCATGAACGCTCCAACCGACCCCACTCTGCTCGAGCGCACCTCGGCCCTGCAGGGCATGGGCGACAGCCGCCTTCGCAAAGAAGACGCTCGCTTCATCCAGGGTAAGGGCAATTATGTCGATGACATCAAGATGGCCGGCATGCTGCACATGGACATCGTGCGCTCACCCTACGCGCACGCTCGCATCCGCAGTATCGACAAGTCCGAAGCGCTTAAGATCCCCGGTGTCATTGCCGTCTTGACCGCCGATGATCTCAAGCCCCTCAAGTTGCACTGGATGCCGACCTTGGCGGGCGATGTGGCGGCCGTTCTGGCGGACGAAAAAGTTCACTTCCAGATGCAGGAAGTTGCCGTCGTGATCGCTGAAGATCGCTATGCGGCCGCCGATGGGGTTGAAGCCGTCATCGTGGAATACGAAGAACTCCCGGTGGTGATCGATCCGTTCGAAGCCCTCAAGCCCGATGCACCGGTCCTGCGGGAAGACCTTGCCGGCAAGACATCCGGCGCACATGGGCCGCGCGAGCACCACAATCACATCTTCACCTGGGATGCGGGTGACAAAGACGCCGCCGACGCTGCATTCGCGGCTGCACCGGTCACCGTCAAGGAACACATCTTTTATCCCCGGGTACATCCTTGCCCGCTCGAAACCTGCGGTTGCGTCGCGAGCTTCGATCCCATCCGCGGCGAACTCACCACCTACATTACCTCGCAGGCACCGCACGTCGTGCGCACCGTGGTTTCCCTACTTTCTGGCATCCCTGAGAGCAAGGTCCGGATCATCAGCCCGGATATCGGCGGCGGCTTTGGCAACAAAGTGGGTATCTATCCCGGCTATGTTTGCGCGATCGTGTCGTCGATCGTTTTGGGCAAACCCGTCAAGTGGGTTGAGGACCGGATTGAAAACATTTCGTCAACGGCGTTTGCCCGCGATTACCACATGGACGGCGAGCTCGCAGCGACGGCCGACGGCAAGATCACTGGCCTGCGGGTCAACGTGGTTGCGGATCATGGCGCCTTTGATGCCTGCGCCGATCCGACGAAGTTCCCAGCCGGACTGTTCCACATTGTTTCGGGTTCGTATGACATCCCGGCCGCTCATGCGAGCGTCAAGGGCGTCTATACCAACAAGGCTCCGGGCGGTGTGGCCTATCGTTGTTCGTTCCGCGTCACCGAGGCGGTCTATCTGATCGAGCGAATGGTCGACGTATTGGCGCAAAAGCTCAATATCGATAAAGCGGAAATCCGCGAGCGCAACTTCATCCGCAAAGAACAGTTCCCCTACACCAGTGCGTTCGGTTTTGAGTACGACTCAGGCGATTACCACACCGCCCTGCACAAAGTGCTGAACGCATGTGATTACAAGGGACTGCGCGAAGAACAAGCCGCTAAGCGGGCAGATCCAAACTGCCCGACCCTGATGGGGATCGGCCTGGTCAGCTTCACCGAGGTGGTCGGCGCGGGTCCTTCCAAAATGTGCGACATCCTTGGCGTTGGTATGTTCGACAGCTGTGAAATCCGGGTGCACCCCACCGGGAGCGCATTGGCTCGCATGGGAACGATCACCCAGGGCCAGGGTCATCAAACCACCTATGCCCAGATCATCGCCACCGAATTGGGGATCCCTAGCGAAGTGATCCAGGTTGAAGAGGGCGACACGTCGACGGCGCCCTACGGACTCGGAACGTATGGCAGCCGCTCAACCCCGGTCGCGGGTGCAGCGATTGCAATGGCAGCTCGCAAGATTCACGCAAAGGCGCGCAAGATCGCAGCGCATTTACTGGAAGTGAACGAGAACGACCTTGATTGGGAAATCGATCGTTTCAATGTCAAGGGTGACCCGACAAAACACAAGACGATGAAGGACATCGCCTGGTCGGCGTACAACAACGTCCCCGCCGGACTTGAGCCAGGCCTCGAGGCGGTGCATTACTACGACCCGCCGAACTTCACCTTCCCGTTTGGCATCTACCTGTGTGTCGTTGACATTGATCGCGGGACTGGCGAGACCAAGGTCCGCCGCTTTTATGCACTTGATGATTGCGGCACACGGATCAACCCGATGATCATCGAGGGACAGATCCATGGTGGGTTGACCGAGGGCTATGCGGTCGCAATGGGCCAGCAGATGCCGTTTGATGCGCAAGGCAACCTGCTGGGGAATACCTTGATGGATTATTTCCTCCCGACGGCAGTCGAAACCCCACATTGGGAAACCGACCATACCGTCACCCCGAGCCCGCACCACCCCATTGGTGCCAAAGGCGTGGCGGAGTCCCCCCACGTCGGATCGATCCCGACGTTTACCTCGGCGGTGGTCGACGCATTTGCGCATCTGGGCGTCACCAACATGACCATGCCGCACAATGCCTATCGCGTTTGGCAGCAACTTAAAGCCTCTGGCGTCGCGCTGTAAATGGAAGTCAAACTCGAAAAGCGGTACCCGCTGAACGCGAGCGTCGCCCAGGCGTGGGCGGTGCTCTCTGACATCCGGGCAACCGCCGCCTGCATGCCAGGTGCCACCATCACCGAACAACTTGACGACACCCATTTCAAGGGAACGGTGAAGTCTAAGGTGGGTCCCGCGACCATGAACTTCGGTGGTGACATCGAAGTCCTTGCGCTCGATGCGGCGACCTATTCGATGCAGATGCTGGGCAAGGGCGCGGATCGATCCGGCTCATCGGCGTCGATGAATCTGTCCTCGCAGATTGTGGCCGGCGACTCGCCCGGAACCTCGGTCCTGGTCGGCAATGCAACGGTCATCGTCAGCGGTAAGTTGGCCCAGTTTGGAAGCCGTCTTCTGGTGCCAGTCTCCGAGGCCATTCTTGGTCAGTTCGCGGGGCATTTCGAGACGGCGGCTGCAGCTGTGCCGGTCGCTGCTCCGACTGCGGATACAGCGGCATCAGAGGTGCCGCCCAGCCCAGCGGCAATATCCGAGGAAGCACCAGCAACAGATGGGCGTGCGATGGGCGCTGAGACCGCCAGTCACCCGGTCGAGCATAGAGCACCCACCTCCGTGCCCGCACCTTCCACATTGACCCCGGTAGCGGCACCAAAGCCGGCGGGCGAGTTGAACGCATTGGCCCTGCTTTGGATCCTGATCAAAGGGTGGTTCGCCGGTCTGTTCGGCAAGAAATCTTGACTTCAGCGGGTCCGACGGCCGTCGCAGTTTCACCAACCGCGGCCCTGCGCGAAAGCCTTCACCGAGCCGGTTATATCGCCGATGAGGACCTGAGTACTGCGCTCTGGCTTGCGGGAGAATTGGAGCGCCCGCTCCTGATCGAAGGCGACGCTGGTGTCGGAAAGACGGCGTTGGCGCTCGCGCTGGCGAGTTCGCAGGGGCGCGAACTCGTTCGATTGCAATGCCACGAAGGCATCGATCTGGCTCAGGCCGCCTATGAGTGGAACTACGGCCGTCAATTACTCGCCATTCGGCTGGGCGAACACTCGGACCGCGTACTGTCGGAGAGCGACCTCTTTTCGCGCGACTACCTGCTGGAGCGGCCTCTTCTCAAAGCCATTACCAGCGCGCAGCCCTGCGTCTTGCTCATTGACGAAATTGATCGTTCGGACGAAGCATTCGAAGCCTTTCTGCTTGAGATTTTGGCCGACTATCAGATCACCGTCCCCGAACTCGGGACCCTGCGGGCGCGCCACGTCCCGCAGGTCATTCTGACCAGCAACGGCACGCGCGAACTCAGCGACGCATTGCGTCGTCGCTGCTTGTATCACTGGCTTGATTATCCGAATCTAGCCCGCGAAATTGACATCGTGCGGACCACACTTCCTGAGGCAGAGAGTCGTCTGATCGAGCAAGCGGTCGGATTCGTTCAGCGTCTCCGCCGGGAAGACCTCGGCAAGACGCCAGGGGTTGCCGAGACCCTTGACTGGGTTCGGGCGCTTCATCGTTTGCAACTAAAGGCCTTGCCCGAGGACCCCGAGGGTCTGATGGCCACTTTAGGATGTCTGCTGAAGACCCGCGAAGATCGCTTCCAGATGGAACCCCGGCAAATCCAGAGACTCCTCGCCGGGCGTCGCGAGGGCACGGCCGCAGGAACAACGACTGGGGTTGCGGGTCATTCCAGCGATTGAAGCGACGGGGTACATGGCCAACCCGATCGGAGCCATTGCGGGCTTTGCCCAACTCCTGAGGGAAGATGGGCTGAAGGTCGGCATCGCGGAACAGCAGTCAATGGTCCTCGCGGCGCTGGCACTTCCGTTGGCACAAACCCGACAAATCAGTCCCGCCTGGCGTGCAATCGCCTGTCAGAGTCCTCGAGACTGGAAGCGCTGGCCAGAGCTCTTTGACCGCTACTGGCATCCTGATCGGGTTCGCGGG
>Ga0209087_1002219_pt1 | contig 10982 bp, 7 predicted proteins | sample S_130805_EF_Meta_FD_187321 | JGI IMG/M metagenome (GOLD analysis project Ga0209087, IMG submission 187321) | Freshwater microbial communities from Lake Simoncouche, Canada to study carbon cycling - S_130805_EF_MetaG (SPAdes) (version 2) | ecosystem: Environmental > Aquatic > Freshwater > Lake ...
TTCGCCAGCGCGGTACACATTTTCACCCAGGCAAGAACGTAGGTCGCGGTAAGGATGACACTTTGTTTGCACTAGCTGCAGGCGTTGTTGAATTCGGACGCGCTCGCGGTCGTCGCGTTGTGAATGTGGCTCCGGTAGCTTAATTTTAGGTTTCTTGTAAAAGAGCGAGCCGTAATCACGCGGCTCGCTTTTTTTATTTCTGAAGGGAGTTAATAAGTGACAACATTCGTTGATCGCGTAACTCTCTATGCCATTGCCGGAAAAGGTGGCGATGGTTGTGTTTCTGTAAAACGTGAAAAGTTCAAGCCACTTGGCGGTCCAGATGGTGGTAATGGTGGTCGCGGCGGAGATGTAATTCTCATTGTTGATCCAAGCGTTACGACTCTGCTTGATTTTCACCATTCACCTCACAGAAGAGCAACTTCAGGACATCAGGGATATGGCGATCGTAAAGATGGACATCAAGGTGAAGATTTAATCCTTGGAGTTCCAAATGGAACTGTTATCTACGATAGCAATGGCGAACAAATTGCAGATTTAATTGGTACCGGAACAACTTTCAGCGCAGCTCAAGGTGGCTTTGGTGGCCTAGGAAATATGGCGCTGTCTTCATCAAAGCGTCGTGCACCAGGTTTTGCGTTACTCGGAGAACCAGGTGAAGAGCGCACATTAATTCTTGAATTAAAAAGTGTTGCAGATATTGCGCTCGTTGGATTTCCAAGTGCAGGAAAATCATCACTAATCGCTGCTGTTTCTGCGGCACGCCCAAAGATTGCTGATTATCCATTTACAACATTGGTTCCAAACCTTGGTGTTGTTCAAGCTGGTGAGACCCGCTTTACAGTTGCAGATGTTCCAGGACTTATTCCAGGTGCATCTCAGGGAAAGGGCTTAGGCCTTGAATTCCTGCGCCACGTTGAGCGCTGTGTAGCTTTGGTACACGTCCTTGATTGTGGAACATTAGAAACAGATCGAAACCCAGTTGCAGATCTTGAAGCAATTGAAAATGAGCTTGCTCTTTATGGCGGACTGGAAGATCGAGTTCGTATTGTTGCGCTGAACAAAATTGATTTACCTGATGGTCAAGCAATGGCAGATATGGTCGAGCAAGAGTTACGCGATAAGGGTTATGACGTGTATCCAGTCTCTGCCGCATCTCGTGCTGGCTTACAAGACTTGATCTATGCAATGGGTCGATTAGTTGCAAAGAATCGTGCAGATGCAGGCGTTGAAGAACGAACTCGTATTATCTTGCGTCCAGTAGCAGTCGATGATTCTGGATTCCTAGTTAACGCCAATGCAGACGGAACTTTTACGATTCGTGGCAAGAAGGTTGAACGTTGGGTTCGACAGACTAACTTTAAAAATGCTGAAGCTATTGGTTACTTGGCTGATCGCCTTGCACAACTCGGAGTTGAAAAAGAGTTGTTTAAGAAGGGTGCTGTCGCAGGAAGTGAAGTTCGAATCGGCGACGGAGATACAGAAGTTATCTTTGACTGGGAGCCAACGATTGAAGCTGGAGCAGAGCAGTTAGCTGGCCACCTACATCGTCGTGGCGAGGATTCACGACTTGAATCAACATGGAACATGCCTGAGCGCGTTGAAGATATTTTGAGCGAAGATGAAATCGCCAAGCAGTGGGAATACAACGTAGTTGACCCTCACACACCTAAACTTTCAGCCATCATTGTGAAAGAACCAGAGGATGGAGATGACAAGTGAGCCGAGAGCAGATCACCTCTGCACAGCGCATCGTCATCAAGATTGGCTCGTCCTCTCTCACCGGTAAAGCCGGATCCGCACTTGATGCAGATGCTGTCAATAAACTTGTTGATGTTGTTGCTGCCTGTAAAGCACGTGGCGCAGAAGTAGTAGTTGTTTCTTCTGGTGCGATCGCAGCTGGCCTTGCTCCACTTGGTTTTACAACACGTCCAAAGGATCTTGCAACACAACAAGCTGCAGCTTCAGTTGGCCAAGGCTTACTAATTGCCCAATACACGCAAAGTTTTAATCGTCATTCAATTACGGCATCGCAAGTTCTTCTTACAACCGAAGATGTTGTGCGCCGCTCTCATTACCAAAATGCACAGCGCACTTTGTTCCGCCTCTTGCAGTTAGGCGTTGTGCCAATCATCAATGAAAACGATTCAGTTGGTACTGGTGAGATTCGCTTTGGCGACAACGATCGTCTTGCTGCACTGGTTGCACTCTTAATCGGGGCAGATCTATTGGTTTTAGTTTCAGACATTGATGCACTCTATGACGCACCTCCTTCACAAGCCGGAGCGCAAAGAATTCATGAAGTTAAGAACATCGCAGAAGTTGAGAATGTCGTACTTGGTGGCGCAGGCACTGCAGGTGTTGGTAGCGGGGGAATGGTTACTAAAGTTGAGGCAGCTCGCATTGCGACCTCTGCCGGAATTCCAATGTTGCTGACATCTCTAGCCGATGCTGAAAAGTCATTGCGCGGGGAAGAACTTGGAACTCACTTTCATGCCCAAGCAAGCAAGACCACATCACGACTTCTTTGGCTTGCACATGCGACAACACCGCAAGGCAAGTTAATCCTTGATGCTGGTGCAGTGACCGCAATTTTGGAACGTGGAGTTTCTTTACTGCCAGCGGGAGTTACAGCTGTTGAGGGAGAGTTCATTGCAGGGGACGCGGTTGAATTAGTTGGCCCAACTGGAAAAGTAATTGCACGCGGTCTTGTTGCATTTGATTCTGAAGATTTGCCACAAATGTTGGGGCGTTCTACAAAAGAACTCGCCGCATCATTAGGGGCAGAATATGAACGTGAACTAGTCCATCGTGATGATTTGGTGTTGATCTAAATGAGCGCGCAGACTTTGATAAACACATTAGCTGACACAGCTCGGGTCGCAGGCCGCACTTTGACTGTTGCAACTGGTGCCCAACGCAAAGCAGCGCTTCAAACTATCGCAGATGCCATTGAAGCTCGAAGTGCTGAAATTCTTGCTGCTAATGAAAAAGATATGGCTGCAGGACGTTTGGCAAATCTCAATTCCTCCTTGTTAGACAGACTCTTATTAACTCCTGAGCGCGTAAAAGGAATTGCTGCGGGAGCGCGACTTGTGAGTGAACTTCCAGATCCACTTGGTAACACTCTTCGCAAATCAACATTGCCTAACGGAATTGAGTTAGAGCAAATTTCAGTTCCTTTCGGCGTCATTGGAATGGTCTATGAAGCACGTCCGAATGTGACTGTTGATGCTGCAGTAATTTTGCTGATGTCAGGAAATGCTGCGCTACTTCGTGGCTCATCTAGTGCTTCCCATAGCAACGAGATTTTGGTGCGCGTCATGCGTGATGCTTTAGCGACAACGTCAATTTCTACAGATGTTATTCAATTAGTTCCATCAGAAGACCGTGAGACGGTTAAAGCTCTACTAAATGCCAGAGGTAAAGTGGATTTAGTGATTCCTCGAGGTAGCGCTGCATTAATCCGCATGGTCGTTGATGAATCAACTGTTCCAACAATTGAGACAGGTGCAGGCGTTTGTCATGTTTACATCGATGAGTTTGCAGATCTTGCAAAGGCTTTGCCAATTATTCTCAACTCAAAGGTCCAGCGTCCTAGCGTGTGCAATGCTGCAGAGACAGTTCTACTTCACACTGCAGTAGCCAATGAGTTTGGGCCAGTTGCACTAAAGGCGTTGCATGAAGCTGGGGTTATTGTGCACGCAGATGCTGCAACACTTGCGATTGCTAAGAGTGCTGGTGTTCCAGCAACGCTGGCAACGGATGAAAACTTCTGCACTGAGTACGGAACTTTAGAGATCAATGTTGCCATCGTTGGATCTGTGGATGCGGCGAGTGCACACATTGCAAAGTTTGGAACTCAGCACACAGAGGCGATAATTTCTGAGAATAAAGAGAATGTGAAGAGATTTATTGCTTTGGCGGATTGCGCAGCTGTCATGGTCAATACATCCACCAGATTTACAGATGGCGAGCAGATGGGCTTTGGGGCTGAAATAGGTATCTCAAATCAGAAATTACATGCCCGCGGCCCTATGGGACTTGAAGCGATGACCACCACCACTTGGATTGTTACTGGAAATGGGCAAATTCGCAGTTAGCCTGCAATTTAATTAGACTCCAGCCTATGAGCAGCCTTTCACGTGATGATGTCGCAAAACTTGCCGGCCTAGCCCGCATCGAGATGAGCGATGAAGAGTTAGTGAATCTGTCTAATGAGTTCACGGTCATTTTGGATGCAGTTGCCCGAGTTCAAGAAGTTGCTGGGGCAGATGTTGAACCAACCTCCCACCCACTGCCACTCCGCAATGTTTTCCGCCCAGATGTAGTTGTGCCAAGTCTTACACCTGAAGAAGCACTATCTGGTGCGCCAGCACAAGAAGAACAACGCTTCCGTGTTCCGCAGATATTGGGTGAAGAATGATTCGTAATAACGCAGCCGATATGGCGGCAAAACTTGTTGCTGGAGAGATTACTTCTGTTGCATTAACGCAGGCACACCTGGATCGAATTGCTGCAGTTGATACAGATGTTCATGCATTTCTTCATATCGACACCGAAGGCGCACTTGCCCAAGCTGCTGCCGTTGATGCAAAGCGCGCAAAGGGTGAAAAAATGTCACCACTTGCAGGTGTCCCACTTGCACTAAAAGATGTAATGGCACAAAAAGGTATTCCAACAACATGTGGTTCAAAGATCCTTGAAGGATGGCGACCACCGTATGACTCAACAGTTGTTGCAAACCTAAAAAAGAATGACATTGTTATCTTGGGTAAGACAAATATGGATGAGTTCGCAATGGGCTCATCAACTGAAAACTCTGCATACGGTCCAACACACAACCCTTGGGATTTATCTCGTATTCCTGGTGGTTCAGGTGGTGGCTCATCTGCAGCCCTTGCCGCTTTTGAAGCACCTCTTGCAATTGGTACAGATACAGGTGGATCTATTCGCCAACCGGCAGCTGTCACAGGAACCGTTGGAGTAAAGCCAACCTATGGTGGAGTTTCTCGTTATGGCTTAGTTGCTTTCTCATCATCACTTGATCAAGCAGGTCCTTGTGCCCGCACAGTCTTGGATACAGCGCTATTGCATGAAGCAATTGCCGGACATGATCCAAAGGATGCGACAAGTATTAATGCACCAGTGCCACAAGTTGTTGCTGCTGCTAAATCTGGTGATGTTAAGGGAATGAAAATTGGCGTTGTCAAAGAACTCAACGGTGACGGATATCAACCAGGAGTTCGTGCACGCTTTGAAGAATCACTTGAGTTATTAGCAAAAGCTGGAGCAGAAATCGTTGAAGTATCTGCGCCTAACTTCGAATACGCCCTTGCCGCCTACTACTTAATCGCACCATCTGAATGTTCATCTAACTTAGCTCGCTTTGATGCGATGCGTTATGGCTTGCGCGTAGGAGACGTTGATGGAGCCTCGGCAGAATCAGTAATGAATTTGACCCGTGAAGTTGGGTTTGGCAAAGAGGTCAAGCGCCGCATCATCTTGGGAACCTATGCTTTGTCATCTGGTTACTACGATGCCTACTACGGAAGTGCACAAAAGGTTCGCACACTGATCACTCAAGATTTCACAAAGGCTTTTGAGAAGGCAGATGTTCTGGTTTCACCAACATGTCCGACAACTGCATTTAAAATTGGCGAGAAAGCTAATGATCCGCTGGCTATGTATTTAAATGACATTGCAACAATCCCGGTAAACATGGCAGGAATTGGCGGAATGTCATTGCCTTCAGGTTTGGCTGATGAAGATGGATTACCGGTTGGTTTCCAGATCATGTCGCCTGTGATGAAGGATGAGCGCATGTATTCGGTTGGCGCGGCTCTTGAAGCAGCGCTACTTTCCAAGTGGGGTGCTCCGTTGCTGGATAAGGCACCGATTATGGGAGGTGCTCGATGACGCTTTCTTATGATGATGTAGTTGCTAAGTACGAACCAGTATTGGGCCTTGAGGTTCACGTTGAATTAAATACGAACTCAAAGATGTTTTGTGGTTGCAGCACAATCTTTGGTGCAGAACCAAACACGCAAACCTGTCCTGTTTGTTTAGCATTACCTGGTGCTTTGCCAGTAGTAAACGAAAAGGCAATTGAATCAACGATCAAAATCGGTCTTGCGCTCAATTGTTCTATTGCGCCATTTTCACGTTTTGCACGAAAGAACTACTTCTATCCAGATATGCCAAAGAACTTCCAGATTTCTCAGTATGACGAGCCAATCTGCGTTGATGGCTATGTCGATGTTGAAATTGAAACAGATGAAGGTCCAAAGAAGTTCCGTGTTGAAGTAGAGCGCGTGCACATGGAAGAGGACACGGGTAAGTCACTGCACGTTGGTGGCGCAACTGGTCGTATTCATGGTGCTGAATATTCACTCCTTGACTACAACCGCGCGGGTATTCCATTAGTTGAAATTGTTACCAAAATTGTTCCTGGCACAGGAAAGTACGCACCAGAGGTGGCAAAGGCTTATGTTGCCGAGCTTCGTGACATCTTGCGCTCATTAGGTGTCAGCGATGTGAAGATGGAGCAAGGTTCACTTCGTTGTGATGCAAACGTATCATTGCGATTAATCGGTGCAGAAAAACTTGGCACACGTAGTGAAACCAAGAATGTGAACTCACTTCGTTCTGTTGAGCGCGCGATTCGCGGCGAAATGATTCGCCATGCAGAGTTGTTGAATGCTGGTGGACGTGTTGTTCAAGAAACTCGTCACTTCCAAGAAGACACAGGACTTACTCGCTCTGGGCGTTCAAAGGAACAAGCTGAGGATTACCGTTATTTCCCAGAGCCAGATCTTGTGCCTGTTGAACCAGATGCTGCTTGGATTGAAACACTGCGTGCTGGTTTGCCTGAGCGTTCTTCAATTCGTCGCAAGCGTTTACAAGAAGCATGGGCTGTTCCTGACAAGGAAATGGCCGCGATGATTAACGCAGATGTCCTAGATATTGTTGAAGCAACTGTGTTACTTGGTGCCGATCCAACAAAGTCTCGCACGTGGTGGCTCGGAGAAATTTCACGTATTGCAAACGACAAGGATGTTGCTATTGCTGACCTAGCAATCACACCTGCTGATGTTGCAGAAATTGTGGCACTTGTTAACGCGGGTGAATTAACTGACAAGCTTGCACGACAAGTTGTTGAAGGTGTTATAGCCGGTGAAGGAAAACCATCCGAGGTTGTTGCAAAGCGTGGAATCAAGGTTGTAAATGATGATGGCGCTTTAATGGCTGCGATTGAAAAGGTTTGCGCTGAACAAGCAGAGACTGCAGAGAAAGTTCGTAACGGACATTTGCCTGCAGCTGGAGCATTAATTGGAGCTGTTATGAAAGAGACAAAGGGCCAAGCAGATGCTGCCAAGGTTCGCTCGCTCCTGTTAACCCACCTTGGACAATCAGAAGGCTAGACTTAGCAAATGCCCAATATGAAGCCCCGCTCTGGAGTAGTTACTGATGGACTTGAGCGAGCACCTGCGCGTGGAATGTTGCGTGCTGTTGGAATGGGCGATGCTGATTGGGTAAAACCACAAATTGGTATTGCTTCATCATGGAATGAAATCACACCATGTAATTTGTCTCTTGATCGTTTGGCCAAGGCATCTAAGCAAGGCGTAATTGATGCCGGCGGATTCCCAATGCAATTTGGAACCATTTCTGTTTCTGATGGAATTTCAATGGGCCATGAAGGCATGCACTTCTCATTAGTATCGCGTGAAGTAATCGCAGATTCAGTTGAGTGCGTAATGCAAGCTGAGCGTTTAGATGGAATGGTTACATTTGCAGGATGTGACAAGTCATTGCCTGGAATGATGATGGCAGCAGCGCGTATCGATGTTGCCAGTGTTTTTGTTTATGCGGGATCTACGTTGCCTGGGCAGGTTGATGGTAAAGATGTAACAATCATCGACGCTTTTGAGGCTGTCGGTGCATGTGCTCGTGGACTAATTACACAGGATCGCGTGGATCAAATTGAACGCGCAATCTGTCCAGGAGAGGGTGCTTGCGGCGGTATGTACACCGCAAACACAATGGCAAGCATTGGCGAGGCAATCGGACTTTCTTTACCTGGATCTGCTGCACCTCCAGCTGTAGATCGTCGTCGTGATACTTATGCAATTGCATCTGGCGCAGCTGTTGTAGAGCTTATTCGCCAAGGAATCACTACTCGCGATATTTTGACTAAGCCTGCCTTTGAAAATGCAATCACAATTTTGATGGCATTAGGTGGTTCTACCAACGCGGTGCTTCACCTGTTGGCTATTGCTAACGAAGCACATGTAGATCTATCTCTGGATGACTTCCACCGTATTGGTTCAAAGGTTCCTCTACTTGGTGATCTGAAACCATTTGGTCAGTTTGTAATGAGCGATGTCGATAAGGTTGGCGGAATTCCCGTTGTTCTTAAAGGCCTTCTAGATGCTGGTTTATTACACGGTGATGTTTTAACTGTTACTGGAAAGACAATGGCTGAAAACCTAAAGGAGATCAATCCTCCTGATCCAGATGGACAAATTTTAAAGGCAGTTGCTGCGCCAATGTCTACAGATGTTGGAATCACAATTCTTGGTGGTTCACTAGCAACTGAAGGTGCTGTTTGTAAGACAGCTGGAATCGGAATTGAAAGTTTTGAAGGCCCAGCCAGAGTATTTGAACGCGAACAAGCCGCCATGGAAGCACTTGAAAATGGATCAATCACAGCTGGCGATGTGGTTGTGATTCGCTATGAGGGTCCAAAGGGTGGACCAGGTATGCGCGAGATGTTAATGATTACTGGTGCGATAAAAGGCGCAGGACTTGGCAAATCAACATTGCTATTAACTGATGGTCGATTCTCTGGAGGTTCAACTGGATTATGTGTTGGCCACGTTGCTCCAGAAGCAGTTGATGGGGGACCAATCGCTTTTATTAAAGATGGCGACATGGTGCGCATTGACATAAAGAATCGCACATTAGATTTGTTGGTTGATCCGGCAGAACTTGAAGCCCGAAAAGTTGGCTGGAAGCCACTAACCCATAAATACACCCAAGGTGTTTTAGCCAAGTATTCAAAGTTGGTTCAGTCCGCATCCAAGGGTGCGATCTGTCAGTAGCTCTCTCATAATATGAGATCTGCATCTCATCCCTTGACGTTGAGCCTGCTTCATTGGAGAATAGGCCCATGAGCACAACATTTGTGGTGGTGATTTAAAGGCGCGTGATCGATTTGTGATCAGGCGCCACCCTCAGTTATCTGGGGGTTTTTTCATTTCACATACAAACAGTGTGGACGCAACGAAGGATCAGAACGAAAGGAGATGGATATGAGCAAGAAGATGAGTGGAGCTAAATCACTCGTGCAATCTTTGGAGTCTGCCGGCGTCGATGTGATGTTTGGAATTCCAGGTGGTGCAATTCTTCCTGCATACGATCCCATCTTTGATAGCAGTATCCGCCACATCTTGGTGCGCCACGAGCAAGGCGCTGGACATGCTGCAACTGGGTATGCCCAAGTAACAGGTCGAGTTGGAGTTTGTATTGCAACTTCTGGTCCTGGTGCAACAAATCTTGTTACACCACTTGCAGATGCTGCAATGGATTCAGTTCCAATGGTTGCAATTACTGGCCAGGTGCCATCTGCTGCAATTGGAACAGATGCTTTCCAAGAGGCAGACATTCGCGGCATAACAATGCCATTTACAAAACATAATTATTTGATTACCGACCCTCTAGATATCCCACGCGCGATTGCAGAGGCTTTCTACATTGCCTCATCTGGCCGCCCAGGCCCGGTACTCGTTGATATCGCAAAGGATGCGTTGCAGAAGGAAACAGATTTTGTATGGCCAAAGGAGTTATCTCTTCCTGGTTACCATCCTCAAATCGAACCTGAAAATCAGGCAATCAAAGATGCAGCAGCATTGATCGCTCAATCATCAAAACCAGTTTTCTATGTTGGTGGCGGAGTAATCAAATCAAATGCTTCTAAAGAATTGATGCAGCTTGCTGAATTGGTTGGAGCACCTGTTGTTACAACTTTGATGGCACTTGGATCCTTCCCAGATAGCCACCCACAACATTACGGAATGCCTGGTATGCACGGAACTGTTGGCGCTGTTACCGCGCTACAAAAGGCTGACTTACTTATAACTTTAGGCGCACGTTTTGATGATCGTGTTACTGGAAAGCTTTCAACTTTTGCTGTTAATGCAAAGGTTATTCACGCTGATATTGATCCTGCCGAAATCGGTAAGAATCGCTATGCAGACGTTCCTGTAGTCGGCGATCTCAAGCACACAATTGCTGCACTTATCCCTGCGGTGAAGGCAGAGTTTGCAAAGGGGCGCGCAGATCTTGCCCCTTGGCTTGCTGCAATGAACAAACTGCGTGCTACTTATCCATTGGGTTATGACACTCCTAAAGATGGTTCTTTATCACCGCAGTATGTAATTGAACGCTTAAGTGCAATCACCGGTCCGGAAGCAATTTATGTTGCTGGCGTTGGGCAGCACCAGATGTGGGCTGCGCAATTTGTAAAGTATGAAAATCCACGAACATGGTTGAACTCAGGCGGACTAGGAACAATGGGTTACGCCGTTCCTGCTGCGATGGGCGCAAAAGTTGGCGCACCTGATAAAACAGTCTGGGCAATTGATGGCGATGGATGTTTCCAGATGACAAATCAAGAACTTGTAACGTGCGCCCTGAACAATATTCCTATCAAGGTTGCAATCATTAACAATGAATCTCTTGGAATGGTTCGCCAATGGCAGACATTGTTCTACGAAGGCCGATACTCAAATACGAGCCTTGAATCAAAACGAGTACCAGACTTCGTAAAGCTAGCCGATGCCATGGGTTGCGTCGGATTGACCTGCGATCGCCCAGAAGATGTTGATGCGATTATTAAGAAAGCTAATTCAATTAATGATCAACCCGTTGTTGTTGATTTCCGAGTATTCCGCGATGCAATGGTGTGGCCGATGGTT
>Ga0209087_1002221_pt1 | contig 10978 bp, 6 predicted proteins | sample S_130805_EF_Meta_FD_187321 | JGI IMG/M metagenome (GOLD analysis project Ga0209087, IMG submission 187321) | Freshwater microbial communities from Lake Simoncouche, Canada to study carbon cycling - S_130805_EF_MetaG (SPAdes) (version 2) | ecosystem: Environmental > Aquatic > Freshwater > Lake ...
GTTCTTTACCTCAACGAAATTGCCGATGCGGCAGTCGGCGGCCAGGTGGGCGCCGGCCCTGAGCTGGGCGAAGGGGCCCACGGCGCAGCCGGCATCGACGCGCACCTGACGCAACACCGAATACAGCACCTCAACCCCTTCACCCAGGCTGCTGGCCTCGATCAGGCAGCCCGGACCGATCCGGCAGCCATCGGCAATCGTGTTGGCCCCCCGGAAATGGCATTGGGGTTCGACCACCACATCGCGGCCGAAGCGGGTGGCCTCACTGAGGCTGCAGCTGGCCGGATCGGTGAAGGTGACACCCTCCGCCATCCAATGGCGGCGCAGCCGATCCTGCAGGGCTGCCTCACATTCGGCCAACTGCAGGCGATCGTTGATGCCACTGACCTCCGCCAGGTCGTCCACCTCCAGATGGCAGGCGGGGCTGAGCAGGGCGATGGTGTCGGTGAGGTAAAGCTCGCCCTGGTCGTTGTTGGTGCGCAGGTCCGGCAGCACTGCCGCCAGCTTCTGCCAGTCAAAGCAATAGATGCCGGCGTTGGTGAGGGTGTTGAGGCGCTGTTCGGCACTGCAATCCCGGTGCTCGATGATGCAGCTCACCCGGTCATCCCCATCGCTGAAGACGCGGCCGTAACCCGTGGGGTCTGGAAAGCGGGCCGTCAACAGCGTCACCGCAGCCTTGCGGTGGCGATGTTTGGCCAGCAGGGCCTCCAGGGTTTGGGAGCGCAGCAAGGGCACGTCGCCGTTGAGCACCAGCAGTTCCCCCTGGAAGTCCCGCAGGGGACCCAGCAACTGTTGGATGGCGTGGCCGGTGCCGTTCTGGGGTGACTGCAGCACAAATTCCAGCCCTGCATGGCCGGCCAGGGAGGCTTCCACCCTCTCTGCCTGGTGGCCCACCAGCAGCAGCCGGCGGACGGGGGCCAACGTTTCGCAACTGGTCAGCACTCTCTCCACCAGGGTCGCACCGGCAATCGGCTGCAACACCTTGGGAAGCTGGCTTTTCATGCGGGTGCCCTTTCCGGCAGCCAGCACCGCTACGGCGAGCATCAACAGGGCCAACAGCTGGGAGGGAATCTACTGGCGAGACCTGTCGCCATCCAGGGATCAGCCAAGGAAGCTCTTGGGATAACCGAGAGCGAGTTTGAGTAGGCGATGGCTGTTTAAAATTGCCTATTTCTTAACGGCTTCCCCATGGGAATCACTGCTGTTCTGATGGCCGTTGATATGTTTTTCACATGCCGAAGCCCAGGGAGCAGCCAGCACAAGGTTAAACAAAAGCAACGCTGCAGTAATGGGTTTGACCATGGATCACCATGCACTCAAACTAAAGTCTAGCTGCAGTAGGCCGCCAGGTCGATATCCAACCTGGCGGCCTCCTTCAATTCACCCCAGCCCATATCGAACGCCAGTCGGCCGGAGGCCATACGTGGGAACCGCAGCCCCCCCTGCACGGAACTGCCTGCCCTTTTTGGCCGCTGCCAGCCGTTGCCCGGGCCGGTTTTCGCTCGCAAGCCAGCAACCGATCAAAGGTGGCGCTGCCTGTCATGGCAGCTTCTGAGTCACTAGCGGATCGTGTGCCAGGTGGCCGCAGCACTACGTGGATCACAGATGGCCGCCGATCAATATGTTAAGATTTGCATAAATTTTCGCGAGCAGTAGCCTTAAAAAGAATAAGGCATTTATCATTTCGCTGAATTAAAAAACGATTTTTTTAATTCAGTAAACTAATTTCACTCAAATCAAAATGTCTGCACCAAATGTTCCGGATTTGACAAACTTTGAAATTCTTGTTAACGAGAACGTTATCGCAGTGGACCGATTAGGCAACAAAACATATAGTGAAGAAGCTCAAAATCTTATTAATAATTTGTCTCCTGATGAGGTTAAAGCCTTAATATCCATCAATAACAAATTGTCTCCTCGCCGAGAGGAATTTAGCGAAAATAGTTCTGCTGCTCCCTGCTTTTAGCCATAGTCAGCATGAATAACTCGTCCAAATTTTCAATTCCAATTTAAAGCATACCACAAAGCAAAGCTTATAATTAAAATAAACATCGCCCATATTTTTTACGCCCCTCAAAAACTGTTCGCGTCGCCACCTAGGGTGGTCAAACGAGTAAGTGGCCGCAGGGGATTTCGCTCAGTTGCGGGCAGTTGAGCCGGTAATTTTAAAGATGCACTATAACCTATTTATTGCGGCAAGTTTGGGAAAATAGAAACATTAGCATGGGTAAGTGTCATGGGAAGCTGGCAAATTCAACGGCTAACTCCGTCCAGAGGACTGAGATCGTTTTCGAGACTGGCATCAGGTTGGCAACCAAGGCTGGTTTCGCGGAAATTTGAGGTGGCGTAAAGAGTAAATCTAAAACTTTCAACAAACTAACGCTACCTTTCCAGAGGGCTGCGATGATGTTCTCCAACCTGGAGAATTGGTTGCGCCTTTGCCCGCAATTCTCCGAGGCAAGGCACTGGTATTAAGTATTGCTAAAATTATTGAGATCACCTATAAAAAAACTTTGTTTTCGCAATGATAGATGATGAGCTGCACAAAAAAACAATGCCACTGGAGAAACTTCAAGAATACTATAACAATGTTATAAAAACGATGGCGGCTAGTCAACCTAATGACCAAGATATCATGCATCTTGTGAAATTATATGCTTTTCTTGAATCCTGCCCAAAGGATATTCATTGCTTTTGCGATGCTAAAGGAAATATATATGATTGTATACCAATCAACAATCAACCAGGATGGCCTAAAAAGACTGGCCCTCTTCCGACGGCTCCAGATGTAACAAAAATGGACACACTCAAAGCGAGTATAGAAAATAAATGGAGAGATATCCTTTTACCTGCACCTCTGGCTGATGGTCAAAAAAAAGATATTTACGGTAACCTGATGGCTTGCCCTAAAGGTACAGTACCCATACGCAGGATCCAAGTCGCTAATAATGTCAAAGATAATGATAAAAAGAATTATAAAACTGAACAGAATAAACCTTTTGGTTTTTTTCGTGTAAATAAATATCGACAGCTTGTAGAAAGAGAAAATTCACATCGTGCTTATCATTTAGTGGCCATGGCTCAACAAAAAATTAACTCAAATGGAGGTCACAGCATAATAAATCTTTGGAAGCCGCAAGTGAAAGGGGAAGAAGATGATAATAACTTTTCCCTTTCACAAGCTTGGTATTCTGCTGGATTTATAGATCAAAATGATATTTCAAATTTGCAGACCGTAGAATGTGGCTGGATTGTGAATCCAGGACTTTACAATGACGATGAAGCTCACTTATTCATATTTTATACACCAGATGGCTATGAAAATGGAGCATGGGACTTAACCAAAGAGAATACATTCGTGCAAATTAGTCCATATATAGCGCCAGGTATGATTCTGAGTCCTAGCAGTGTTACGAGTGGTCAACAGTATGCATTTGAATTGACTGTATTACACGATGGTGAGAGATGGTGGATTTACTATAATAGAGAAGCAATGGGCTTTTATCCTGACAATTTGTTCAATGATGGACAACTCACTAAGAATGCGACCTACGTAACATTTGGCGGAGAGTCATCAGCTACTGAATTTGACTTTTCGCCTATGGGTAGCGGCAGGTATGCTGTCGAGGGCTGGCAATTAGCAGCCTACCAAAGGATGATCGGCTATTTTCCCGTCTCCAATCAGGACTCACCTGATGTACATCCTAAAATTAAGAGTACAAACTTGAAACCCCTATGTGGCATAGTAACAACAGAAGATAACCCTTCAGAAACTGGCATAGAATCCATAGTTTTTAATCATATTGAAAGCCCAAATAGTATTTCAATGCAAGTAAATTCGGATATAAATCACAATGGTTCAGAGCTGTCAATATGGTACGGCGGTCCAGGTGGAAAGGAAAATCCTCCCAAATAAAACCTATGTTTCGACTGTTTCTTCCTAAGAATGCTTAGCCTTTGGTCGCTCTTTTGCAATCTATAGATTTATTTTTCTAAACCATGTTTCTCCAATAGGCTCAGAAATATCAAAGTGATAACCTAATCCTGGAGTGAGTAGTTGATCATATCTATTCCTGCGAAACGGTATAGGAAGCGCACATTGATTTTTCATTGGCTCCCATCTCTTGGATGGCGCTTGACGGACCTACTCGTAGCCATGGGTGATCTTCAAGCAGAAGGCGGTAGCGGCGCCGCTGGGATGCGTTGCATACCCTTGGCCTGGAGAAAGAGCGCAGCACACCCAGCTCTTACAGCTTTGATTTCAGCGTGGCGGCGCGCAATCGCTTCGCGAAAGATGCGGTTAGGGGAATGGCATTTCAGCCTGAAGACTGATTCCACCTCTGCTACATCCCAGGCCACCACCTGGTGCCTCCGTCACGTTTGTCCCGCGTCACCCGTCTTTGCCGACGGTTGGCGTCAATCAAGTTGGCCGAGTAGCTTCGTGAACATGTCGGCACAACCCCAACTATTTCGGACTTTTTAGGTTGTTGGCATCACATTCCCCTTGCAATCGCAAGGTTTTCCTCCATTTGTAGATTGTGATCACATGGGGATGCCCCACTCCTCGGAAATCCCGACCACACTCTGTCGGTGTGACGGACTCATCCGCCTCCTAACATCAGCCTTGACAGACACGCTATTGCGACGCATTACTCTTCTCCATCAACCCTCCAGGTGTACGATTGAGAGGGGTGACATCTTTGCTGGTAGCGGGGAAAATGCGCCCCAGCCTGCAATGATTATGTGGTTCAGTTGGTAGGCCGCGATAATACCGGATTGATCATGCTGAGATGATTGATACAATCTGCAAACTTTTTACCGGTATGGAATGCGCTCATAGCCATCAAGGCCGAATCTGATTCTGATAAGGGAAGACTATCTATCAGTCGCCAGATGTCTTCACGGTGATTGGGATCTAATTCGCCGTGCTTAGATAATGTGCGAAAAATAGACAATTTTAGGCCGGTTTTTTGGTGAAGACGATTAATTAGGCTCGTGCTCGGCGGATAGCTTTCCAAAAAGGATATGTATCCAAGCAACGCCAATGGATGAGCGTGCTTTATCCAATAGTATTGGGCTCCAACCATTGCAGCTACATTGGGCAGTGGGTTGTCCCTGAGCACTAATGAGGAATCGAAGCCGGCAGATTCAAAATCTTCTAATATCCAAAGGTCATGGTTAGCTTCATCGATGATATGTTGACGAAAATAGTCAATCAATTGCTTGCAAATATCATCCTTATCCTTCCTTGCTGTTGCCACTAAAAGAGCTTCCTCCATCAATGGTAAGCTAGCTCTTATAATTTGATGCATAAGTACTAAATATTTTGTAAATTGATCGGCAGCTTCGGGGCCTTCAATATTCAAAATATTATTTGCAAATGCAGTTTCGACCTCACCTACACACAAATTCATTTTAAAGCGAAGGCTGTCACTATGGCTTGACTGTTGATAAGAAGGTGTTTTCACAGTGGTGATTAAATCAATCTGAATGCCATCATGGTTTGATTTTAGCATGGATTTCTGTTGATTCCGTCTGCACCCCATAATGTTGGCAACATCACTCGAAACTACTAGTTCTGCAACGCCCAAGTAGGCCAAGCAGCTATAACGCCCGGCCAAGCGGTTGGCGTTCGAAGGGGTGGGCGACCGTATCACTTGTACGACAAGCACCTCAACATAACGAACTATGCCCAAACAAGACTTTGCCGAAATCCACCTCGCGCAGCGAACTGTTGGCAATGCCACCAGTTCGTTGACTACAAAGCTGATTGACGGGTAAAAAGGAGTGGGATGCTTTCCTGACACAGAGGGAGGCTTGGCAGTGTGTTTCGGCTGCAAGGAAGTACAAAGCTGATCCTTTTTGGTTGTCTCAGACGCAGGCATTCAGGGAAGGGTTGTAACAACCCCATCCAAGCCTCGCCGGCGAGATCTTCGCTTCTTGATGTATGCCGACAAGCAGAAGACAGTAAAGGCCAGCCAAGAAGAAGTAAATTGATAAAAACATTAAGTTCTAGATCAGAATCTAATTCGATCTAATCTAATCTATATTAAAACATTTTTTAGCTTAATTATTAAAAAATTAATGTCAGTAGAATTAAGAGCGCTACCTTGTAGAAGGACTGGCCTGACAACATCAACATTGCCTAGCTTTGCTTGCGCTAAATTCAAGTAATTTTCATAAATTACTCGATCTAATGGCTCTAAATGTCCTCCAATGGTATGTAGTATACTATCTACCTTTCCAAGAATTCTAATTGCATCTTCAGGTTCATCAGAATATAACAATATACCAGCCAAGGAAGTAAGGGCTAAAGCTGTACTATCAGGATAGTCAAACTCGTTTGCAATGTTCCAAGCCAATTCAGTATGGAGTATTGCAGAATCCAAATCGGCAAATTGAGTATAGATAAATGAAAGCGTTGAATTAACCCCAGAGGACCAATAGACATTGTCGCAGGCTTGAAATAATTCAAGTGCTTTTAGGTAGTTGCTGGTTGCGTTCGTGAAGTCCCCTTGACTCCGGAGTCCCTCACCAATCGCAATTAATGCCAGGGCGGTGCCATAGTTGTTTTTGTGTGCTTGAGAAATTTCTAATCCTGCTTGCATCATTCTTGCTCCCAATTCATAATTACCTGTTATGGCAGAGCTAATTCCGAAATATACTTTAGACTGAGCTATGTCAAATTTATCACCATGGATTTCAAGTAGATCGTGAGCTGCTTTGCAAAATGGTAAAGCACCGTTCCAGTCACCCATTTTAAGATGTAGCCATGCCAAGGAATCATTGAAATAAGCTGTATCTTTATCCATACAATTTGCCTGGGACAACGCAAGTCCTCTCTTTGACCAAATTATGCCTTCGGAGAATAAGCCAGCGCCGATCCAAAACCATAAAAGTGAATAAATTAGACGACGACATAATTCTGAGCTCGATAGATCAAAAAACCAAGTTAGACTTGCTCTTAAATTCTCTTGCTCATCAAAAAGACAATTCATGACGTACTTTTGCTGAGTTGTTTGAAGCAAATTTGATTTCTCTTCAGCTAATTCAAGATAATGTCTTGCAACAATATCACTTATCTCATGCAAATAACCATTATCAATAAGTTTTTGTATAGCAAACTGCCTAATCGGCTCTAGCAAGCTAAAACGACGCACACCGCTGACAGTAGATACACGAACCAGGCTCTTATCAACTAACGATACAAGAGTTTCAAGAATATCAATACTTAGCCAATCTAAGTTATTATTAACAAAATCAACTGCATCCATTAAAAAGCCACCACGAAAAACAGAAATAATATCAAGAAGGTTTCTTTCGGCAGAATTCAGCATGTTGTAACTCCATTCTACCGTCGAAAAAACTGTTTTGTGACGTTCTATTGGAGAACCTGTATTACCTAGGAAGGAGAATGAAACACTGAGGCGATCAAGTATTTGTTGGGGTGTAAGGATTTTTAATCTTGATGCTGCAATCTCAATTGCAAGTGCTAATCCTTCGACTTGGCGACATATCAATGCAATAGTTTGGGCGTTGTTCTTATCAAGTTCGAAATTAGAGACAACTTGTCTAGATCGCTCTACAAATAACTGCACGGATGGACTTGTTGCAATTTTGTCTAGGTTATATAGATCATTTGCTGACGGCAACGATAAAGTATCTAGTCGAAAAACTGTCTCCAGAGGAAGGCCAAGTGGTTCCCTACTAGTTATGACTATCCTTAGGTTTTCACAAGCGCTAATCAATCTTTGAATAACGTCCTTAGCTTTTAAAACCTGTTCAAAGTTATCAATTAATAATAATAAATTCGTATTTTTAAGATATGAGCATAGAAAGTCTAATGGATTTTGCTCCTGACTTTCACGTATACCTAGATTTTCAATGATTTCAAATATAACTAAACCAGGGTCAATAGTTCCACTCAAATCTACTAGAAAAATACCTGATGAAAATAGCGGGAGAAGATTTTTAGCTAATTCAATGCCTATAGATGTCTTGCCAATCCCTCCTGCACCTGTAATCGTGATCAACTTGGTTTGCTGTTCAGTGATAAGGATTCTCAGCTGATCAAGCTCCCTAGTCCGCCCGTACAAAACAATGGTATTGTGGGGTAAATTATTAGGCCTATTATCAATTGATCGAAGTTTAGTTGAAGAAGGGAGATGATTACTTATAAGCACATCCCAAAGCATCTCTGGAAATCGCAACCCTTTTAACCGGTGCGGGCCAAGATTTCGAAAACAGCACTGCTGAGAGAAAGCTGAAATATCAATCGATTGTACTGTCTGCTGAGAAAGAATGATTTGACCACCGTTACCGACATCTCCGATTCGAGAAGCCCTGTGGAGATCAAGCCCCACATACGAGTTATCGATTCTCTCTATCTTGCCTTTGTGTAAACCAATTCGAGCACTTACATTAGCATTTTTTGGCCAAATAATAGATTTCATACCTTCTTGGATCATCAAAGATGCTTTCAAAGCGTCCTCTGGTTTGGAGAAGACGGCGAAATAACCATCTCCGATTACATCAACTTCACTGCCGGAAAACTGTGAAACAGACAATCTCATTAATTTTCTATATTCTAAAATTAACTCAACATAACTATCACCCAATTTCTGAACCAGTAGTGTAGATTGCTCAATATCTACAAAAAGCATCGTTAGGTCAAGTTGACGAGACTGCATAAGCATAGTTAATTTATAGAGGAATCGGGATATTTTGAAGCAAAGAGAACTTCCCTAAGGCATTTGACTAAGCTTAATTCATAACACAGTTTATCAAGTTCGTCCCTAGGTACTATTGTGCGTTTGCAAAGATCAGGCCAATCTATTGCACGATGAACTTTGACTATCTGGGATTCTGCAGCAAGTCTATGTTTGATTTGAGGTTGAAGACCTTGAGATCTAGCCATGGCAATACCATCGCGAAAGGCACGATATCGCATCAAAAGTGATGAGTTGACTTCAACATCGAAATCGGTTGTTGTAATTACTTGATTACATATCACTTTAAGCCATTGACGAACTGCGATAGATTCTTTATCCATATCAATTCCCGCTAATAGATCGCCGTTGTCTTCTCGTAACTCTTGGTGATCTGGGAAAGGTATACACTTTAGGCGAGGTCGATGAAGTATAGAAGGATCAGAATCTAACAATCGCCGAACTTCACGACACAACAATAGTGTATCAAGTTTTTTGAGGCTGTAAAAAGGCGCACTACACTTCAAGCCTTTCCAACTTCGTTCTGTAAAAGGCAAGCTTCGAGCTCGTTCAAGGTAGATTTGAGCTTCGGCCTTGGAAAGGTGACCAGAACGTATGGCTATACGTAATGACCAGCGAATATCCACTAAGGCTGTAGTAAGCGATGGGTATGGTAGATCTTGTTTAAAAAGCACTGCTACTTCGTCTTCGTCTACCAATACCCCTCTACGGAAAAGACGGTAAATTAAGCCACACCCAAGCATACCAATTTGGCCTAATTCTGCTGCTCGGAGTGCACCCAGACTAGCTGCGCCGATAACCACTGCACCGTCTTGGATGATGTCTATGACTTCGCGAGGTGAGACAGCTTCATCATTGAAAAATACACCATCTATGATTATGAAAAGAGGATAATGTAGCTGACGATCTCGATGTAAGTCACCTCTTCGCATTGGTGGTCTAACATCAGCACCCGGGAGCATTCTGGCTATTTCATTCTTGGAAATCGTTGGTCCAACATAAACAACTGCAGGGGCGATCCTTGACATACTACTTATTGTATTCATAGTAAAAATCTTAAAGAACGCCATCCAACCCGGCTCTTGTTAACTGCAAAGTTGGACAGCCCTGGAACGCGTATGCGAACAACTGGTATCTGTATTTCAGGTCGAGTTAAATCTATCCTTAGGATTTTAACAAAACCAGCTTCAATCAAACGGTTTCTAAGCCATGTGAGGTCTTCTTGCAGATTTAAGCTGCGGAAGCCCTGTACTATGTCAAATGGGAAGAGCATCTGTTCCATCGTTCGGTAATGCCAAGAGTATCCAGAGGGTACGCACGGAATAATATTGAATGAATCTCTTGCGCCTTGGATGACAGCAAGTCTTGATTGAATAGCCTCAGTAATTGATCGTTGAATAGCCAAGTCTGGATCAGGAGCAGTTCCAAATCCTACAAAACTTCGAGGACGCACAGAACCGCGATATAAAAATAAGGAGTCAATTAATAAAGCCCGAAAAGTGGGAACAGCGATATCTGTTGGGAGCCAGTCAACAAAAAGTTCAAGCCCTTTTTCTTTTATGTTTTCTGCAATTAAAGCCGATGAAACAGGCCATGTTCTTTGATCGATACGACAACGTGGTAAAATCACATTTTCTTGGGAACAATAAAGGTCTGCAAAGGCATGTTGTCCCATGGCATCACGCTCAATTACCTCTGTAAGTGCATGGATACTTGCTTCAAGAAGACTGTTCCCACTGGCCAAACCATTTGTATCAACTCGATTTAAAATTCCCTGCCGTGGTGGAGACAAAGCAAGGTCAGTAGGAATATATATACTTTCACCTGAATTAATATCCTCAGCTGCTATCCAATCAAAAAGCTTATTCTTCGAAAAGGTAGTATTTATGGGCAGATCGCAACAACTTGGATCTAAAACTTGTTCACCACAAGAAGTTAGTTCATTCCAACTAGACTTTCGCGTCTCGCTGGAAGATCTTTCAGCTGAAAACCGTTCTATAGCCTCCATTATTGCGCTGATTCTTGCTGACTTGTGTGTAGTACCTTTTCCCATATGAGTAGTAAGATCGAGGGCAAGGGGCGTAAATGCACACCATACCGGAACTTCTAAAGTATCAAGTGGTGTAATATTGGAAATCCTGGTAATTGGTATATGATTTATTATCAAAGCGACTCGTGACTCAGTTTCTTCAATAGAACAAACTCTTGGAATAAGTGAGGAGATTTTAGTAAAAGGAACCGATAGTGTC
>Ga0209087_1002223_pt1 | contig 10970 bp, 9 predicted proteins | sample S_130805_EF_Meta_FD_187321 | JGI IMG/M metagenome (GOLD analysis project Ga0209087, IMG submission 187321) | Freshwater microbial communities from Lake Simoncouche, Canada to study carbon cycling - S_130805_EF_MetaG (SPAdes) (version 2) | ecosystem: Environmental > Aquatic > Freshwater > Lake ...
TCCTGTCGCAGTCTTCAGCGCATAGAGCGTTGCTAAGCGTTTGGCCACCGTGTCACTACGAGGGCTCAACCTCTCGTGCGGCAAAGTCTCCCAAGCTGGAAACTCAAATACCTCTGAGTGCAAAGATTTCAATTCATCAGCAAGATCTTCAGCGGCCTTACTAGAGCTAGTGATTACGAGTAGCGGCTTACTCATCGCTCTGATTGCCAAGAGGAATGGGTAGGTTGGAGTGGGAGCAATAATTTTTTCAGAATCTGCAAGAGCCGAGGTCACTTCATCATCGCGCTGCAGAAGTTGAATTAACCCGCGCATCAAAGCCTCCTCGGTAGATACTGACTTGCCGGCAAAACGCCGCAAGGCCCCTCTTCAAAAAGAAGGGGGGCTAGTAATTACAGTCTAGCGATGACTGGATGTATGTGAGAATTCTCCAATGACCTCCGAATCAACGGCCACTGCCAAGAGCTTGGTTGCATCAGATGATGCCACTCTTCGCGCAGATGTCCGCCATTTGGGAGATCTCTTAGGTCAGTCTTTGGTTCGCCAAGAAGGACCTGAACTTCTTGAGCTCGTCGAGAGTGTGCGAAAGAGTGTGCGCGAAGGCGGCGGCCTCGAACTGCTTGAGAAACTTTCTGTTGAAGATTCAGTTCAGTTAGTACGTGCGCTCAGCACCTACTTCAACTTGGCAAATGTGGCAGAACAAGTTCACCGCTCGCGCGTTCTAGCCGAAGTTCGCGCGCAAGGTGGTTCTTGGATTACCCGTGCAATCGACAAGATTGAGGATGCGATTGCGCACCCGGTAGCGGGCCATGAAATTTCTCATGAAGATCTCGTTAAGTGGATTAGTGAATTAGATGTGCGACCTGTTTTTACCGCCCACCCAACGGAGGCCGCTCGTCGTTCTATCTTGGGTAAGTTAGGTGAAATTGCGTTATTACTTGATACTCCCAAAAGTGTTACGCAAGACGAGCGCTTAGCTGAAACCGTTGATTTACTCTGGCAGACAGATGAGTTGCGACTAGACCGCCCAGAGCCACTTGATGAAGCAATGAATGCGCTCTATTACCTCGATGACCTTGCCACCTCTACAGTTCCAGAAGTTCTAAACGACTTCGCCCGCGAACTAAAGAGACTTGGCATTGAATTACCAGTGACTTCCAGGCCTTTGACCTTCGGCACCTGGATTGGCGGTGACCGTGATGGAAACCCAAATATCACTCCTGCAATTACTGAAGATGCTGTGGTGCTGCAGGTCGGCCATGCAATTCGCACAACTATTGCGGCGATGAACAAGCTGCGCCAGATGCTCTCAGTTTCTACACGTATTGCAGGTGCTACTCCTGAGCTGAGTGCATCTGTTGAAAAAGACTTGAAGAATATTCCAGAATTTGAAGAGCGATTTTTGCGCCTGAATGTGCAAGAGCCATATCGACTAAAGGCAACCGCAATCGTGCATCGCCTGGCATTTACTCGCCAGCGTCATGCCGTGCGAGGTCCACATGTGCCTGGTCGTGATTACAAGAACACTGCAGAACTTCTGGCAGATCTCACACTTATGCGTGACTCACTCTTTGCTCATCGCGGTGAACTTCTTGCAACTGGCTTAATTGAACGCACAATTCGCACAGTGGCTGCCTTTGGTCTAACCCATGCAACCCTTGATATTCGCGAACATTCTGATGCCCACCACAAGGCGCTGCAGCAGATGCTTGGCCCAGACTATGCCGGGCTTTCACATGAAGCCAAATTCCCAATTCTGATAGCTCAGCTTGCATCTTCCGCTCCCCTTGATTCCACAAAGCTAGATGCAGCGGGTGCTAAGACACTTAATACCTTTGTGGCAATCGAAGATTTAATTGAGCGCTTCGGTCCAGAAGTCATTGAAACCTACATCGTCTCGATGACAAAGGGGGCCGATGATCTCATTGCAGCAACGGTCTTGGGTAAGCAGGCTGGGCTTGTTGATATTGATAAGAAGATTGCAAAGATTGGATTTGCTCCACTTCTTGAAACTGTGGCAGAGCTGCGCTCAGCAGGTGAAATTCTCGAGAAGTTGTTATCAAATCCCACCTACCGCACCCTGGTTGCGCTTCGCGGTGATGTGCAGGAAGTAATGCTCGGATACTCAGATTCAAATAAAGATGCCGGAATCGCAACATCGCAATGGGAGATTCACCGCGCGCAACGCATTCTGCGCGATGTTGCAGTCAAGCACGGCGTGAAGCTTCGTCTATTCCATGGTCGCGGTGGTTCGGTCGGTCGCGGTGGTGGACCAACATATGATGCGCTAATTGCCCTTCCTTGGGGTTCAGTTGATGGCCAAATCAAGATGACTGAACAAGGTGAAGTTATTTCAGATAAGTACGCACTGCCAGCACTTGCGCGCGAGAATGTCGAACTCACTTTGGCCGCATCCCTTGAAGCAACAATTCTTAATCGCGGGCCACGTCAGAGTGCGCAAGATTTGCAAAAGTGGAATGACTGCATGAACTTAGTCAGTGACAACTCCTTTACTCGCTACCGTGCACTAGTTGATCACCCAGATCTTCCGGCCTACTTCTATGCCTCAACTCCAGTTGAACAACTTGGAAATCTCTTTCTAGGTTCACGTCCATCGCGTCGCCCTGATGCTGCAGGTGGTCTTGATTCACTTCGTGCAATTCCATGGGTATTTGGCTGGACCCAATCTCGTCAGATTGTTCCTGGTTGGTTTGGTGTGGGCTCGGGGCTAAAGGCTGCTCGTGAAGCTGGGAAGTCAGATGTGCTGGCGCAGATGCTTTCTGAATGGCACTTCTTCTCAACATTTATCAGCAACGTGGAGATGACCCTGGCAAAGACAGACCTTGTTACGGCAAAGCATTATGTCAAAACCCTTGTTCCGGCAGAGCTACATCACTTCCTAGATGTAATCACAGCAGAGTTTGAACTCACCGTTGCCGAGATTCTCACCCTGACAGGTAAGACATCATTACTGGGAGACCAGCCAGTCTTAGCTCGCACGCTGCAGGTCCGCGATACCTATCTTGCTCCACTACAACTTCTGCAAGTGACCCTGCTCAGTCGTGTGCGCGAACAAGGTGAGAAGGCAGATCCCGCGCTAATACGCGCTCTGCTACTCACAATCAATGGTGTTGCAGCAGGACTTCGTAATACTGGTTGATTTTCATGCCTCGCCGGGGGAATTGTTTACCTTAACTTCACGATAAGTAAACCGAATCACTCTTTCGGATGGACTTTCCAATCCCTAGATTGTGGGTATGTCTCATTCAGATTCATCGGCTTTTCAAGAAGTAAACAAAAAGGTGGCGCAGGCGGGAGAAATTCTCGGCTTGAAGCCGGGCGTTATTGCAACACTCAGTAGTTGCGAACGTGAGGTTGTCATCTCCATTCCACTTCGTCGTGAAGATGATGTGGAAGTTTTGACAGGGTATCGAGTCCAACATTCAAGTGCACGTGGACCACGTAAGGGCGGCATCCGTTTTCATCAAGATGTAGATCTTGATGAAGTCCGTGCTTTAGCATCATTGATGACATGGAAGACAGCCTTGATTGATGTCCCCTTCGGTGGTGCAAAAGGTGGGGTTGCAGTAAATGCCTCACTACTTACTGACATCGAAAAAGAAGAGGTGATTCGTCGTTGGACTCGATCCCTCGTGCACGTTTTAGGTCACCATCGCGATATTCCGGCGCCAGATATGGGAACAGATTCGAAAACTATGGCATGGCTCATGGATGAATATCACCGCCTCGAAGGTTTTCAACCGGCGTGTGTCACAGGAAAACCTGTGGAACTCTTTGGGGCACCTGGACGTGAAGAAGCGACAGGCAGAGGCGTTGCCATGATTGCAGCAGCAACTCTGAAAAAGCATAAAGTAAAAGTGGAAGGTGCCACTGTTGCGATACAAGGATTTGGAAATGTTGGTCGTTATGCAGCTCTAGTCTGCCAAGAGTTAGGAATGCGCGTGATCGCGGTGTCAGATGTTTCAGGCGGGATTGTAAACGCTAAAGGGATCGATATCGCCTCTATATTTTCACATAAGAGTTTAGAGACAGTTGATGCAGATAATCGAGTCGGTGCAGCTGAAGTTCTAGAAATGCAATGTGATGTCTTGATTCCGGCTGCCTTGGGCGGTGTAATTAATGATGGAAATGTTGCGAAGATAAAGGCTGAATTCATTATCGAGGGTGCCAACCAACCAATCACATTCGCAGCAGATCAAGAGCTTCGAGCACAAGGTGTAGTGATAGTTCCTGATATCTTGGCCAATTCGGGTGGAGTTATGGGTTCTTACTTTGAGTGGACACAAAATATTCAGGAATTTAGTTGGCCTATTGAGAAATTCCGAAAAGAGTTGGATTCTCGGATGGAGTTAGCATTCACTAACGTGTTGGATGTATCTAAGAAACACTCTGTCGACATGCGCACTGCAGCCTTTGTAGTTGCCGTAGGTCGCGTCTCTCAGGCATTTGAACTCAGGGGATCTCTGGTTTAGTTAACTGTTGAACTTACTTTGAGTTAAATCAAGTCCTTTTTCAATCAAGAACTCAACACAGTCAGCGCCACGATCGATAAATTCATCCAGTGACTTTTTCTCTTCTTTGCTAAATTGCTTAAGCACAAAGTCAGCTGGGTCTTGCTCGCCCATTGGGCGGCCGATTCCAAGTCGGATACGGAAATACTCTGCCGTGCCAAAGGAAGTTGTCAGTGATTTCAAACCGTTATGGCCATTATCACCGCCTGCAAGCTTTGCTCGAATTGCCGCGTATCCGATATCTAACTCATCGTGGAGAACAATGATCTTTGCTGGCTCAACTGAATAGAAGGATGCGAGCGCTTTAACTGGCCCACCAGTTTCATTCATATAGCTCTTGGACTTTGCCAGAATGATTGAGTGCGCATCAATACCAACGCCTAACTTGAAGGCGGCAATATCGCAACGAGATTTATGTGTTGAGAGTTTTAGATTGTGACGTTTGAGAAGATGGTCAATAACCATCTGACCCACATTGTGACGGGTGGCAGCGTATTCATCGCCCGGGTTACCGAGCCCCACTACCAACCACGTCATATGCGAAAGTCTAAGTGTTAAGCGTCCTTCTTCTCTGCATCTGCAGCAGGTGCCGCAGCAGCATCATCGGCAGCAGGTGCCACAACGGCAACCTCTTCAACGATTGTTGAACGCTCTGACAAGTGAACAATGATTGTGTTCGCTGGGCTGACCAGTGTTGTGCCTTCAGGAAGTACGACATCTGATGCGTACTTAGATGTTCCTGAAGTCATTCCTTCAATATCAAGAACCAGGAATTTAGGAATCGATGTTGCTTCTGCTTCAATTTCAATTGAGTTGTGCTGGTGCTCAAGGATGCCGTCTGGATCGTGCTTACCTTCAGTATGGACAGGAACAGCAACGGTTACCTTCTCACCGCGGCGCACAAGTACGAGATCGATGTGCTCAAGGATCTGCTTCAGTGGATGGCGAACAATCGACTTTGGAAGAGTGAGCTCTACCTTTCCATCGATATCAATATTTAGAAGAACGTTTGACTCTTTTAGTGCAACACCTAGTTCGCGTGCTGGAAGAGTGATGTGAACTGGCTTCTCACCATGGCCGTAGATAACAGCTGGAACTAGACCTGAAACGCGTGCGCGACGTGATGCGCCCTTGCCGAATTCAGTACGTGTAGTTCCCTTGATTGATACTTCTGCCATGTTAAAACTCCTCTAATTGATACTTCTCTATGTTGCGAAGTTCCAGCAGGAGTTGATACCTACGGCCGTCGATTACGGATAAATTTCACCCTCGCCGGAACGAGGCAAAGGTTAGCGTGAGTTAGCTATGTCCGTCAAAAAGGCTAGTTACTGAGCCATCTTCGAAGACTTCACGGATAGCGCGAGCCAAGAGCGGGGCGATGGAGAGAACTGTGAGCTTGTCGAATTTCTGGTCCTCAGAGAGCGGCAGCGAATCTGTCACGACTATCTCCACCGCTCGTGAATCCTTCAGACGATCAACTGCCGGGCCGGAGAAGACCGCATGTGTTGCTGCCACGATGACATCTTTTGCGCCACCTTCAAAGAGTGCGTCAACTGCCTTAGTAATTGTTCCAGCGGTATCGATCATGTCATCGATAACGACGCAGGTGCGCCCCGTAACATCGCCAACTACTTTTCCAACAACTGCCTCATTAGGAATGAGTGGGTCACGAGTCTTATGGATAAATGCAATGGGGCAGCCACCGAGAAGTTCAGACCAGCGTTCTGCAACGCGAACACGGCCTGAGTCTGGTGAAACGATTGTGAGCATTGAGCGGTCAACTTTGCTGCCAACATAATTTGCCAGCATTGGAAGTGCGAAGAGATGATCGACTGGACCGTCGAAGAATCCTTGAATTTGTGAAGTGTGAAGATCAACAACCATGAGGCGATCAGCGCCAGCTGTTTTAAATAGATCGGCCATGAGGCGCGCTGTTATCGGTTCGCGACCTCGGCTCTTCTTATCCTGGCGAGCATATGCATAAAAAGGTGCAACTACCGTGATGCGCTTTGCTGAGGCGCGCTTGAGGGCATCAATCATGATGAGTTGTTCCATGATTTGTTTATTAATTGGGGACGAGTGTGACTGAATTACAAATGCATCACAGCCACGAACTGATTCTTCAAAGCGAACAAAAATTTCACCATTGGCAAAGTCATATGCTGAAGTCGGTGTAAGTGGGATACCTAACTCTTTGGCTACTTGCTCTGATAATTCTGGAAATCCACGGCCTGAAAAGAGACGAAGTTTTTTCTCTGAGGACAATCGGATTTCGCTCAAGGAAGTTAGCCTTTCTGCTCGTCGCTACTGTGGCGCGAAGCCGCCTCAGCAGATTTTGTACCGGGGCGCTTACGCAGTACCCAACCTATTACATTTCTCTGCTTTGCTCTGCCAACGCCAATCGCGCCGGGAGGAACATCTTCGGTTATGACAGATCCGGCGGCGGTATATGCGCCATCTCCGATTGTCACGGGTGCAACTAACATCGAATCACTCCCGATCCGAACATGATCGCCCACCACGGTGTAATGCTTCTCCACGCCGTCATAGTTCACAAAAATGGTGGCCGCACCGATATTGCTGCCCTCGCCTATAACGGCATCTCCAACATAAGAAAGGTGAGGGACTTTTGAGCCCTCACCGAGAGTTGCATTCTTCATTTCAACAAATGCACCAGCTTTAGCGCCGGTAAGTAATTTGGTTCCAGCGCGCAAAAATGTAAATGGCCCGACATTTACTGATGCGCCGATAATCGCTTCCGTGCAATGTGATTCAAGTACGCGAGCGCTATCACCCACTGTGCAATTGTGAAGGGTGGAACGTGGACCAACGACTGCACCACTTGCCACAGTTGTTGTGCCAGTAATTGCAGTGCCGGGCATGACTATGACATCTCTTTCAATCTTGGCTGTGGAATCAACCCAAGTACTTAAGGGGTCAACAATGGTGACGCCTTCGCGCATTAAATCTTCGTTGATGCGATCACGCAAGAGCGCTGCCGACTCAGCTAACTGCACTCGATCGTTAACGCCAAGTATTTCAATAAAGTCTTCAATCAATACAGGCGCAATCGTGCCGCCTTCACTGCGCAAAATCTCAATCACATCTGTCAGATAGAGCTCGCCCTGTGAATTACTTGCTTTAAGTTTTCCGATTGCTCCGGCAAGCTTTGCAGCATCGAAGGCATAGACGCCTGAATTAACTTCAATGATTTCTCTTTCCATCTCATCAGCATCACGCTCTTCAACGATGCGAGCCAAGGAGTCATCATCGGCGCGAATAATTCGGCCATAACCGGTTGGATCTGGATGTAGCGCCGTCATAACGGAGGCGGTAAAACCACCTGCATGATGGTGCTCGAGTAATTGTGTGAGCGATGTTCCGGTGAGCATCGGGGTATCGCCAGCGAGAATCAAAATCGTGCCAGCAGGCTTTAAACCCTCGAGTGCTAACTGTGTTGCGTGACCTGTTCCGCCACGTTTTTCTTGAAAGACGGTCACTGCATGGGGAGCAATCTCGGCAATATGTGCTTCTACTTTTTCGCGTCCCGCACCTACGACAACACGAACTTGCTTGGCTGATAGGCCACTGACTGCGTGCAATACATGACCGACAAGTGTGCGACCAGAAATTGAATGAAGAACTTTTGGCGTAGCAGACTTCATACGCGTACCTTCTCCCGCAGCGAGAATCACTACGGTTTCTAGGTTCATGAGGTAAGTCTACTTGCTCCGCCACCAGGTATCGATCCTGGACCCTGGGCTTCAAAGGCCCATGTGCTAGCCACTACACAATGGCGGAACCTATATTCTCCCTTATATTCGGTAGTGCTCGCGACCACTAAACTCACTTCTTATGGAGCAACGCGATGAAGTCGACCGCCTCATTGCGGCGTGGAAGCGCGAACGCCCAGACTTGGACCTCACTCCCCTTTCAGTGTTAAGCCGCATCACCCGAATTTCGCGACACCTGGATATCGCCCGCAGAGATGCATTTGGGGAACTTGAGAATTGGGGCTTCGATGTTTTGGCTGCACTTCGTCGCGCCGGAACGCCCTATCAACTTTCACCAGGGCAACTCATGCAAGAAACGATGGTCACTAGTGGCACCATGACAAATCGTTTAGATCATTTAGAAGAATTACAACTCATCACCCGCCAACCAGATCCCAGCGATGGTCGAGGGTCTCTGGTGACTCTGACAAAATCTGGAATCCGCGCAGTTGATGCAGCGATGGAAGAGTTACTAAGTAGTGAACGTAAATTACTCAAAGAGTTAGCAAGTAAAGATCAGGTGCAACTTGCCGAATTACTCAGTGCCTTGGTCTCTAAATTAGATAGTGAAGTTGAATAAGTAAGCTACTAAATTACTTTGGCTCCATGGACTGGACCATGCGCTCGAGTCACACTTCCAACAACACCACTTGCCGTAAGGGCCACAGCTAAATCTAACCCGGCATCTTCATCTGCAACCAAGAATGCAACGGTTGGCCCTGAACCAGAGACTATTGCTCCTAGTGCGCCGTAATCGCGACCTACTTCAAGCACCAGGCTCAGCGCTGGGCGAAGTGAGCACGAGGCGTTCTGTAAATCATTTGTTAACGCACTTCCAACGCCAATTGCATCTGCTGCTAACAAAGATTGCATCAGCACATCTGAGACTTGTGGCGCAGCAATATCTAGCTCTGCCCGCATGCGATCGCACTCGGCATAGACAGCAGGAGTAGATAAGCCAACGCTAGAAAGTGCTAATACCCAGTGATAGGTACCCCGAGAAAGTGCGGCGGTAAGTTGGTCACCGCGACCTTGCCCAATCGCAGTTCCGCCAGAAATCATAAATGGCACATCACTTCCAAGCTCTGAACCCATTGCATGTAGCTCTTCGCGGGACATCTCTAATTGAAAGAGCGCATCCATTGCAATCAGAGTTGCTGCCGCATCTGCGCTGCCGCCTGCCATTCCGCCGGCAACAGGAATGGATTTCTTCACCTCAATGTGCACATCGACGGCAAAATCAAACTTACTTCCCACAAGTAGCGCAGCTTTCACAGCCAAATTTGAATGATCTTCTGGAACACCGTGGGTGTGCTCGCCCGTGACGCTGATTGTGACACCGCTTCCAGCAGGACTCTTTGAGACAGTGACGTCATCAAAGATTGATATTGCTTGAAAGACAGAGACAAGATTGTGAAAACCATCAGATTCGCGCGGTCCGACAGATAACTGCAGATTGACTTTGGCCGGGACCCGAACTGTTACAGAATTAGATGCCACGTTAAAACTCTACCCTTGTTTCGCAATTGCGCAGAAGGCGCTGATATCAAGTGCTTCACCACGCAGCGTTGGGTCTATGCCGGCAGCGGTTAGATGAGATTCTGCAGCAGCAGAGCCACCATAGAGAGAGGAGAGCGCAGAGCGCAGCATCTTACGTCGTTGCGCAAATGCTAAATCGATGATGGTAAATACTTTCTTGCGAAGTTCTTCATCTCCTGGTGTTTGGCGACGAACAAAGGCAACTAACTTTGAATCAACATTAGGTTGTGGCCAGAAGATAGAGCGCGATACCGAACCAGCACCAGTTACATCAGCCCACCAGGCCGCCTTCACGCTAGGAATTCCATATTCTTTTGAATTTGGTTTTGCCGCAAGTCGATCTGCAACCTCTGCCTGCACCATCACCACACCACTTCGCAGTGAAGGAAATATTTCAAGCAGGTGTAAGAAAACTGGCACCGAAACGTTATAGGGCAGGTTGGCAATCAGCACCGTGGGTGCAACTGGCAAGCTCTTTAACGTGAGCGCATCTTGATTAATAACGGTCAGCACATCTGCGCGATCAGAATGTTTAGCCGCAGTTGCCGGAAGTTGATCTGCTAAACGGGCATCTATCTCCACTGCAATCACTAATTGCGCTTCTTCCAACATCGCAAGTGTGAGCGAGCCCAAACCTGGCCCAATTTCTAGCGCAATATCACTGGCCATTAGCCCAGCAGTTCTTACAATCTTTCTACACACATTGCCATCGTGAACAAAGTTCTGGCCCAGCGACTTTGCAGGTTTAAGACCTAGCGCGGCTGCTAGCTCACGAATCTCGGAAGCACCAAGAAGACTCATGCAAAGCTGCCAAATATGCGCTCTGCATTCATAGATAGCGCTGTGGCAAGTTGCGCCACATCTTCACCGCGTTCTGCCGCCATCGCTCGGACAATATTTGCAATCTGTGCCGGGGTATTAAGTGCACCTCGGTGTGGGGTGGGAGCCAAGAATGGAGAATCAGTTTCCACAAGGAGTTGATCACTAGGCACTAGCTTCACCGCTTCTCGCAGCTCCGGCGCATTCTTAAATGTCATGGTGCCGGCAAATGAGAGGATATATCCGCGCTCAATACAGATTTTCGCCATTGCAACATCGCCTGAGAAACAATGAAAGACAGTCTTTTCCG
>Ga0209087_1002224_pt1 | contig 10970 bp, 10 predicted proteins | sample S_130805_EF_Meta_FD_187321 | JGI IMG/M metagenome (GOLD analysis project Ga0209087, IMG submission 187321) | Freshwater microbial communities from Lake Simoncouche, Canada to study carbon cycling - S_130805_EF_MetaG (SPAdes) (version 2) | ecosystem: Environmental > Aquatic > Freshwater > Lake ...
ATCGTCATCAGCCACTTACCCTCAGCTTTGACTAAAAAATAAACGTTTGAGGTTTGTGCCATTTTGATACGTGTCGTTACAAAAGCTTCTGTTCCTGGAGGAAAATAAAATTGACCAGCTAAGGTATTGGGATTTTTTTCTACCAAGATCGCAACTTGTTCGGCTTTTAATGAGGTCGTTAGTCCAACTGGAACAACAGCTCCATTTTCAGCAATATCTGGCGCCGACAAAGTAATAGCAGAGGTTTTTTCAGGAGTTGGTGTGCCTAGCGCTTTAAACACATCATCTAAACTCTTACCTTCAAACGCGGCTTTGCTCCATTCTTGTGCTTGACTGGTACTAATTAACCCAGCAGACGCCATTAAGCTAAACACCACCGAATGTTTCATTAAATTTCTTCGTTGTAGATTCATATTAATCCTTCATTTCCTATTGTTACTATTTTATTACTTTTATTGAAAAACCATATTGATTAGAGATATATTCAAGCCGGTGACGCAAGTTTGGAGTTCTTATGCGGCGGTTAAACCACCATCAATCAAAATCGTCTGCCCAGTGGTATAGCTAGCTAATGGACTGGCAAGATACCTTACAGCTGCGGCAATCTCTTCTGGCTTAGCAAACCGATTTAAAGGAATTCGGCTCAAAAGTTCTTCTTTACGAATGGGGTCAGAAAAACTAGGGGCTCTCGATTCTGTAAGAGTTGACCCTGGTGCAATGGTATTTATTCGAATATTGTATGGTGCCCATTCAATTGCTAGCATTTTAGAAAGGTGGCTAATGCCAGCTTTTGCAATTCCATAAGCGCTGGCACCAGTAAAGCCAACTTGACCATGTGTAGAACCAATACTCACTACACATCCACCCTTACCTTGCTTGATCAGTTTTTTGCCAAAACTGGTTGTCATGAAAAAGGTCCCTGTGAGATTAACCGCCATTAATTCCTCCCACTCCTTGGGATGTGTATCGATAGCTGATTTTCTTAAAGAGGGAACACCGGCATTATTGACCAACAAATAAAATCCTCCAAATGCTCTTTCAACTTGAATTAATGCCTCATCCATTTGAGACTGATCTCGAATATCCAAAGCAATAGAAATAACATTTCTACCTAAAGCCTCAATCGCTGATTGAGTACTTGTGAGGGAATCAACGCTTAGATCAGTAATCGCAATATCAAATCCATCCTCAGCCAAGGCAATTGCAGTTGCTTGACCAATTCCATAGGAAGCACCTGTCACAAGAGCAATTTTATTGTTCATGAAGTCTCAATCATCCTTCAAATGATGCATAAGAAATTGCACAATATCTTTCAATTGCTGATCTTTGGGGTCTGTATGTCCACCAGGATAAGACTTACATGCCTTATCCTGGCTTGGGATGAGTTCATATAACTCTTGCTGGCCTTTGGGGGTGAATATTTCGTCTTGTTCTTTTACTTGAAAAAGAACTGGTATCTCAATTGTTGCTGCATCTTCTTTTAGACGTTGTGCGGGTTCACGACAAGTACCCCACATACCAAGTGCCGCAGCTTTAATACGTTGATCTCGAGCAACCAGTGGGATCCCGTAGGCGGTACCCATTGAAATACCGTACCACCCAATTTTTGTTGTATCAATTTCTGGCATTTGGCATAAGTAATCAATGCATGACATCCAGTCAGCCACCATCGGCTCAACACTCATACCCGAAGACCATAGATCGCGAAATTCTTGCCGAACCGTTGGCCCATCATTAAAGATCTCTCGTCTTGATCCATGAACTGGCCCATCGATAGCTACTACAGCAACTTCAAAATCGTTTAACAGTGCTGTAGCTACATCTTGAACAAGTTGTGATCTTTTATGACCACTGCCGCCATGACCAACTAAGATTAAAGGTAAAGACTGAGCTATCTTTTGAGGCATCCAAATACTTGCTGGTACTTGTCGACCTTGAGCTTGAGTAAAAAAATCTCTTGTATCAACCTGTTTGATTGGTTTCATATTCCTAGCATAAACCCTAATATGTAATTATTCTCTTCAATAATATTATCAATGAGCAATCCTTGGGTACTTCAGTACTCCAAAGATTTATTCAATAAATGATATCAAGGTAAATAAAAAATGTCAGAACTAAAAGAATACGAAATGGAGATTAAAGAATTATCCCCAGAAGAAATGAATCACCGAGTGGCTAGACATAGCAAACTCAAATATCCTCCTGATCGTTATCCAGATAGTTTGTTACCAGGCAATGAACGGAAAAATTATCTCGTCGTTGGAACCGGTCTGATTGTAGATGGTGGCAAAGAGCCGCTGTCAGCAATCCCAATTTCTGAAGGTTTTCAAATGTCTTATGTAGAGGCAAAGCCTGGAAATGGGCCAAAACTTCACAACCATGACACCAATGAAACTTTTGTGGCGATTAAAGGTCAATGGCGAATTATTTGGGGACTAGGCGAAAAATATTCTGTTGACCTTGATCCTTTAGATGTGTGCTCAGTTCCTCCTTTTGTACCACGCCGCTTTATTAATATTACACCCGGCGATGGCAGAGAAGAAGGTTTACTACTCACTGTCCAACCTGGAAACGTTGCAAAAGTAGAGTTCATGTAACAAAAAGCAGATTGCGTTAATCACTATAAAAATACTGGGGGCAATACAATATGAAATCTTTGCGATATATCAGCGTATGGTTCATTTCTTTCTTCGCCTTAATCAATTGCACATTCGCATCCGCCGAAGAATGGCCTAATGCACCCATCCGTTTGATCATACCATTTGCTCCTGGTGGCGGTGTAGATGGCGCTGGCAGAATCCTTGCTCAAGCACTCGAAGAAAAGCTCAAGGTTTCAGTTATTGTCGATAATAAAGCGGGAGCGAATGGTACGATTGCGATGAATTTTTTACGTCAATCGAAGCCAGACGGTTACACCTTATCGATGGTATCTACTGGTGCGTTAGATGTAAATATGGTGCTAATGACGCTTCCTTATGATCCTGCAAAAGACTTTACCTATATTTCTTCATTTATCAAATTCCCATTTTATTTATCCGTCACTCCTGAATCAGGGATCAAATCACTTAATGATTTAATTGCTATGGCGAAAGCTAATCCAGGAAAAGTCACCTACAGCTCCCCTGGTGTCGGTAATGGGATACATTTGGCGGGTGCGATGCTTAGTCAAATGACAGGTACTCAGATGACCCATGTTCCCTACAAAGGCGCAGCCCCTGCAGCTGTTGCTCTATTGGCCAATGAGGTTACCTTTACTTTTGGTTCAGGTCCATCCATTTTAAATTTCGTAGATGCTGGGAAGGCTACTGTTTTAGCAACTTCTAACTTAAATCGTATTCCAAACCGCCCCAATTACCCGACACTAAATGAATTAGGGCTTAAAGGCTATGATTGTAGTTCTTTAGGTGGCGTTGTTGGCCCTGCAGGAATGCCTCCAGAAGTGACGGCAAAACTCTACAAAGCAATCGATGAAATTCTCTCTAATAAGGCAATGCAAGAAAAAATTCTGAAGGCTGGTCTTGTTCCATGGCAAGTCACAGGTAAACAATTTGAGGAAGCAATTGCAGCCGATAGAAAAAAATATGGTGATCTCATCACCGCTGCAAATATGAAATCAAATTAAGCATCAGGGTATTTTTTAGTGCAATAACTTTGGTTTAATTGAGCCAAGTCGTAGCGATTTCTTGAGAAATATCTTTTACTTTGGGAAATTCTAAGATCAGTCTTTCGAATTGATTGATTTGATTTTCAGGATAGCGCTTGGATAATTCATGTTTCATTCCTAATTGAAGATCCTCTAAAGTAAAGGGTCTAGAAATACTGCCCTTAGGCGCAATAATTACATTTGAAAATTTTTCGCCATTTTTTAATTGAATGACAACCTTGGCACTTACCGCTTCTTCACTGCTAGTTTTTTCAATCTCATCATCAACTACACAATTGACTAAACTAGTTAAGTACATTACTTGTTGGTTCTTCATACCTGATTCGAAATCTTCTACATTCAAAGAAAATACCTGAGCATCATGATTTTGTAAGAGAGTCAAGGCTACACAAAAAGGCGCACTCATTTGCGCAGCTTGTACATCTTTTGGCGCAATAGATGTTAAACGACCTTGAATCACTTTAGGAATACCTAAATAAATAGAATGAATTTGCTCAATGTCAATTCTGTGTTGCTTGCAAATATTCGCAGTTGCTTCAATGGCTGATAAAACTCGCGCACTACAAGCGTGTGGCTTAACAGCGACTTCGGAGATTTTAAAATAATTTCCTAATTCTTGAGATAAGATAAATGCATCAAAACTGTCCGCATAAGCTCTAAAAAATCCATCCTTACCTTCTAAAATATCTATCGGTCCAGAAAATCCACTCTTCACTAATAATGCTGCTTTAACTCCAGAACTCGCTGCCTGAGCTGCGTGAAGTCGTTTCACCGTTGAACCTGAATGATAAAACTGGGTCAGTCCTCCAGCAAATGAAGCTCCTAGACCCATCGCATGGGCAATATCTAAAGTACTATCTTCATTATTTGAAAGTAATTTAGATGCCGTTATTGCGGCACCAAAAACACCAATCGTAGAGGTACTCTGAAATCCTCTTTTGAAATGCGATGGTTGGATAGCTAAGGCGATTCGAATCATTGATTCATACCCCGCCGCAACGGCTGCAAGTATTTGCTCTCCACTTGAATGTTGCATTTGACCAATGGCAAGTGCAACAGAAAACATAATGCAACCTGGGTGTAACATTGCGCCTACATGAACATCGTCTGCATCAATACTTCCTGAATACAACGTATTGGTAAAACTAGCACTAACTGGATCTAGGGATTGCTTAGAAAAAAGGATTGAACTGGAACCAAGCTTTGCGGTTATCTCAGCATATTCCAATCCCCATCGACTCCATTCCATACGCTCGCCAATCGATGCAACTCGAAAGTAATCGAAAAAAAATCCAATTAACTGTTGCTGAACCTTCTCTGGTAAATCTGCAAAACGTAGATCAGCGGCAAACTTAGCTATCTGATAGGTTGGGTTATTTGGGTTATCCATAAACAATATTAGACGTTTTATTTTCGGAGATTCATCAAAGGCGTAATACTTTGCAAATCTTGCACATGCACCGCATGATGTAACCAATTTTCACATTCTGACTTTAAAAATACCGAAACTCCAAGGCCTTGAAAACGATCGGCAACTTCCTCGATACTCATTGGATTCTCTGGGCAACCTTTAGGGCTTGCGACGAATGCACTTCTTGTTGTGCCATCTTTTAAATGACACGTGACTCTGCCAGCGACTGACTCTCGGGTAGTTAATGATTCGACCTCTGAGTCCACGACACATGTTGTTCGACCACATAAATCTCGCACCTTGGGGTCTTGAATATTACTTTCGTAATCGTCTATTGATAATGCCAATAATCCACTTCTAGATTCTCCGATGATCAATGCCATCGCAACTGCAAAGGGGGTGCTTAATTGTGCCTGTTGCACGTCTACTGGCTGATTGGATGCTAATTTACTTACCATTGCTCCATGAATACCAATCGTAATCGACTGAATCTGCTCCGCTTTCAAGCCCTCTTTAGACAATCTACTGGCCGCCTCTATTGCGGCTTGCATTCTGACACTCCCAACATGCGGCTTTAAGGAGATCCACTCAGTTACAAAATCCTGAGACAAGTTACTGATGACTGTTTCGGGATCAAAGCGATCTGAAAATGCTCTAGCAAATCCTTGAGTACCCTCAATGGCATCGTGAGGACCTGTAAGACCCATATATGCAAGTAAAGCTGCTTCAACTCCATTAGCCGCTGCTTTACCAGAATGAAACCTTTTGATATCTGATCCTGAAACAAAAAATTGTGAGATCCCACAAGAAAATGTCGCCGCAATTCCTAATGCATCTCGACACTTATCAGGAGAAAGTTTTAGAAGTCTCGCACAAGCTGCGGCCGCGCCAAATACTCCACATGTTGGCGTTCCTTGAAAACCTCTCAATGAATGCTCAGGCTGAATCGACATTCCAATTCGGATTGCTGTCTCATATCCAACTAAGACTGCTGTTAAGAGTTCTTTACCGGTCACATTTACATGCTCTGCCATTGCAATGGCGGCTGGCCAAATAACAACTCCAGGATGAATAATGGCCGCCACGTGGGAATCATCCCAATCTAAACTTCCTGAGGCCACCCCATTGATAAAGGCTGCTCTTGAAATATCAATTTTTAAATCCGTATATAAAACGCTGGCAGTTCGATCAGAGGTATGCGATTCATAAAGCTCTGTCGCAAGATTAGTCCAGTAGCGATCCTGGCCTGCAATGCCCGCTCGAAAATAATCAATCATCAAAATCGGCATGATTTCTTTTACTTTGGCCGAAGCTTGCTCCCATTGCAATTGAGAGATAAATTCACCTAAGATCTTGGTTACAGGTATTGGTGTGATGGAATGATTTGACATATATGGTGAATTAATTATTTGTAATCTGACCTTTTTGAATCACCTTACCCCAACGATCAAAGTCATCTTGTAAATATTTAGTTAAAGCAGCAGGTTTACCTAACAAAATATCTATCCCTTCTTCGGCAAATCTTTTCTTTAATTCCGGCGATTGCAAAATTTTATTCATCGTAATATTTAATTGATTAACGATTTCTGGGGGCATTCCGGCTGGCCCAAATAATCCCCACCATTGATTAGATTCAAATCCCGGCAATCCAGACTCAGCAAGTGTCGGAATTTCTGGAGCAATCTTCAGTCGTTTTGAACTAGTGACTGCCAAAGGCTTAACTTTTCCTGCTTGCATCATTGCATTCACACTAGCATATGCCGCAAACAAAATTGATACTTGACCACTCGACAAATCAACTACTGCCGGAGCAGCACCTTTATAAGGAACATGTAGGATTTCTACTCCTGCAGATTGTTTAAACATCTCTCCGGTCAAATGACTTAACGTACCAGCACCATTCGATGCAAATGTATATTTTCCAGGATTATTTTTTACATTCTCAATCAATTCACTGACTTGATTAAATGGTAATTTTGGATTAATGACCAATACATTAGGCGAATAACCAATCAATGATATTGGACTAAAGCTTTTGAATGAGTCGTACGTATTTTTATTGGTTAAATGCGGATTGATAGAAAGTGTGCTACTCGAAGTAATGAGTAATGTATATCCATTAGGTGAGGCTTGTGCCACATATTGAGCACCAATTGCACCACCTGCTCCTGGTTTATTTTCGACAATAAATGACATCTTTAACTCTTCAGTCAACTTTTGTGTCACTAAACGTACGACAATATCTGCTGCCCCACCCGGAGGAAATGGGGTAATGACTTGTACCGTTTTATTCGGATAGGGTTGTGATAATGCTACTGAAATTTGCAAGAACACAAATGCCAAACATACTATTTTTAAAATGACCTTCATTATTTACACTCTTCTTAATCAAATTATGATGTTTTGAAATTTTTCAATTCAACACCCTCTGGGATTGGGACGCGAACAGTATTTAAGATGACTGATACAAAGCCGAAATATCCAATCGTCGCCATTAAATCAATCACAGTGACTTCACCAAACTGTTGTAGAGCTTTTGCATAGGTTGCATCACTTACTTGCTTGGTATTTAAGAGCTCGGTAGTAAACTCATAAATAATCATTTGTTCTGGATCTTTGAGTTTGACTTCTTGATTTAAGCCAATAGCATCTATGATTAAAGGATCAATACCATAATCGATGGCTAAATTACTATGGATATACCATTCATATTTTGCAGCCCAATATTTAGCAGTAATACTAATAGCAAATTCACGTAACTGATCTGATAAAGAATTTTCAAATCGAATACTATCGCCTAATTGACGCACTCGATCAGCTAGAACAGGTTTACGAAGTAGCGCATTAAAAGGTCCGCTCAATCTTTTTCTCGGACTCGCAATCAATGTGTTAGCAACAGCACGTTGCTCTGGAGTCATTTCCTCAAGTGGAATTGGGGGAATACGGACGGTTGGTTGTTGGCTCATGCGGGTACCCATGCTAGTTGTGCTTGATAAGCAAATTCAGTTTTAACATCAATGACTGCTGGTAAATTACTTGCCAAAGCACTCTCAAAAGCAGATTGAAAGTCTTCTGGCTTTTCAACAGTTACCCCAAAGCAATAAAAAGCTTGAGCAATCTTGGCGAAATCAGTTGGCTCATACACATAACACTCTTTTTTTCTTCCTTCAGGACGATCACCATAGGCAATATTTAAGTTTTTAACTCCTTGCGATAAACATTCATTATTGTTCACTATCACGATGACATTTAGGCCCCAACGCTTTGCCGTCTCTAATTCAGGTAAGTGATATGAAAACCCACCATCCCCAGTAAAACAGACGACTGTTCTATGAGGGGCCGCAGCTTTCGCTCCAATCGCTGCAGGAAATGACCATCCTAGAGAACCTGCGGCACGCATATAAAATTGTTCAGGATGAGTCATATCTACTAAATTACCCGTCCATAATGCTGAATAACCGGTATCGGCAACCAAAATAGCATCTTTAGGAAGGATTTTTGTCAGTTCACGACACAATCTTTGTGGACGCATGGGAGTTTGACTTCTGGAGAGTTCTACTTCCTGTTCTTGCCACCAGCTATCTGCTAATGCTTTGGTATAACTCAACCACTCATCACGGTTTTGCGCATTACAAGCTTTTTCTAAACTTTCTAAACTGGATCTAACATCTGCCTGAATGCCAATACATTTTGCATAATTTCGACCAACTTCAACTGGATCAATATCGATTTGAATAGTTTGAATATGCGGCTTTGGAAGTTTCCAATTAGCGGTAGTGTGATCACTCGTATTACTTCCCAAATAAATCACGAGATCAGCTTCATCAATCATGTGATTGGTACAACTTCTTCCATAAAGACCAGCCATTCCTCGAAACAGTGGTTCCTGTTCTAAGACCAATGACTTTGCATCTAAAGTCACAGTAATTGGTGTCTGAATTTTTCTTGCCAAGGCATGCAGGGCATCTCTAGCACCCGAGATCACCGCACCACGATCAGCAATAATAATAGGTTTTTTACTGTTGGCAATTGCCTGTGCAGCAACTTGAATCATGCTTGGGTCTGGCTGTGGTCTAAATGCTGGAAACTCTGTATGCACTTGATCGACTGCAATTTCAAATTCAACCTCTAGGGGTGTTAAAGCATCCCCAGTAAATCCTGCTACATCAATGTGCGAAGGTCTTGGTGTGGCTGTTGTCGATTCTCTAAATGCTTGACGAATCAAATGGGGCATTTGTTCAACCACCTCCATTTGTGCATTAAATTTGGTTACAGGCTGAAATAATGGGTGATGATCTACTTCCTGATAAGAGTTTCTGTACTGCATCGCCGCGACATGTCGTCCTGTAAAGGCAATCACTGGTGAGTGACCTAAATATGGATCTTGAAGAGATGCCGCAAGATTTGCGGCCCCTACCGACTGGGCCATACAAATACCGGGCTTTCCAGATATTCGAGCATATCCATCAGCCATATATCCAACACCTTTTTCTGTGTGCCCTAAGATACGGGTGATGCTTGTATCTTCCATTTCTGCAAGTGCTCTTCGCAATACGGCGTCCATAAAAAATACATGTGTGACGCCGTATGCTTCAAGTAATTTTGCAAAGTATTTTGCTCCGGACATTTTTTCTGGCACGTAGTTCTCCGCTCTAAAGTGAGTTTATTAATAAATTTTTATGAGGTTTGAAGATTAATTCGTTTCAAGATTTCACTATATCTTTTCAAATCATCCTTAATTTGTTTTGCAAATTGTTCGGGAGTGCTCCCATCCACAACATAGCCCGATACGGCACTAGAAAGTGCGTTTCTTAAAGCAGGTTCTTGAAGACACTTATTTGTCTCTTGATAAATTTTTTGCACAATTGTATCAGGCATATTCCCAGGGCCCAAGAGTCCCATCCAAGTTCCCTCGAACACCATATCTTTAACCCCAACTTCAGACATTAATGGTACATCTGGTAAATCAGGTAATCGAGAAGATCCTGTAAAAGCCAATGGCTTTAATTTGCCTGTTTTAATAAATTGCATCACTACACCAGGTGGAGTAATCCCGATCTGAACTTCTCCTGCGAGTAACGCATTTAATGATGGTCCACTTCCCTTATAAGGAATATGTAAGAAGTGTGTTCCTGCTTTTTGATTAAATAATTCACTAGCAATATGTACTGTATTGCCAATACCTGGGGAACTATATGCTAAGGGTTTATTTGATTTTTTATCTAAGGCAATTAATTCTTGAAGTGTATTGACCTGAACGGATGGATGAACCAATAAGACAAATCCAACTCCTCTCATCAAACTAGTAATAGGAGTAAAGTCCTTAATAATGTCATAGCGAATATCTTTATTCACAATGGGATTCAAAACAAAGGACGCTGAAGTCCCTAAAAGGGTATAGCCATCAGCAGGAGATTTAGCAACAACTTCCGCACCGATCATGCCGTTTGCGCCAGCTCGATTATCAATAATGAAGGACTGTCCCATCAGGGATGAAAGTGGTTGGCTTAAAGGTCGAATTGCCGCATCTAATGTGCCGCCAGCTGCAAATGGAATGACGATCTTAATCGCCTTATTCGGATAATTAGACAGTGTTTGTGCAAATAAATGATTTGGAAAAGCAAGAGAAGCTAAATACGAGCTCGAAATGATTCGTCCCGAATTAATTAATGCCTGTCTTCGCTTCAAATAAACTTCTTTAGACATTTTCTTTTTCAATCCCAATGGTAAATTTCCAACCTAAAGACTCTAATTTATCGACCATCCCCGGACCATATTTTTCTGCAATTGCTTTGGAAGTTTGTGGTACACGATCCACATCATCAAACTCTTCTCTCTCTCCTTGTATGATGACCATTAAATGCGCGTCTTCATTTGAACGATTAATAAATCGAC
>Ga0209087_1002226_pt1 | contig 10964 bp, 17 predicted proteins | sample S_130805_EF_Meta_FD_187321 | JGI IMG/M metagenome (GOLD analysis project Ga0209087, IMG submission 187321) | Freshwater microbial communities from Lake Simoncouche, Canada to study carbon cycling - S_130805_EF_MetaG (SPAdes) (version 2) | ecosystem: Environmental > Aquatic > Freshwater > Lake ...
GATTCTGCTTAAAAGGAGGATAGGTGATGCCCTTGTATCCAATGTCCTTTACCAGAGCTCAGTTAAAAGCCTTACAGATGGATTTAAGGAATTAGCCAAGCTATCCGATGATTACATGGGAGAGGTTCTGGATAACTATACCAGAAAGCAGGATTTGTATGAGGCTATCCTGAAGACCAATGTGGACATTACCAGAAGCAATCTTCTGGGAGCCGGAATAAAGGATAACTTCTCCAATGCAATAAGGGAGGTCCTGAAGGCCAACATAAGCGGTGTAGGGAATCAGGCTACCCTGAGAAAGACATTAACCCAGTTTATCGAAGGCACCGAGGCAGAGAAGCCATTCCTTCAAAGATACATTACCCAGGTTACCAATGATGCGGTAATGGTATTCAATGCAGAATATCTCCAGACCATTTCTGAAGATCTGGATGTCCAGTATTATAGTTACTCTGGGACAATCATTGGAGACTCACGGCCATTCTGTATAGCCAGAGCCGGAAGGAGATTTAAAAAGGAGGAAGTAGAAAAATGGCCTAACTTGGGTAACTGGCAAGGGAGAATGCCGGGTACCAACAAGCAGACCATTTTCTCTTATCGTGGTGGGTATAACTGCCGCCATCAAATTTGGCCCATATCGGAACTGCAATACCAAAGGGCCGTGGAGGCAGGGACTAATGGTCTTCGATGAGATCCTGAACATCATTATAGCAAGAATCAATCTCTCTTTGCAGAGAGCCTCCATCTTGTATTTCCTGAAGACAAAGAGCATATAAATCCGTAATCTCATATTTGAGTTTAGGATATTCCTTTATCTTTTCTTGTAGGTAAATCTTTAATTCTTCGAATGTCATTTTAGCCTTGCAAAAAGTTCTCCATTAAATTCCTTGTATTCATATTCATCTTCCTGAGTCGGTCCAGGATGTTTACAATCTGCATATTCAATAAGGCAAATTGGACACAAGGCAAACTCCTTGTCTTCATCCCAGTCTTCGACTATGCAGTCAGATAGGAATATTACCTTAATCCATCCTTCCATCTTTTATTTCCTTTAGAAGTCCTTCTAACATCTGAATCCTTTCCCCAATCCAACGCATTACCGGAACTGCCATTGAGTTTCCACAAGCCTTGTACCTTGGTCCATCTGGGCATAGGTCGGCAGACTTGTTCCGGTAGGGAATTTTTGTGTGGTCATCTGGGAATCCCTGAAGCCTTTCATACTCAATTAAGGTTAATTTCCTGATCACTAATTGACCATCTTTCTGAACTGCAATTGGATTTCCTACAAGACCATCCCGACCGCATGATGGGCCTTTATAATCTCTTGATGATAAAGTTTGTGCTAAATCTGGGATGCCACTATCTGAAGCGCATTTTTTATTGTCTGATTTATTTTCGCACCTCTTTTCTCTGCTCTTCTTAGTATCCCCTGACAAGCTTTCGGAGTCAAATAAAACCGAGGCGCAAGGTCTCCAGTCTCCAAGAAATCCAACAACAAAGACTCTTCTTCTTCTTTGGGCCACTCCGAAGTATTGAGCGTCAAAAATCCGGTAGGCGAACCCATACCCGATGTCCCCCAACGCAGTGAGGAAGGTTGCAAAATCCCTTCCTCCGTTACTTGACAACACACCGGGGACATTTTCCCAAACAATCCACCTTGGCTTCTTTCTTTGAGCCAAAGAGAGAAAGGTGAGCATGAGGTTTCCTCTTGGGTCAGTAAGTCCTTTTCGAAGTCCTGCGACACTGAAGCTTTGGCAGGGAGTTCCTCCAACGAGAAGATCGATAGTTGAATCATTGAATTCTTGTGTTTCGTGAATTTTAGTCATGTCTCCCAAGTTCGGCACCGTTGGGAATCGGTGGGCTAATACTGCGGATGGAAAATGTTCTATCTCTGAGAACCATTGTGCCTCCCATCCGAGAGGCTCCCAGGCTACCGAAGCCGCTTCGATACCGGAACAAACTGAGCCAAATTTCATCTGATCTTCATCCAGAGTTTAAAGGCCAGAAGACCAAGAAGAATAGTGGAAATCGAATAGAACAAGACTATGCATAGCCATTCCTTCAGTAGCCTGTTCATATCATCTGAACCCATTCTCATGGCATTACAAATTTCTTGTTTTCCAATTTGAAGGAAATCCCGGAAGTGTATTCCACCCGACCTCCAAAGAAGTCAACATGGTACTGGTATTCCTCACGAGTTTGTTTAACCCTGAGTTCAATCTTGCAATCCAATGTCTTGTAGATTAACCAATAATCTGATTGCATGGTTTGACTGTCAAAAATCTTAAAGAAGTTTATTGTACCCCCATCAAGACTTTCCAATGCAATCCTGATTGGTTCAAGATTATCAATGGTGAGGTTTACAAAAACCCCTGTGAATTCGAAGGCATACAGTTCTGCGCTTTGTGGATATAAAATCATAAATTTGTTTTTTAGTTTCGGGGCAAAGTAAAGTAATGATTTCAATTCCTGCAAGTTTTCATGGCAAATAATGTTTATGATGATTTCCTTCAGTTCTTTAAGCAACAGGTAAAGAACTTTGCGGATGCCGGTGTTCCTGCCAAGGTACTCAGGGAGGCCGCTATTAACTCTGCCGTGGAAGTGAAGGATAGGGTTCAACAGAAGGGCTTAAAGTCCGACATGACCTCATTACCGCCATACTCTACAAATCCATTTGCAAGGCCCAGAGGAATCCGTGGGAAGGGTAAGATAAAATTCTATCCGGGAGGTTATAAGGAATTCAGAGAAAGCAATAAGAAACAAACTAATCACATGGACCTTACCCTATCCGATGATATGTTCAATTCATGGAGGCCAAAGCCGGTAGACCAGACTTCTTATGGAGTTACTTTTGTGTCTCCAGAAATGAGAACAAGGGCCGGATACCATGAGACCAGATTCGGGGATATATTTAGCCTGAGTCCGCAAGAAGAACAGGATGCCCTGACCTCCATAAATACTAATGCTATAAAATACTTATCAAGATGAACCAGACATTTACCGTAGAAAACTCTTTACAGAATCTTTGCCAAGTTCTGGGCGGTTATTATGGCCTTAGACTAAAGAACTATGGAGAGGCCACAGAAAGCCTTCAGGCCGATAGCGCAGGGAATTACATATCAATAAGTGATAAGACCTTCTGCTCCGTGGATGATGCCTACGATGTGACCTTATTCTTTGTCCGTGAGAATGCCACCACGAATAACCAACCGGCAGGGGGTAGGAAGGGAGTCCTGACCCGGAATGTCAGTTTCAAGGTTTGTGTGAACAGTAAACATCCTGGTGATGAGTTTGCAATTTCTACCCTAATAAACTCTATCCTTCATGTGACCTATGGTGGATCTGATTTTGACTCCAAGGCAATTGCCCTCCAGTATTTCGGGTTACCGGAAAGAAACTTTGAGACCTACTTCTTTACTCTGGACATTGATGTCTTAGAGAAAATTACTTGTCAACCTTGTTGAGGTTCTGGTGGTGTAGTCCCTGCCTGAGTTGGTTGTACTTCTCCGGTTATAGGGGTAGCCGCTCCTGATGACTGTCCGAAGAACGTGTTTCTTTTTGATTTCTTTTTGCCTCTGCCTCCCATTGTTTTCTTTTCTTGGTAAAGAATGAATCCAGGAATACCACATCCTGATGTTCATACAAAGGTCTACTTTTTTTGCCAGTCATAAATAATATTTGCCTTGGCTTTATAATATCAATCATCTTATGGTACCCAAGGTCAAAGTAGTACCGTTCTTCGTTATCACGGATTCCCACATCTGATATGGCTACAACGGACCCTTTGGTAATTCCATTGAAGCAAAACTCAAATGATTTCTGATCGGCCCAAGTAATGGTAGGGATTACATTCAATCCCATATCTGCCCAGAGTCTACCTACCATCCGGCTTCGGTAGGTATTCCAGATCATCATTGGCTTTGGCATTCCGATAAACAGGGAGAAGTCTGGGGACATTACATTGCCTACTTCCAGATGAAGGAACCTGTTCCCATATCGAACAGGTTGATTCCAGAGCCTTTCCAAATGATAGTCATCTATGAAGGTTGATACCGTACATCCTTTGCCAATCTTTTTCCGGTCATTTACATTAACAATGTATTCGACATTTGCCTTTGTGCAATTTATTTCAGGCCAGTCTTCCTCTGAATTAAGCAGGGTAAGATTTAGTGAATCCCATCCACCGGGCTTCTTTGACCAATTGTCTGAACTTCGTGTATCCATCTGTATTTGCAAATGCAAATATTCAAATTACATTTGCAAAAAATATTCCACTTACTTGAAAATTCCAGTAGATAAAATTGTCTATATCAATATGGATAGGGCAATGATCCGTAAAAGGAATCTATTGGCTCATTTTAAGACCTTAGATTTAAGGGATAAAAATGGAGATGAGCCTATCAGGATGCCTGGATTGGATGGCAACTTTGTCAATCATCAAGTCATCCAGAAGAAAGCTTATGGTCATAAAGGCCAACCCATATCCATTTCTGAAATAGGATGCTATGGATCTCACCGAGCAGTAATGATAAAGCAATTACTCAATGAGTTGGGTACTGTTCTTTATCTGGAAGATGATGTCAGGTTTAAGAAGGAGGGCTTACAGACCCTGATTAATAACTGGGATAGTCTACCGGAGTATGATATGCTCAATCTGTCTTGGGGCTACTATGGTCTTCCTGAAAAACCGGAAAGAACAGAGGTGCCATTCCCAGGATTAAAGCATTTCTGGAAAGGTGATGGTATGTGGCTATGCCATGCATACATCTTTACTCTGGAAGGAGCCAAGATTGCAGAGGAATATACAAAGAACCAGACTCATGGTTTAGACTGGCATTACTCTGTCATGCAGACCAACATGAAATCCTATGGATTTAAGTATGGCGAAATTGCTTCTCAGGATAACCGGGGAAGTGGAATGCGTTCTCAAATTATTCACACTTCATAAATAACAATACTATGATTGATGGACTTGATTATATCCGTAAAGAAATTGCCGAGAAAGGCAAGAAAGGCCGTGTCACAGTAGTTCGTTGGGAAATTGACCCAAGGACCGGAGCGCAGGACATTCCTCTAAAGCTTCAGGTTAATGCTATGTTGGCCCTGAAGGAACTTCAGAAGCCAATTAACAAAAGGTCATTTTCATGGAGTAGGATTCGCCCATTAGGACAAGAACCATTTAAAGAAGGTTCAATTGATGAAGGTTCATTGAGTGATCCTATTCTTCGTGCTAAACTGAAGGATGCCCTTCGTGCCGAGATTGAAGCAGAACTCAAGGCGGAAACCGGTTCCTCTCTGGATTCTTCTGAACTGATGGAAGCCCCTAAAAAGAAGAAGAAGAAAGTGGAACTTGAAGTATCCGATGAGCCTGTTGAAGAAACAGAGAAGCCAGAACCAACCGAGTTTAATTCATACCTATGAATATCAGAGAGTTTTTAATTGCCCAGGCTAAAAGAGCCGGAGTAGATCAGGACCCAGAGTTTCAACTTATGATCTCTGCTTCTTCTCTTGGTGACATTGCAGTACCAGAGGCGGTAGAACAAAAGTTCAATTCCAATCTTTACGATTTTGATTTGGCTAAGTCCAATCTTGACCTGAAGACCCACTTCATTAAGAACTACATGATGGGTTACGATGAAGAGATTGTGAATCTGGCTAAGAACTATGGTCTGGACCAACAGTCTATTGATGAACTTAAAATCACAAAGAACTCCGGTGACAAGGTAAAGTTGGCCTTCAAGAAATTGAAAGACCTGGAGGAGAAGGCAAAGCAATCTACCAATAAGGATGTCTCTGATGAGTACATGAAAAAGATTGCCGAAGCCCAATCCAGAGTAGATGAGGCCGTACAAAAGGTAGAGGTTGAGAAATCCCTGATTGCAGAGAAGTACATCTCTAAGATGAAACAACTCTGGGAGCAGACCCAACTAAACGGAATTCAATGGAATGATGCAGTACCGGAGGCCGCAAGGATTCCTGCGTATCAATCCGTTTTAGATAGAAAACTCCAACAACTGGATGGTAAGATTATTTATGACCCGGAGCGCAATACGGCTAAACTGGTTAATTCCAGAGATGAGTCCCTGCCTTTGGTAGTAAATGGAAAAGAATTTACATACAATGATCTTTCTGTTTTAGTTTTACAGGAGAATAAACTGCTCAAGGAAAAAGGTGTAGGTGGCACTACACAAGGATTTGAGCAAGGCACCCTTCCTCCAACTGCGTTTACTGTTCCACAACAGGCGCAAGGCACCAATGTTCCGGCATCAGTTCGGAATGCTCTGGCCGATATAAGCAATGTAGCGGCCAATTATAACAACATCTAATAAAATGTCAGTTGCATCTCAAAACATCTGTCCTGCGATATTAACTTCGCTATCAGATAACTTAATCAATAACTCTGCAAATGTCAATATCCATGGTGGTACTCTTGCCGCCCTGAATGACCCATCTAATCTGTCTACCGGAACTATTATCCGCCAGGCAAACAACGATGGTACCGGACATAGCAAGGATGTTCGTATCGTTTACAAGCAGAGACTTACTGCCAATGATACCGAGACCGTAAAGTCTTGTGATTTCGGTGCGCCACTTCCTTATCTTGAAATCCCTTTTCAGGTAACTCAGTTCCGCTCTGTATCCTTCAGTATGACTGAAGAGCAACTTCGGGTGTATTGTGCCGCTTATTCTGATCTGGTATCCCTTACTGGTTCAACAGATCCTAATCAGATTGTCCAGAGAGCCAATGGTATTGGCCGTGCCGGTGGTGCATTGTCAGTAGTTCGTGAAATGTTCAACGATTTCCAACTTGCCTCTAATGCTCTAATCCAAGCAATGAACCAAGACCTGATTAACTCAATCTCTGGTTCATTCGGAGCATGGTATGGTCAAGGTGGTGTAATTGGTTCTGAGACTTATGCAGTAGAAGATTCTGCTAATGGATCTTTGATTCCAAAAGGTCTCTTTACCATGAAGCAAGCTTACATGAATTCTGGATTCAATGGTGCGCCTATCATCGTTGGTGGTGCCGGTGCGCTCCAAAGGGTTTGGATGAATGATAGCCGTTACTTCGGTCAGGCCGCTAATGGTTTGGATTACTCTACCGTTCGTAACAATACCGGTATTGCCGAGTTCTACTTCGATCCTAACATTACCGCTTCTGGTCCTTTGACTTCTGAGGATTCTGCAATCGTATTTTCTCCGGGTTCACTTGTGTACACTCCGTTCCTTCAGTATGTTGGTTCTTTCGGAGACATCGGGGTAATGAAGCGTTTCACTATGCCAATCCCAGGCTTGCCTAATGTTCGTTGCGATGTTCGCATTGCACCCGATGAGTGCGATGAACTGTGGAAGGTTTGGATGGAGTGCTATTTCGATGTATTCGCTTCACCTACTACTCTTTTCAAAGATGGTGATGACAACGAAAACATCAACGGTGTATTCGAAGCCGAATTCATCTCAGACTAATCTTTAGTTTGTTCAAAAAAAGAGGGAGGCTAATAACCTCCCTTTTTTTATTATTAAAACACAAAAAAAATATGATCTATCGTATCTGTAAACCTATGTTCTCCTTCCAAGAAGCCCCAGGTATTGTTGACCCTTCCTTCATTGCCTCAGATAACATGGACTTGCTTATTTCCTTCTTGACTACCCAGTATTCATCAGGTATGTCCAGTTCCTGAATGATGTCTACTGATTTAGTATGGCGCAAAGATAGCTTGAATAAAGGGGTCTCATAGCGTTTCTTTCCAGTCTTGGCATCTTCCCTACCAAAAGCCATCACGGCAGTCTTTAAGGTCTCTCTGAGCCTCTCTATCGTGTTCTCCTTAGTCTTCTTCAGGCTATGGATTCTTTTGATCTCTGCGGCCGCTATATCAACCTCAGATTCAAGCTTCATTATAAGCTTGGTGTAGGAAGCCGCCTTGGCTTCAAAGTTCTCCTTACGGATAGCCAGTTCTTCAAGGATTTCATCGGTAACCTCACCACCGGTCTCCTCCATCAATGCGATGAAGGAGAGTTCTTCCTGAGTTAATTCCCAAAGGTTCATGGTAGGTACGGATTAAAATGGGAGACTATCTTCTTCTTCCTCAGTATCAACCCAAGAATCTACGGCTTGCTTTACCGATTCCTGATGGGCAATCTGGGGAGACTTGATGGCCTGATATTCCTTAGAGGTCATAATCTTAGCCTTAATCCAGTCCGGCAGGGAATCAAACTTAGCCTGATTAAAGGCATCAAGTTCAAACACGAATGATGGATTGATTTGCTCCGGTGCCTTAAAGCCTTTCATAAGAGCGGACACGGAACTGATTTTTGCAAAGTACTCACCGGGTTGATTTTTCCGAGGTTCATGCACAATTGACAATTGGCATGGTACTCCTACAAGCTTTGATACATCAAAAGCTACTGCCTCATCATCGGTGAATCCCTTTCCTCTCCACGATGTCAAGAATGCCCGAAGGGTAGACTTAGGATGCATTGACAATGCAAACTCTTTGCTAACTGAGATAGGTTGTTCTCCTTTCTCTTGAGAAAAGATCCTTGTCTCCGTTGGTAGTTCCCACTCAATAAGAACTTTCTCAACCCAACGGCTTTCACCATTGAATTCATCCTGAATGGTTCCGATATGAATCATCTTGTAGCACCGGGCTACAAATGTGCCGGCAGGAGCCAGAGTCCTCTCTGCTTGTGCCTTAGTTGTTGCAGTTATTGCCATATATTTATTGGTTTTGTGAGTGCAAATGTAATGTAATTCATTCCTAATAATGCAAGAAAAAAAATAAAAAAGTTTTAATCTCTTGTATCAGAGAGTATTCCGGCATGGCGAAGGTTATTCCTTGTCTCTGCGATGTAGATTTCTCCATTGACTATCTCCTTAATGATACAGGTCCATCTGGCCTTTAGTCTGGATGGTTCTATATTGTACTTTTTACAAAAGTCTCCAATTGGTAGCCGGTTGGCCTTTGGCTTGGTGGCTCTGGTTAGTATTAGCTTCTGGGCTTCCAGTTGATTGTGGTCATTATCTAAGATCCATGGCTTCTTGTATCCATCTACATTTATGGTCTGGAATTTATCCAGATGTCTGTGAAGCTTGTGGAGTGCCAACCCATATTTATCACAGAACCATATCATTTTTAGTTTTTCCTCCTTCATTCCTTTTTAATTTGTGCAAAAAAATACTTTAATTTCTAATAATGCAAAAAAAGAAAGAACCAGTTAAGAACCAGTCTGGAACCACCCAGAACCACCCAAAGTATAAAGGCACCGAGGATAGTCTCCAGAAGTCCGTAGCTCAATACTTGGATACCCGGAAGTTGCTATGGTGCCATCCACCAAACGGTGGGAGCAGGAATATCATTGAGGCCACCAAGCTTAAAGGAATGGGAGTAAAGTCTGGGGTACCGGATTGTTTGATCTTTACAAAGAAGAGAGGATACTCCGGTCTGGCTATTGAATTGAAGGTTGGCTACAATAAGACATCAGAAAATCAGAAAGAATTCATAAAGGGTCTGGAGGAAAACGGTTGGCTCTGTGTTGTTTCTTATTCGTTGGATGAGTGCATCGAACTTATTGATTGGTATGCCATGCAAGAATAATTTGCAGAATCCGAAATGTCTTATTTCATTTGGGGCAAAAATCAAGAGCATGAAGAAAATAGAACTGACTGGCCTTCGGGCAATCAAAGAGAATCCAGAGACCGGATTCGTACAGTACGAGAATGAATTCAAGGAATCCTGGTGGATGCCGGAAGTCTTCTTTAAGGCATGGAAGGATCTGGATAATATGAGAAGGTCCAGAGATTACTTTAAGCAAGAAAGGAATGACCTGAAGAAACTTCACGAAGAACTTCTTAGTTCTGCCCACAATCGGATTAGCCAAGTAGAGAGGGCGCACGAAATCATTGAAGGCAATGTTAATAATCTCCTGAATGAAACAACCTTTTTAAGGTCTGAACTTGATATTGCCGAGAGGGATTTAAACTTCTTTAAGACCTCCCTGATTGCCGTTTCATTTGTGGCAATAGCTTTGTTTGTAATGATTTGCTACAAGGCTCTATGAATAATGATTTTTCAAAGTTTGTCCTTTTTGTAAAAGGAGTAATTGAGACTGGCATTGTCATCAGGCATGGTGAAAGGGTCTTGAGGCAGGATGCCAAGCTTCACTTTAACAGATTACTTAATGATGCCCTTCAATTTGAGAAGTACCTTCACAAGGAACTTGGACCAGAGGTAAGCGAATATGAGGATGACATTAATTCCTTAGTGATTTCTCTGGTCTGGCAGATCTTCGATATGAATCAGGAAGAGGTCAATAAATTCTTTGACTACTTGGAAAAGTATAACGATTTAAATTAAGTTTGCAGAGCCAGTAGGCCCGGATTGAGACCCCGGTGTAATAGAAACAAATGAAAAAATTTAAGACCACATTCGGTAAGTACAAGGCAGGGTTTGTTTCCCCTGGTCTCACCTTGGAAAGCCGGATGTGGTTTTTTTATTTATGAAAACAAGAGATTCAATGGTATTCTATCGTAGTTTTTTTGATGCGATAAAAGAACTACCAGAACGCAATCAAGTAGAGGTTTTAAAGGCAATTTGTGAGTTCGGATTCGATGGAATTGAACCAGATATAACTGGAATTTCTAAGACAGTCTGGATACTTATACGGCCTAATCTTCAGTCGAATAGAAAGAAGTGGGAAAGCGGATGTAAAGCAAAGACTAAGCAAAAGGTAAGCAAAACAAAAGCAAAGAAGAAGCAAGAGGTAAGCAAAGCAGAAGCTAATGTATATGTAGATGTAGATGTAGATGTAGATGAGGATGTAAATGTTGATGAGGATAAGGATGAAAATGTAAATGTTTCATTAATGGTCCTTCCTGCGGAAGTCCCACAAAAAAAATTTATAAAGCCATCCATAAATGATATTTGTCTTTATGTTCAATCCAAAGAACCAATGGCCGATAAGAT
>Ga0209087_1002227_pt1 | contig 10963 bp, 15 predicted proteins | sample S_130805_EF_Meta_FD_187321 | JGI IMG/M metagenome (GOLD analysis project Ga0209087, IMG submission 187321) | Freshwater microbial communities from Lake Simoncouche, Canada to study carbon cycling - S_130805_EF_MetaG (SPAdes) (version 2) | ecosystem: Environmental > Aquatic > Freshwater > Lake ...
TACTCTTTTAGCTGCAATCTGTTCATCAGTTGCCTTTTTTGCTTCTGCACCTCCAGCAGCTGATTGTAATTGTTTAGCAATCCCAGCAGCCAAATCATAAGCACCTTTAAGGAATGGGTTTAGCTTGTTTCCTATGGCAAGGATTAAGCTATCAATGCTTGAATTAAATCTGTTTTGGCTTGCAGCAAGTGTAGTAACCTGAGTATTTCCTTTCCCAAAAGTATTTTCAAGTTCGGTCGCAAACTTTGGCAAGAAGTCAGCAGCTAATACTTGACCTTTTTGAAGCATCTTGTTAAGTTCTCCGGTTGTTACTCCCATTGCTTTAGCAGCAATCCCGAATGCACCAACAAGTCTCTCTCCTAACTGCCCTCTAAGTTCTTCAGCCTGCACATTGCCTTTGGACATCATTTGTCCAAGTGCTAAGAATGCCCCTTTAGTATCCTCAGCAGATAAGCCCATTACCTGAGCAGCCTTAGCCACTGCTGCAAACTGTCTGTTTGTTTCTTGACTACTTTGGCCTGCTAAGTTAGATGCTGATGCAAAGGTCTTATAACCTTCAGCAGTTGCTCTTAAATCAAGTCCAAGCCTATTGGCTAAGTCTCTAATGAATTCAAAGTTCTTTGCCCCTGCTTCCATTGATCCTGAAGCAAAATCAATAGCCTTTCGCATTGATTCAAACTTGATAGTTGTATCAACCACAGCAGAAGCGAACTGTTTGATTTGACTAACAGCAAATAGACCACCAAGAACACCGCCAACTTTGCCAGCAATGCTACCAAGTTCGCCCATTGACTTATTGGTACTTTGGCTCTCCTGGTTAAACTTCTTTAAGTCAGCAAGTGCTTGTTTTTCTTCATTGCTTAACTTATCAAAGGCTTGAGCAGCAGCTTCAAGATTGGATGTCTCTATAACATACCTAATCTTAATATCATTATTGGAAATAGTTGCCATGTCTTTCTATTTGTGGCAAAGTTACAATAAAAAGCCCCCCAATTTGGGAGGCTCTTTGAACTTAAATGAAACACATAAAAAAAAAGTATCTTATCTCTGACTCCTCTTGGACTTTTGCTCAGCAATCCAAGTGGAATAGATTAAATAGTATTCATAGATTGGCCTTTCGACCAAGAATTTAGCTCTGTAAGCATCTCCACTTGCAATTCTAAGGACTTCGCTAAATCGCTGTCTGTGTTGTCTAATAATTGAAGTCCAATAATGTGCTTCAGGTTGTTTAGGCTTTGGAGAGTTTCTGCCTGCAAATAGGTCGGAAAATTCGTGCTGTATTCTGTCAAAGAGGGAAGATAGGCGTACTCCGGCAGATTCAAAAAAAAACCTTCTACATCATTGGACTTCATCCAATGCTCAAGCTTCTGCTTGTTGTATGGATACTGGTAGTCAAGTGGATTCTCTTGCTCATCAAAGTAGACAACTGTTGCAAGCTTCAATTGCCTAAGCAGGCTCACAGACATCTCCATCTGCTCCTTGAGTCTTGAAGCCATGATGCCTATTTCATAAAGCTTCTTATCATCCTTCTTCTTCTTGTCCATCAATAGGTTTATAAGCCCATTGTTCCAGCCTCTAAGAAAGTCAGGATTAATCTGCCATAGTTCCTCTGTGAATATATCCCTTGCAGCTACTGCCCTTTGAAATGGAACATTAACCTCAGATACGAATTTAAAGTATTTGACACCTCCTGAAGTAAAGGCATATTCTATTTGATCCCATCTATCTTTCGGGGCTACTCCTGAGTACCTTGGTTTTTCCGGATGATTGACAACATCCGTTTCTGCATCAGGGATAGGAGGAGGAGAAAAAGATGGTTTGCGCCTAAGAAAATTGAACATAAGTAAAATGGTTGGTTAAAGATTAGACAAGAGATAATCAGGAACTGCCATGCTCCTGAGCAATAAGGACATTCACCAAGTGGCTTGGCCCACAAAGTCGGCAACTTCTGAATTTGGAACAGATACCACTGCCCAAGAGGATGATCCTCCAGCAAATAGTCCAAGAACAAGGAAAAAGCTGCACTGATCAGAGCAATCAGAGTCAATGTCAGCAGGCTTAGAATCATGTGGGAGTTCAATAATGCAGCAGCCTCTTCGCTTGCCACCACAACTTGCAATAAGTTCATCATACATAGTAAGGGTCAGGGATTAAATCATTAAAAATATTTAGGACTACCTCATTGATGCCCTCATCATTCCGATATGTTGGTGAGAAGCTGAAGCAGATGCTTGAGTAAGTTAAGCCATCAACAGCAGTGAACTCATAGACTTTCTGATTGGTGGGATTTATGAACATTAACTCATATTGCCCTCCATAAGGATTGAAAAAGCCATCAGGACAGCCTGCCAAATCAATCTCAATATACCCAAGGTAATCAATGTCTAACTGCTGGCTGATTCGAGCATTCACCCCAGGCTTATTGATGTTGATAATGATTGAATCCTCCGGATAAGATGGTGGCACAAGAATCAATAAAGCATCAGGACAACTGTTAAGAGGCTCACAGGCTTTGAAACAATTATTGCAACATTGTGCCATACTTTTCGAGATTGAAGTTGGAAGTTATCTCTGCAAAATTAGAGAAAATAAAATAACGAAAGGCATCTAATGCGTGAGACTTATCGGGGTTCTTGTTCTTCCATGGGTCAAGGCTTCCCTGCCTGCTCACCTTGGCTTCTTTTAGGTCAATGACTAACTCATCACACCTTTTGCCACTAATCTGCACCTTGGCCTTCTGAAGAGTCAGGATGGTTACCAGCCTGCTGGCTATGTGGCTTGGGTTTGACCTTGGCACTTGGATTTGCATGTCACCTATGCCGAGATAGTTTTTGATGAGAGCATAAGCTGATATGTTGTCCTGAGTGAAAGCATTTCTGCTTGCTCCTGATGCATCACCATTGATGATGTAAGTCATATCGGGAAACTCTTGCTTAATTGTTTGGCAAAGAGCAGCAAGATCACCAACCCGGTAAACTTTAATGACATTGATTGTTGCATAAAACAATCCCTCTGATGAGTTCTTAATGTACTGGCTTACAACACAAGTGTTGGTCACATTGAAGTCAAAGGCTAAGTAAAGATTGTGAATCGGAGAGGCTTTAATGTAGCCCTGGTACACATGCTTGCTAAAGTCAAATGAGGTCGCAAAAAGCGACTCCCTATCCCAAATGCCCCACTGCCCAAGTGCATAAACCTCATAGTAAGTTTGGCTTACTTCTTTGAGAGCTTCCATCCTGACAGGGTATTGATCATCAAGAAAGTCAAGAGCATCAAGGTAAGTTCCATGAAGCCTAAGCACATCATTTGCCTCCTTTGCTGGAACATCATCAAAGAACCTCTTTTTAATCCAGTGGCTGTCTGAGACCGGATTAAAAGTCAAAAAGAATCTCTTAGGATGCTCAGACTTGCCCCGAAGTCTTAGTGTTATCTGAGTGAAGTCCTCCAAGGTCAGCTCAGTGGCCTCCTCAATCCAAATGTATTTTGCTTGGCTTAATGACTTTAGCTTTTCGGGGTCATCACAGCCAAGAAATATAATCTTGTTGCCACCGGATTGAATCTCTAAGTATCCAGTCTTAACTCTGCAAAGCTTATTTAAGCCCCACTGAGTAATCTTGTTCTGAAAGTCTGCAAAGACAGAGTTTCTTAGAGTGCTGGCAACTTTGCGGATAACAAAGTAAGTCTGAAACTCATTGTTCCTGTGATCACATATCTCAGCAAGCAACATCTGAATCATTGTCTGACTCTTGCCACTTCCAGCTCCGCCCCAAAGGATATTATAAGTCTTAGGGTCAGTTACTGCATCAAGGTACTTAGCCTGCCATAAGTCAGCATCCGATAGGTCAAGCTGTGTCATCGGCTTTTTTGCTTATTGCAGTTGGCCTGATGACTGTGGCAATGTTAGCCTCAATGTCTATGTCTTGCTTTGGCTTGCCATAGGCTCTATCCAGGAGTAACTCTGCTGCTCTTACATCACCTTTGGTAGCCTTGGCTCTCAAAGCCATTAGAATGGCCTCTGCTGCTGATTTGCCATCCTTCTCATCACCAAGGACATTGGCAAGCAATTCCCTTAATTCAGGTAGCTTTTTAGGTCTGCCAGCAGGATTTCCTGACTGCCCTTTCTTCCATTTCCCTTTTTCAAGATTCTCTGGTCTTGGCATCCTTGTTATGTCCTTGTAAAGTACCTTCAGTCAGATAAGGCTGACCGTTCCTTTTAATTGTCAATGTAGGGTCTAATTTAAGCATCCTGTCCACAATTACCTGACAGTATTTTGGGTCAAGTTCCATCCCGTAACATTTGCGCTTTAATTGATGAGCTGCTACCATTGTTGATCCTGAACCAGTAAATAATTCCATTATTAAGTTTCCACTTTTGCTGCTGTTTTTTAATGCAATATCAATCAGTGCGATAGGTTTTGTTGTTGGATGAAGTTCACTTTTTGTTGGCCTGTCTACATCCCAAACATCTGATTGCTTTCTGTCCTCTACTGGACATAATCTTGAAGCACCATCCAGCCAGCCATACCATATTGGTTCATACTTTGTATGATAATCCTTTCTTGACATTACCAAGTGAGATTTATTCCAAATAATCGTGCTACTCCAATGATAGCCATTTTCATAAAGAGCCAACATTAAATTACCCCATTCTTGTGCAGACATTACAACATAAGTCGGGCATCCTTTTTTTGAATGCATAGCCATCATAGCAAATGCAGAACCCATAAAATCCTTGAAATCATCTGTAGACATATAATCATTCATTATAGTCCGAGGTTTATATCCCTTAGCATTACCTTCTTTAACTGCTCCATAGTTAACATTCCAAGGAGGGTCAGTAAAAACCATATCAGCCTTCTGCCCATCCATCAACTTAACAACAGCATCACTATCTGTTGAATCTCCACAAAGTAAACGATGCTCACCTATCTCAAACAAATCACCTAAAACAATGTCTGTCTGGATTTCATCAGGCATAACATAATCATCCTCTTCTGCTTCAGGCTCTTCAATAAATCCAACAGGAACATCTAAGCCCCAGGCATCAAGTTCTTCAGCATCCCAATTATTAGCAAGATCATCCCAGTCCCATTCACCAAAGCCTACATTATCCTTAATTATAAACTCTCTCTGCTTGGCCTCATCCCAATCAACAACCTCAACTGGTATCTCCTTCCACTTGGCTTCTTTCATGGCCTTAAAGCGCATGTTTCCTCCAAGAATAACCATGTCCTGATTTACCACTATTGGCCTGACCTTAGCCATTTCAGGAAAGTCTTTAAGGCTCTGAACTAACTTGTGAAACTTATCATCTTTGATAAGTCTTGGATTGCTTGGATTTGGCTTAATGTCGGTTACTGAAATTACTTGCATAAATTCTATTTCTTTTTTGGCATCATTGAAGGCATTTTAGCCTTTGATGCTTTCTTGGCCTTCTTAGCAACAGAAAGAGCAATTGCAACAGCCTGCTTCTGAGGCTTGCCTGCTTTCATCTCTGTCTTGATGTTACTGCTAACTGTTTTGGTTGAATATCCTTTTTTCAACGGCATAGCTTTATTGATTTATTGCAAAGGTAAGTGTTTTAGGATTGATTCGTACAGGTCAAGTTGATTCTGCCATCTCGATTGGTAACCAGGAGTCAGATTGGTTTCAAGTTTGGCTCTAAGGGACTTGCACTTTCTTTTTAGCATAAATCGAAGGTCTTGTAAATCCATAAGTTTTGGTTCTTCGCTGTAAATTAAATCTTGTGAATAGGTTGCAGTGCCTTCCCACATGGATGGAACTTGGCTGATATTAATGTTATTCATAGTTTCTAAGTCGCATTAAAGGGCCATCAAAATACAATGGTTTAATACCAGTTGAACCTGATCTCATCTTTACCTGGTCAATGATACACAAATTTTCATTAGGGTATTCTCTGTCTCCTATTTTAGTGGTGCTGGAAGCTTCATAATAAAATTCAGGCCGAAGCATCATCCAAATGACATCAGCATCCTGTTCGATGCTTCCTGATTCCCGAAGGTCTGACATCATCGGCATCTTATCCTGTCTCTCATCAACTCGCCTGCTCAATTGGCTCAAGGCAATGACTGGTATTTGTAATTCTTTGGCAAGCAGTTTCAACCCTCTTGAAATTTCTCCGATTATGTTTACTCGGTTTGTTTCTTTAGGATTGACCGATTCCATAAGTTGGAGATAGTCAAGGAAGATAATTTTAATTCCAAACTTGTTCTTCCACATAGTAGCCTTGGTTCTTAGCTTTCTTATGTTTAGGTATCCATCCTCACTTATTTTCAAGTTCCAATCTGCCATCCTATCAACGGCCCTTTTTAGTGAATCCTTGTCTAAGTTATTTAGTTCATTCTGCTTGATTTTGTAAGCATAAACTTCAGACTCTTGGCTGGCAAGCCTTTGGATTAGTTCAGACTTAGTCATCTCCAAGCTGAATAAGCCACATGGGATGTTTTGCTTGGCTAAGTTTCTCATTATGCTGACAACAAGTGCAGTTTTACCTTGTCCTGGTCTTGCGCCTATGATGGTCAATTCTCCGGCATTAAAACCACCGCATAACTTGTCAAGTGATTCTATCCCGGTTGAATAACCTCCGACTGTTCCAGCAGGCCTGTTAAACCAATTGTTAGAAGTTTCAAATAAGGCTTTTTGAAAATTCTCTTCTGTTTGGTTTATAGTTGAGGCAAGAAGGTTGTCGGATTGCAACTGGATTTTTGCAAGGTGTTCAAAAATATCAATGGCATCAGAGGTAGATCCAGCAAGCAAGTCCTGAGCAATGAAATAAGTTTTCATTTTTAGGTACTGTTCAACAAGTATTCGGCAATGGATTTCAATGTGACCAGGATGCTTAAGGCTTGTGAAAATGCTTGTCAAATATCTAACACCTCCAGCTTCATTGATAAGATTTGATTTTTTTAGAGTGACTGCAAGAGTTTCCAAATTGATTGACTCACCAGCATCATGCTGGGCTTGTATGGCTTTTGCAATTACCTTGTTTTTATCAACCTGAAAAACCTCTACTGATGGCAAGATGTTAAAGGCTTCTAATCTTTCATCATCAAAAAGCATCATTGCAGAAAGCACTTGCTTTTCTATTTCTTCATTTTGGAATTCCATTATTGTTTGGTTTTAGGGATACAGTTTGAAAAATCAACTCCTTTCTGATGTGGAGGCTTGTAAGGTGCATTTTCCTGCGGAACATCTGTGCTTGCCTCTTTTTTGTTTTTATGGAAATCAGTAGAATTTCGTTTCCAAGTTGCTAACCTTTTTGAAATGTCAAAGAATTTTTGAGCCTGAAATCTCATTTTACCTTTTTGGTCGGTTTCTGTCCAATATGCTTTAAATTCTGCAAGCATGTTTTTGTCATATTTAGATTCATACTCTGATAGATCTGATAAATCTATTTTAACTTTTACATCAACATTTACATCCTCATTTTTATCTACATCTACATCTACATTTACATTAGCTTCCTTTTCGCTTGATTCTTGCTTCGGTTTAGCTTCTGCTTTGCTTCTGCTTTGCTTCTTTTTAGCTTTACATCCGCTTTCCCATTTAGTTCTGTTTGCTTCTAAATTTGGCTTTATAAGAATCCAAATAGTCTTAGAAATACCAGTCAATTCAGACTCAATTCCATCAAGCCCAAACTCAAAAATTTGCTTTAAAATCTCTAATTGATTTTTCTCAGGCAGTTCCTTTATGGCATCATAAAAACTGCGATAGATCACCATTGAATCTCTTGTAATCTTCATAAAAACAAAAAATCCTTTGTTCGCCGTTCAGGGTAGGAGACCTTACTAAGCGGACAAAGGACATTAAGTAAATTTCACAAACACTGCTCCTACACAGCGGTCTTTCGACATGCAAATCTAAGCTTCTTTTTTCAAATGCTCATCAAAATTATTAATGTACTCAATGAACCTATTAACCTCATCCTCCTCCATATCAAATATCTGCCATACAAGGCCAATAATTGAACTGTTAATGGTATCCTCAGCCTCTGCCATGTCTTGCCCTAATTGCTGGTGCAAGAATTTCTCAAACTCAACAGAGTGATGTAGAAGCCTATTGAAGTGAAGCTTGACATCATGCCTTAGAGCTTTATCAGAATGCTTGATTACAAAGCCTGTTTCAATAATGCCCCGAACGAAGCATGTGAATTTGCTAAAATCGTTTTTCATACTCTTCAATTGTTTTAAATATTTGGTAAGCTACTTGAGGCACTATGGCATTTCCTCCGGCTTTGATTGATTCGTTTCTCCATTTAGAAAAGGTAATAGAGTCCAATCTATTGGAAAGCCCATCATCTCCATTACAAATTGGGGAGACAGTTGGGAAGTTTTGGAATTGTAATTTTCCTCCCCTTTCTCCATCTGACAATAAATCGATTTTAGAGCTTGTCTCCTTTGTGGGAAATTGTCCAATGATGACGGTGGATAAGCTCCTCTTGCATTGCTGGCAGTTGGAGTTGAAAGCATCTTGCTGAAGACATGAGCAGTCAAATTGTTCTGATGATCCTCCCTCCATTTCTTGGTTGCTTTGTTGCCATCTTGAAGTGTCGGTGTTGGAAGCATCCCCATTGCCATTGCTCTTGTTAATGTCACAGAATGCATTGAGCCTTCCTTTACTTGTGTTGATTTCATGTTGGCAGTTGCATTGCTTGAGTCCATTGCAGTCGGTGTTGGAAGCATCCCTCTCTGATATATGAATCCTGTCGCTACTTCTTGAGCCAATGTTCCGCTGTTCCCAAATTTCTGCTCCTTCTTGCTTAAATTCTCGCTGTATGCATCCATTGCGCTTGGTGTTTTTAGCAACAAACCAAACTCTATCTCTTCTGTGGGGCGCATTGACGGATACAGCTGGAAGTACATACGGTTGTACTTCGTACCCTTGAGCTTCCAAGTCAGATTGCACTTCGTTGAATACCAGCCCTCCTGACCAATTAACAAGCCCGAAAACATTTTCGCCCACAACCCAGGTCGGTTGAACTTCTCGAATGACTCTAAGCATTTCAGGCCAGAGGTGTCTGTCATCCTCTTTGCCAAGTCTCTTGCCTGCTGATGAATATGGTTGGCAGGGGAATCCACCTGTAAGAATATCAATTGTGTTTGCATACTTAGTAAAATCTGTTTGTGTAATGTCTCCATGACCTTCTGCTTCAGGGAAGTGATGACTTAGTACTTTCTGACCAAACTCATTCCACTCACACCAAGCAACTGTCTTCCAACCCATCCATCTTGCTGCGAGACTAAAGCCACCTATGCCTTCAAATAGACCTAAGTGATTCATTTCCTCAGGCAGTGAAAGAATAGAACAGTCATGGCTAAGGCAAACACAATAATGGCAAAGGTTACCGACCTCCAATAATAGTATTCCTTCTGAAGTTTCAGGTAATCCTGGTTAGCATGATTTAACTTAAGCAGATTGTCCTCAATGGATTGCTTAAGATTAGCACACTTCTCTTTGTGGTAGTCTCTTGCTCTCCGGTGATTGTCAGCAATGCGCTTGCATTCAGCAAGCTTATCAATTAGTTCTTGGCTCATGACTTATGTTTGATTATTATTTTTGCAAATAAAAAACCAATTAAGCCAAGAATCAAAATTTATTATCTGAAAACCATAATGGTGTTCTTGAACCACCACAGGGTTGATGAGTTACGAAGTGCTTTGGTGGCTACTTCATCAAATATGAAGGCTCTTAAATGCATCTCATCAATGATGTGTTCATTGGTTTGGCAATTTACATGACCAGAACCATCTTGACCAGGGACTGCCCATGAGAGGATAATTAAACCATTGGCATGCTTGCACACATTGTCAAGGTATATGCTTTCAAATTCTGCTGGAATATGCTCACCTACTTCCAAAGACATCACGCAATCAAACTTCTCACCGAGGTCAAACTCAACTGATAGGTCTTGAGTCCTCGCTGTGCCTAATGTGAGAGCATAGGTGTTTGGATTGCCATCATAAGCTTGGCAGATAATTCCAGCTTGCCTAAAATGTTCTGTGTAGTAATTCATGCCACAGCCAAAGTCCACAAGGTTTTGTAGCTTTTCTTTTTGTAGCATTGCAGCAATTGCTAAGGCAAGTCTGCGATCATGCATGTGACCTTCTGAGGTCTTGTTTTCCCAAAATCCTTTCTCGTTGATTTTCATTTTTTTGAAATGTTAAAATACCAATCTATAACCGTTATTACTTCATCAAGTGAATAGCTCACAAGCACAAGCCAATTCTGAGCAACTAATTTATCCAAAAAAGCCAATTGTTGCTCTGAAGGTTTATTGTAGCCTACCTTCAACTCTATGGCTAATCCTGAGAAGCCTTTTAATTGGTCGAGAATTAAGCAATCAGGCACTCCTGGCTTAGTTCCCATTGCCTTAAGCTTGCTTGCCTCTATGGCATTCCTACTGCCTCCATTTGGGCAGTGAAACCAGGTGGCCTGTAAATTGTCCAAATATTTAGCAACTGACTTCTGAAAGTCATCCTCTTTGCCTACATATTTCTTGAATGGGCCGGATAGGTCAATCACTGGCTTATTATGTAATAATTCAAAATAGAAACCTGCCATAAGTTACTTGCACATATATTTGCAAACCTAAGCCAATTAGAATTAAAAAATGACATCTTTAAAAATGAGTGACTTCTGCCGGAAGTTCAACATACCTCAACATAGATTCAGCAGATACAAGTCAGCCTTTGCTCTGATTACAATGGATGGCTTTCAGAAGCCTTGGGTGCTTGTGAATGACTATAACAAGGCAATGGTTAAAGAGATTCTATCCATTAAAGGCACAAGGCCAAAAAAGGATAGGCTGACTTATGAGGCATACAAGTCAAAGTATAATCTGACTGTTGATCACTTCCAAAAGGTGTGGCACAGGCTGCATCTGGAAGAGCAGGATGGCAAGATGATGATTGTAGACAGCAAGCAGAATTATGCTCTTCTGAAG
>Ga0209087_1002229_pt1 | contig 10954 bp, 12 predicted proteins | sample S_130805_EF_Meta_FD_187321 | JGI IMG/M metagenome (GOLD analysis project Ga0209087, IMG submission 187321) | Freshwater microbial communities from Lake Simoncouche, Canada to study carbon cycling - S_130805_EF_MetaG (SPAdes) (version 2) | ecosystem: Environmental > Aquatic > Freshwater > Lake ...
TCCATCAACAATGGATTGCATGGCTGCAGCGGTAGTTTCAGGAGGTGGAAGCGAAGCCGCAGCCGCTGCCGCACCCACCTCAGATCCAGCCGCAGCCGCAGCGGAAGGCGTGGACGGAAGCGAGGAGGTGGTCAGGCGGATGGCGGTCTCGGGCACGCCATAACGGGCGGCAAGCTCGGAGACCTTAGCGGCCTCGATGGCGAGCTGCTCAAGCGTGTCTTCGTAATCGTAGCCATTCTCGGCGGCGATCTGCTGGCCGGATTTTATGCCCTGGCGGTTCTCGTTGAGGTTGGCGGTGGACTCGCGGCCCACGTCAATCGACATCCGTGCCGGCCAGCGCCATTCTCCACGCAAAGCACGACGCAATGCTTGCACCGCAGTCTCTCCCTCCTTGGCAGGAGGCGGCGGGATTTCTCCTTCAGCAATGCCGATCAAGATCACGTCATTCTTGATTGGGTCGAGCACCTTGTCAGAAAGCACGCCACGATGACGATCCCATACACGATCAGCCTGGGCAAACTCGGCGCGCACATTCGGGCCTTTGTAGCCTTGAGTGCCAAACAGCACGCCGGCGGGAATGCCGAGACCCATAGCAATTTCGTCCATCAGGTGCTCTACGAAGCCAGTGAAGGCGGACGACGGACGCGAGGGCATCACCTCCACCTTGTCAGAAGTGTTGAAGTATTTGATCATGCCCATCTCTGAAATCTCATCCTTACGCTGTTGGCCATTATCGAGGGTGAGAGAAGGAGCGGCGCTAAAGGCTTGGCGCGGCGAGGCTGAACCACGCTCATTGAACACTAGCGCCGCCTGCTGGGATGCAAACCTGACACCAACTTGCTCAGCATCAAGGATGCCCTTGAGCATCCGGGCGGTGTTGATGACGGCGTGGAACTCGGTCACGCCGCGGTATTGGTCGGCGCGGAATGGATCGAAATAATGGCAGAAAGCGCGGGCGGGAACATCTTCTGGGTTTGAATAAGAGCCGTTGCGGTCGCGCTGGAATACTCGGAATGCAACCGGCTTTCCAAAGTCATCGACCACGATGCCGTCGATGTATTTGTCAAACATCGAAATCTCGTTCGGATTGCCAATCAGATCGGCGGGCACGAGTTGAAGCCGAAGACCATCAGCAGTCTTGCGAATGGCAAATCCGCAATCGCCATCGACGGGCCGCATTTGAAGCGCCATTCCGACAAGCTGACGAAATGAGTGCCGGCCCGTTACGTCGGCTTTTTTGCACCACGCATGGAAATACTCAGCGATGGTGCGGTCATATTCACGGTCACCAGTTGCCGGACTCCATTCGTTCGGCGTGCAATTCAAAGCGAACTTCTCTGGGATGCCGGCGAGCGCGGAGAAATTGGCGATCAAGTCGCGGGCCTCAAACATCATGACCTTTCGCTCGCGGCTGGTTTTTGAACTTTCTGCTGGCAGCTCGTAAGTTTTTGGCGCGAAAAGACGATTCGCCTGCGCGGCCTGATACTCGAAAAGGTGCTTCTCAATCTTGGAGCGCAGCCGATTCGTTGCCCAGCTTGGAGCAATAGCGCCGAGGGCTCGCTCGAAAGCGTTCTGGTTTTTAACTAGGCCGGCGATGTCGGGACGTTCCATGGTTACCAAGTGTTGGAGCTGTTAAATTGCACGAACGTGACTTCGGCGGTGTTGCCGTTGGAGATGTCCAAAGCCGACTGAAGCTGTCCAACCATATCCTTAACCTCGTTTAAGTTGGCGCGTGTGACGCTGCGACCGTTAAGCGAGTAGCTTTGGTTGGTGAGAATAGCCGAGAGCGCGGTCACGGCTTGCGTCTTCAAAGTGGTAAGCGTGGCCGAGTCGAGGCCGATAAAAGGGTTAGCAAGCGCCATAAAATGGGCGGATTCGTAAACTTTACGGAAGCATTCAAGCATGCCCAAAATCTCCCTTGCCATGATAGTCGGAAATGAAGCGGCTCACATAGAGCACTGCCTGCGCTCGTTTGCTGGGTCGTTCCATGAACTCTGTATTGTCCAGGCCATAGGTGCTCAGGAGCCAGATGAGACGGTTGATCTCGCCCATAAGATTGCCGAGGAACTGGGCGTCGAGATTCAGTTTGGCATCTACCGAAACGGCGATTCGGCCAAGGACTGGAGGCATGTCGACAACTTCGCGGCCGCACGTAATCAGGCTTTTGAGCTGGCAACTGGTGACTGGATCTTCTGGGCCGATGCCGATGATACGCTGCGCGGAGATCCAGCGGGCATTATTCAAGCCTGTGCCGAGACTAAAGCCGACCTGCTGCTGTTCACTTACGACGTGCCCGGCACCAACAAAGCACCGTGGCGCGAGCGGTGCATTCGTCGCAGCCTGTTTGAAGCTGGGCGGCGGTGGCAGTTTGCGGTGCACGAAAATCTGATTCTGCGCGATGGAGACAAGCGGCTGTCGGTAGATGCTCCGGTCTGGGTGCATTCTCCAGTTGCAGCCAAGCCACGCAGCCACGACCGAAACCTTCGCATCCTTTCAAATGCTCTGCGCGAAGCTGGGTCGCAGCTTTTCTACGTGCACCAGGAGCACTTCTACGCGCGCTCAGAAGAGAAAGCGCGGGAGTTTGGCCTGCTGGCTTTAGGTTTTCCCAATCTTCATGAGACATTCCGCTTTGAAATTATCATGAATCTCGGACGATTGGCCAAGACGCCCAAAGAGGCGCTTGAGTGGTTCGGCCGTGGAGTGGTCGAGATGCCGCAACTACGCGAGCCTCTGGCTGGCGCCGTGCTGGCTGCGCTTGAGGGTGGAGAACCGGTGCGTGCCTTAGAGCTGGCAGGTCGGATGGTTGCCATTCCTGTTCCACCAGATGAGCGCCGGCCGTGGACGTTTGAGGCAAAATGGTATGGCTGGCATGGCCGTGATCTGTTGGAGCGGTGTGAGCGGCTCAACGGATTGCCTACTAAAACTGAAAACTACGCGCCAAAAATTACGTTGCTTCATGCCACCAGAAATCGACCGCAAAAAGCTTGGGAATGCCGCGAGAAGTGGATGGCGTTGGCATCGGAGCCAGACGACATTGAATACATCATAGCCGTGGACTCTGACGACAAAGCAAGTCGTGAGCTAGCCAAGCAGTTTCGGCACGTTGTTGTTGAGCCTGGTTCATGCGTTCGCGCTTGGAATGCCGCAGCGCGGATGGCTCGCGGCGAAGTTCTGATCCAGCTTTCGGATGATTTTAGTCCGCCTCAAGGCTGGGATGCAACGATCTCAAAAGCTTTTGAGGACATTCTGGCCGGCGCTGTGCTGGCCGTTTCAGATGGGAACCGCAAGGACTCGCTCCTGTGCATGGCGATCCTCAACCGCGAGCGGCTGGAAGCGCAGGGAGATTTATTCTTTGAGGGTTACGAATCGGTGTTTTCCGACAACGAGTTTTCGCATCGAGCGTGGGCGGATGGCGTCGTCATTGATCGCCGGGCGGATCTGGTTTTTGAGCATGCTCATCCATTTTTCGGCAAGGGTGAACTGGATGCTACCTACCAAGCGACCAACGCACCGGAACGCTATGAGCGCGGACGTGCTTTGTTTATTGCGCGGAATCCTGGTGCTGTTTAACGCTGACTTACTTTGCGGTGGTATTTTGCGAGATTTGAAGCACGGCAACGGTTGCGCTGGTTGCGATAAGCATCACCGCAGGTCGCCAGCCAGTAGCCAAATCTGCTACTGGTGCAATCGCACCGGCAGTTGTTGCGCTGGCAATCAAAACGTCACCTTTTACAACAGTTGTTAAGCCGTGCGTAAATGCGGGATCATAGATAACAACGTCCATTGGTTGACCAATGCCAGCAGTATTTGCAGCGATCCCACGAACACCATTTAAGATTGCAGTTGGAGTCGTTAAGTTCGAATCATAAAGTTTGAACTTTGGTCTGCCTACCGAATCAAGGGTTGCAGTGTCTTCAAAAACAGTTTGCCCAGCAGAAATTGCAGCAGCAGCGATTCCGGTAATCATTACAGCATTATCGCTTGGTGCGACATTCGCGGAGGTGAGGGTGAGGTCGGCCATGGTGGTAGTAGATTGTAAGTTATGGGGTTTCCAGATTTTCTAAACGCTGTTCAGTTGTAAGCGCACGTTGCGGATATGCTTCTCTGACAGTAGCTCCAGTAAAAGTGATGGTTTGGTCAACTAGAGGTTGCAATATATCGTAATCAAAAGATGCCTGACCAGTGCCCTGACCTGATATTTCGCTATCATCAGTTGTCAAAATAAACGTGGATGGGATTAAAAATCCATCGGTATTGATTAGGTTAATAGTGACTAGATGCGGCGTATCTTTTACACCATCAATTAAAACTGAAATACGAACAGCGGTAACTTCAAAATCAATTGGATCATCACTTTCTGGAGTTGTTGAACTTATGCTTACTGAACTTGCAACTTTAATTGTTCCAGTTACTAAATCAATGGCAGAAGCAAGAGAATCATAATACGATGTTGCATCTGTTAATGATTCTGAAGCAACTCCACTAGCAGATTGATAGGAATCAGTGGGAACATCTAATATATCGCAAGCACCTTTCCCAGCTACAGCAAATTCAATTAAAGTATAGTTATTATTAAAAAGTATATCGTGAACATCGTATTGATCAAGTAAGCGATTTGATAAACCACCAGTCCACGTTCCGGTTGCAGTTAATGTTGAATAATTAAACGTGCCAGAGCTTTCAGTAGCCGACCCAGTCCAAGTCCCATTTGATTCAGAATAAACTGGTTTTTGACAGGCAACTCCAGTTCCAAAATAAACGGTTTTGGTGAGTAAACCAGTTTGCGTAACTGTTCTCCATTTTCTCCCTTGTCCTTCCCATGCTGATGGATTTCCAGCATCATAAGGGGCGAGATCAGATGAATAGCCGGAACGACCAAATAGCTCACTGGTTCCGGTTCGCGAGGTGACAGTAGTGGTGATCGTCGGCATATTAACCTAGGAAGCTAATTATTGTGTTTGTTGATGTTTGAGTAACACCAATCTTTAATCCGCCTTTTATATTAAGAACAGGACTTACCACTTTAACCAAATCATTATGAAGTTTTGCAAACCCCATAAATGCTTTGGGTGCTCTTTTAATAATCGGAAGTGTGTTTGGATTTACAATAGCCATTTTAAACTGTTACGTTGATTGATCTACGCTCCCAAATGTTTCCGATATATTTAAAAAGCTTTGATTCTCCTGATACATAAACTCCACTCAAAACACTATATCCAGTTTCAATGTATGTGCTTTCTCCGTATGGAGGAACGACTCCTGGTGGAGTTGCTGATGGCAATACGATTACACCGGATAGCTGAGGCACGTTTTGCGTTGGCAATGCATTAACTAAAGTATTCCAATCAGTAGAAACAAATCTGGTATTGAGTGGAAGTTGCGTCCAGTCTTTATATGATATTATGTTTTCATTTCTTGTCGGAATTGCCGATGCACTTGCATAAGTTTGGCCAGTTCCTACAATAAAGAAATCACGTTGTATTTTTGCTGATTTTGTTGCTTTTGATCCAGTTGATACAATTCCTAAATTTGTATAGTAATAAATTGTTGGAATTAACGAGGAAGTCCAGCTTACGGTTTTTCTTATAGAAGCAAATGATGGCTGTTGAATTACAACCGTTGAAACAGTTTGGTCTTCAAATGAAACTGGAACGGTTGACCAAACACGATCAAACTGAATAATTTTTGATCCATTTATTGGAGTTCTTGGACCATCGTAACAGTGATACGCAACTACGTTTAAACTTGGAATAAGACCAACTGGCATACGCGCATTTTCACTGGGCTTTCTATAAGCCTCAATTTGTTGCATATATCTTTGCGTTATGACATAATGAGTCCTGCCAAGCTCCTGCAATGGAGTTTCGACCAATGGTTGTCCCTGTGGAACTGCCTCGTCAAACGACGGAGATTCAAATGGACGTAGTTCAATCATGATCATTTAACCCATGTTCGTTGAAATGTAATGATTTCACCGATTCCAGTTGGTGTTCTCGGGCCGTCTTGGCTAAATACGGCTCTGATTCTTGGATGTAATTCAACCGGGCATAAACTGCCAGCAGCTGGCCTTTTGTAAGCACTCATTCGGCACATATAAACCTGTCTGATTGTTACTTCAGATGGATTATCTTGATTTGCATTTTCAACTAATGGCTGACCTTGAGGCACCATTTCCTCAAATGAAATCCCTGCATTTCCACAATTGTAAATTATTGAAGCCATTAGTATTGAACTTCCATAATTGTTAAACTTTCGCGGATGGTCGCTAGCTCTTCATTTGATTTTATCAGTTGTTCCGTAACAGCTGCCAATGGGTCACGTTCACTAGTGCTGAGTGAAGTTATGCCGGATTGAATTTGGTTTGCTTGCTGTGAAAGAATGTCCGCCTGGCTAACAAATTGGCCACCAAGCAGAGATCCCCTGCCTTGATCACGTGCTTTTTGAGCCTGTGTTCTCAGGTCCTGAACTTTTATGGCTGCTCTTTGATCTGCAGCAGATCCACGCGTGCCAGCGGTGACGTCCGCAAGGGATGCGGCAGATTGATCAGACAGTGCTTTGGAATAAGCCTGGCCAGCTAAAGCAGCCGTTTGTTGAGCGGCAGCAAGTTTTTTGGCTGATGCTTCACGAACGGCTGCAAGTTCTTGTTCTTTAGCTAACTGTTTTTCTTTTTCAGCGCTGATCTGTTCCTCAATACCTTTTTTAGATTCAAGCGCAGCTTGGTCACGCTCATTTATTAACCGAGTAAGTTCCGATTGAACTTTAACAACATCTTGCTCAGCTTTAATTGCAGAAATAGTATTTACTTCAGTTTTCAAAACGTCCTGTTTGGCCATTTTAAGTTCTTCTTGTTTAAAAAGAATTTGATCCTGAATACTTAATTGTTCATAAAGCGCATTAACACGGCTTTGTTCTAATTCAGATAAAGCAATTGAAAATGCAATTTCTGCTTTGTCTGATTCTTGTAGCAATTTATTTTTTTCTAAAATAATTTTATTATTTTTAGCAGCTGTTATAGCTGGATCTTCGCGTAACACTTGAAGATTTTCAGATACATTTCCGATTCCTGCTAATGCTGAAGCACCTGCTATTAGTCCATCAAAAGCATCCACTGGAATTGCCATGATAGTTTGAAATAATCCAGACGGGCCACTTAATATATTACGAGCAGATCCAAATGCATCAGCTAAACGAGCTGCTTGTCCTGTTGTATATTCAACTGCATCTCCGGTTTCTCTTGATCTATCTCGGACTTCTTGAGCAGCTTTTCCAGCCTTAATAAATTCACTAACTAGCGCCGCAACTCCAAACCCCTTGAGTAAACCACCAGCGCCAAGGGCATTTGCTTTTTCTAAAACTGATTTTCTAAAATCAACAAATCCTCCACCAGTAGGTGCTGCAATAGGTGTTGCAATTGCTTGTTTAGCTGCATTTTTCTCTAATGCAATTTTCTCAGCTTCACGTTGGTTTTGTCTTACTTTTCCAATTTCAACCAGCTTTTTTTCAATTTCAAGCTGAGCTTTTAAATAGGGTGCAGTTCCAGCTGTTGCTTCAGTTTGTAATGCATAAAGATCGGCAAGCTCTTTCTGAAGAATTATTATTTTTTCAGCATCATTTGCTTCTGATAATGCTTTATTTCTACGAAAATCAGAAAGCTTTTGCTGAGCTAATGCAGTCTGCTGTGCAGCTTTATTTGCATTCAGCATTCCTTTCTCAAAATCGGTTATATCAAGACCTAATTTTGCTTTGATTTCTTCAAATGCCATTGGAGAGTTTGTTTACTTCGTGCTGCCAGTCGTTAATTAGATTATCGCTTGGAGAGTAATCTTTAGACTTTGGGTCTTCTGCCATTTTTGCGGATTTTAAATACTGCCAAATACGAGGCAATGGAACATCTCCCCATGCCCTGCCATCCAACGGATCAACGGACCCGATCATCTTGGCAACACGCACCAAGATCGGAGCTAGCCAACATGCACCGATGGGTTTTAATTCGGTGGACGACTTGCCTCCAGCATCCATAAACATGGTTCCGATATAATCTGAAATGGCGCGCAATGAATCAAGCGTTGGATTAATGGACTTACGGCCCAGCACTCTACGCACCATCCGCTGGCGATAGTAAAAGCGAAAAATACCTTTATTCTTAACATTGAGCGCCCAAAGAAACTGCAATATATGAGCAGGCTTTATTTCTTGGCCTCCATAAATCAAGGGTGAGCTGATTACTTGCAGGTGCAGCAGATCGCGGGGAGTCATACCACGCAAGCGCTCTCCGTAGACGATATGCGTATCGTCAATGAACGCCTGCTCGCGTGCCGTGTCCTCTTGGAACTTGGCGGCAGCAAAGCGGGCGGCGTATTTATCCGCCCATAGTGCTTGGGCGTCGATTGGCACGGACTTAAATCGCCTCGCGGAATGAAACGTCAACAACTTTAAAATTTTGAGCGTCTTCCGGTTTCGATATATCGGTAAGGAAATACGTTACGGAATCAGCCAAAAAAGCATCGCCGACGGTAAATGTATTGAGATAAGTAACGGCAGCAACCTGAAGCTGGGCTGAGCCAGTTGATGCAGTGCGAATACCAACGGCACCATTAGGAGCGCCGAGAGCATCTTGGCGCTCAATTACATTTAAACTTGAACTAGTCGAAAAATTATTGGCTATAAATCCAAGCGTTCCGATGGTTACTGTGCGGCTTCCATAGGGAAGAGTCGAGGTGGTGAGATAGGGAATGGCCATGATAAAGGTGGTTTATTTATGCGAAGCGTAAAAATTAAAGCGGAGATCCGCTGGAAGGCACGACGTAGCTTGATGCGATGATCATCATCTCAAGCCGAAAGTTGATTGTGCTGTGATCTTCTCGCACATCGGTCATGATTTCGTGGGCCTCGCCCTGCTCGGTTACGTCAAGGACATTATACCACGTCACCACCGGGGAAACAAGTTTCTGGGCCTCGCGGCTCATCAAGTAGCGCACCGACTCAACAACGTCTTCGTGGCTGGCTCCTGTGGTGCCGGCACGGTCGGTAACAACCTTGACCCCTACGTCGGCCGCAAAGTGGTTGTAGAACCAGCCGTAGGTGGCATTAGAACCCATCTGAAGACTGGCACGGGAGACGTTGGTGACATCGACCTCAATGCGTGGAATGTCGGCGGAAACATTGGAACGGTTAGACATGATGTTCGCGCTCGTCACGTAGTTCTGGCCGGCAGCAAGAACAGCAACGACGGACTGGCGGATGTTGTCGGTTAAATAGTATTGGGTAGACATGATCAGGAATTAAGAGATTTGCGGCGGCTGGTTATCTTTCCGGTTTCGGCAAAGGTTTTGATGATGCGTTTCATTTCAGCCTGAAATTTCTTTGAACGAATAGCGATGGCTTCATCGACTGCGCGCTGGGCACCTGGCACCTGAGACTTTCCGGCAATAATTGCCACGAAGTTTGCTGGATCTCCGCTCTCCGAATAAGTGCCTCGCGGGCCGTGGCGCTTTATCCATGCTGGAAATGGTTTTAAACCAAGCGTCAAAGCGGCCGCATTGAATGACGCTTTGGCCGATCCGATGGCATCATAAAGTTTATGCCGATACTGATAATATATTTCGTTCGGGACGATCATTTTTTCTTTTGCTACCCAGCGACCAATAGTTTTATCGGCTTGTCCATATGCTGGACTTCCATTTTTATAATGGTTTGGTGGCCTTCCTGCTTTGTTTAACTTTGAACGATGATGCTTCATCAGTTCTTCAAGTGAAAATGCCACCTTGTCCCAGTCAATCAGATATGGCTTTTTACTGCCTTTCTTAAAAAGCTGTTGTTTAATTTGTGTTGCTCCAAACGTATCAACAACAAATTGAAGATAACCACTTTGTGCGTGTCCAGCAACTTGTGCCAAGTCTCCGGTGATAGTTTTTTTTCCTGCTTCGTAATCCGCCGGACTTCCAACTGACTTTCCATAATTTCCACCAGCAAATGGAGGACTGCGGCGCATAAACTCACCGATGAAAAGCCGGGTCTCTTCACGCACCAACTGCGGGCCGTCAGCCTTGAGTTTTATCACCGCCTCCTTCATGGCGGCGCGGAATGCCAGATCGTTAAAGTCGATCTTTAGGTTCACGTTTTAAAAGTGTTTAAAGAAATTTCAAACGCTTGCAGATCAGGCTTAAAGTCGGTGATGCGGTAAGTGATCGAATCAAAAGAACGATAAACCAATGCGTTGATCGTGGGCGTATAAGCCGCGCGATTGACCACCAAAGTCATTCGGCCGTTGGTGCTGTTGCCGACCTGCTCAAACGCATAGACCTGATCAAGCTGGTTGAAGATTCCCGAGTAAGTTATGCCGCCAGTCACAAACGATTCACCGCCCATCGTGGTCGCGCAGATGGCTGCAAGGTCGGTGTTGAGTTGGGTGGTGTCGAAGTCGCTCATTTTTTCAGGTATATAACATTGGCCGCATTGTTGAAAATTCGCTTCATGCCCAAAAAAGCCCACCCCGGTAAAAGGGTGGGCTCAGAACTAAGCGCTTATAACTTATGCGAACTGCGTGGCGATGATTTCGCCGGCGGCGGCATTGACAACCTTCTCGGCGGTTGAGTGCGCGGCGCGAACGATGTCCGACTTGATCGGCTCGTCACGGTAGGTCTCGACATTGAGGACGGTGCCATACTGCGACCAGTTGAGGGTGTAAGCAGCTCCACCATCAAGCAGACCTGAACCGACATTACCCACCCAGATGTAGCTGTTCGACCAGATCAGGGAGCTGGAGAACGCGATACCTTCGCCAGCGCCATCATAGGCAGCGCGACCGATAAGCACGCGATCAACACCAAACACGTCTGCCATTGCGGACGCATCGAGGTTCAGGATGGCATCGCTCGAAACACCTGCACCACGGGCGCGGTTCTGAAACTTCGTGGAAGCGCGGAGACGGGTGGCGACCTGGTAGGGGATCACG